>Ga0208492_1000512_pt1 | contig 32188 bp, 26 predicted proteins | sample Subbioar_CSW14AB_FD_184820 | JGI IMG/M metagenome (GOLD analysis project Ga0208492, IMG submission 184820) | Serpentinite rock and fluid subsurface biosphere microbial communities from McLaughlin Reserve, California, USA - CR12Mar_CSW14AB (SPAdes) | ecosystem: Environmental > Terrestrial > Deep... | reverse complement strand
TTCGGGCTGGTGCCCGGTCTGGCGCCGAATGTGAATGCCGAACAGATATCCGGCCCCGGCATGCGTGTCGACAGCGGTGCGAACACGGTGCACGCGTTCTAGACAGACTGTCCTTGTCCATGCGCGACGGCGTTCAGGGAATCGAGGGTCGCCGCAGCACTCCTACCTCCTGACACGGGAAAAACTCAGCGTCCAGCCTCCTCTCCATCCGGCTGATAGAAGACCGACTATGCGATGCTATAAGGTCTTGACTGTCTATCGTGGAGATCTGGCTCATGACCGCAACACCCAAATCCACAGAGGAACTGACAGCCCATCGCGGCCCGCGTTTCCCCAACGAATCGAACGAATATCGGCGGGCGAGAAACGCGCTGCTTGCAGAGGAAATCGAATTGCGGCGACACATCGAGCGCGTCGCCGAACAACGGCGGGCCCTGCCCCAGGGCGGTCTGGTCCCTGACGGCTATATGTTCGAACACCAGGAGGGCCCCAAGTCCTTCGCCGACATGTTCAAGGACAAGCATACGCTCATCGTCTACAGCTACATGTACGGGCCGAACCGCAAGCAACCCTGTCCGATGTGTACATCCTTGCTCTCTGCCTGGGACGGCGAAGCGCTCGATATCGAGCAGCGGGTGGCGCTGGCGGTCGTCGTGCGCTCCCCCATCGGCCGAGTGCTGGCCTTCAAGGCGAGTCGCGGATGGCGCAATCTCGAGTTCTATGCCGATATCGACGGCGCCTACACGCGGGATTACGTGAGTGCGGACGATGCGGATATCCCCGCGTTCAACGTCTTCAGCCGCCGCGACGGTTCCATACGTCATTTCTGGAGTGGCGAGATGGATGCCGAAACGTCCGATCCAGGACAGGATCCGCGCGGTGCGCCGGATCTCATGCCCCTCTGGACGGTCCTCGACAACACGCCAGAAGGGCGTGGCACCGACTGGTATCCCAAACTCGAATATCCATGAGCCGCGTGTCGTCAGCGAATGTCGGCGCCGCCTGCATTGCGTCCTCCTTCAACCAGTCCTTGTCGGACCCGCCGCGATAAGATTGCGCAGCGCACAGGGCGCAGAATCTCAGCGATGAGACTGCGCCGTCAGCCTCAGTCGCCCGACTATCCGATTGCATTGCATGACAGGGATGGCTGCTGTCAGTCATTCCGGCTGAGATCAACGACGTCGACGGAGCACGCGATGAACCAAATCGTTCAGATACTGGGCGTGCCGCTCGATCACGGCGCCGGCCGACGCGGCGTCGGGATGGGACCGGGCGCCCTGCGCGTGGCGGGTCTGCATGGAGTGCTTGCCGCACTCGGCCGCGAATTGCTGGATCTGGGCGACATCGATATCGCCGCTCCCGAAACCCTTACGCCGGGCGACATGCGGGCGCGCTACGTGACGCTGATAGCGGCGGTCTGCGAGCAGGTGTGCCGGCGCGTTCGCGAAACACTCGATGACGACGGCTTCCCGCTCGTGATCGGCGGTGATCATTCGGTCGCGATTGGCACTCTGTCGGGTATCGCCAGCCACCTGCGGGCACGGCGCGACCGTCGTTGGGAAAGCCCGCCGGGTCTTCTCTGGTTCGATGCGCACGGTGACATCAATACACCCGACTCGAGCCCGAGCGGCAATGTGCATGGCATGCCGCTCGCGTGCCTGCTGGGCAAGGGATCTCCCCTGCTGACCGACATCGGCTTCGCGGGTGCGAAGCTCGAAGCGGCGCGATGTGCCGTGATAGGCGTACGTGACCTCGATATCGCGGAGCGCGAACTGCTCAAAGCCTCGGGCGTCAGGACATTCACCATGGCCGAAATAGACAGGCGCGGCCTGGCCACGGTGATGGACGAAGCCATCGCAATCACGAGTTCGGCCCAGCACATGTTGCACGTCAGCTTCGATGTCGATGTGCTCGACCCCACGGTTGCGCCTGGCACCGGCACCACCAAACCCGGAGGACTGACCTACCGCGAGGCCCACCTCGCCCTCGAGATGATTGCCGATACCGAGCGACTGACGAGCTTCGAGCTGGTGGAGGTCAACCCGACGCTGGACTGGCAGAACCAGACCGCGGTGCTTGCGGTGGAATTGATAGCCTCGGCACTCGGCAAGCGCATCATGTAGGCAACGGCAGCGCGGGCATTCAGCAGATGGCTCATGACCTTCTCCGCGCCCGCCGAGCAGTACACGAGTCGATTGCCGTCGACGAAGCCGCACATGTGGAAGGCCTGCTCGCCCATCTGCAGCTCGATGCAGCGTGTCGCGCGCGCATCAGTGCGCGGGCCGCGGCGCTCGCGGGCGAACTGCGGGCGACCGCCAAAGGCAGTCTGCTGGAGCGCTTTCTCGCTGAATATGGATTGAACGATCGCGAGGGCGTGGCATTGATGTGTCTCGCCGAGGCGTTCTTGCGCACGCCCGATACCCGCACGCTGGACGCACTGATTGCCGACAAGATCGGCACCGGTGACTGGGCACGCCATCTCGGCAGGGCAGACTCCACCGTCGTCAATGCGTCGACCTGGGCCCTGTTCCTGTCCGGGCGGACGTTCCATGACAGCGCCCCCGCTGACCACGACCTCGGTACGCGAATGCGCGGCATCGTGCAGCGCCTCGGCGAACCACTGGCGCGCAACGCCATCCGCGGCGCACTCAAACTCCTCGCGCGCCAGTTCGTGCTCGGTCAGACCATCGAGGAGGCGCTGGGAAATGCAGCGGCGGACGCAGCCGACTCCCTGCACTCTTACGACATGCTTGGGGAGGCGGCACGCACGGCTGCCGACGCGCAGCGCTACCTGCTGGCCTATTTCCGCGCGATTGCCGCCATCGCGGCCAATGCCAAGGCGGACGATCCGCAGGCCAATCCCGGTATCTCCATCAAACTATCCGCACTGCACCCGCGCTACGAGCCACTGCAACACGCGCGTGTCATGACCGAACTCGTGCCGCGCGTGCTGGCGCTGGCCGAACAAGCGCGAGCGGCCAATCTCGGCATGACCATCGACGCCGAGGAAGCCGAGCGCCTGGACCTCTCGCTGTCGGTTATCGAGGCGGTCCTGGCAACGCGAGAGCTCGACGGCTGGTCGGGCTTCGGCGTCGCGGTACAGGCCTACGCCAAGACCGCCCCGGCCACCATCGACTGGTTGCATACAGTGTGTCGCAAGCTGGATCGGCGCATCACGGTGCGCCTGGTGAAAGGCGCCTATTGGGACAGCGAAATCAAACGCGCACAGTCGCTGGGACTGCTTGGTTATCCGGTGCTGACCCGCAAGTCCAGCACCGATGTGTCCTATCTCTATTGCGCGCAAAGGCTGTTCGACTGCGCGCCGCATCTCTATGCGCAGTTCGCCACGCACAACGCCCACACGGTGTGCGCGGTCAATGCCATGGCGCCCGCCGGCTCGAACTACGAATTCCAGCGTCTCCTCGGCATGGGCGAAGCACTGCACGAACGCCTGCGCGCCGAGGATGACCGGCCGCGACGCATCTATGCGCCGGTCGGCGTGCATCGCGACCTGCTCGCCTATCTGGTGCGACGCTTACTGGAAAACGGCGCGAACAGTGCATTCGTCCATCAGTTGCTCGATCCCGAGGTGCCCGTGGATGTGCTCGTCGCCGACCCCGTCGCGATCACGCGCCGCGTGCGTCCGCTTGCCCATCCCGCCATACCCTTGCCGCCGCATATATTTGGCGACGGACGACGAAACTCACGGGGATGGGATCTCGGCGATCCGCAGACGCGGGCAGCGCTGCTCGATGCCATGCAGCCCTTTCGTCACAGCCGCTGGCGGGCCGACGCGACGGTGGGCGGAGGCACGGCGCAGCCGATCGCAGTTCACAACCCGGCGAAAAGTGACGAGCCTGTCGGCACCGTCTTGCCGGCCAGCCTGGCCCAGGTCGATGCGGCCGTGACGCTTGCCACCGCGGCATTTCCACGCTGGCGCGAGGTGCCGGTCGTCGAGCGCGCGGCGCTGCTCGAACACGCCGCTGAGCTTTACGAACGCCATGTCGCCGAACTGCTGGCGCTCGCCGTACGTGAAGGCGGCAAGACCTTGCGTGACGGCATCGCCGAAGTGCGCGAAGCAGTGGACCTGCTGCGCTACTACGCGGCCGACGCGCGGCGCGTGCTGAATGCAGATGAGCGCACGGCGCGCGGCCCGTTCGCCTGCATATCGCCCTGGAATTTTTCCCTGGCCATCTTCACCGGCCAGGTGGCGGCAGCGCTGGTGGCGGGCAACACCGTGCTGGCCAAACCCGCTGAACAGACGCCCCTCATGGCGGCACGAGCCACGGACCTGTTGCACGAGGCCGGCATCCCACGCGACGTGCTGTTGCTGCTGCCCGGCGACGGTGAAACAGTGGGCGCGCGGCTGACGGGCGATCCGCGCATCGCCGGCGTGTGCTTCACCGGTTCGCTGGACAGCGCCTGTGCCATCGATCGCATGCTGGCCGATGTCGGCGATGCCGATGCGGTATTGATTGCCGAAACCGGCGGCATCAACGCGATGATTGTCGATTCGACGGCGCTTGCTGAACAGGTGGTACGCGACGTCATCGCGTCCGCGTTCCGCAGCGCTGGTCAGCGGTGCTCGGCATTGCGCGTGTTGTGCGTCCAGCGGGAAGTGGCGCCCGCCATTCTCACCATGCTGGAAGGCGCCGCCCGCGAACTCAGCATCGGTGACCCCTGGTCGCCCGCCACGGATCTCGGCCCGCTCATCAACGCCGACGCCGCGCGGCACGTCAGCGCCCACGGTGACGCGCTGGCGCGGCAAGGCCGGCGCTTGTTTCAAGTGCCTTTGCCGCGTGCCTGCAACCAGGGAAGCTTCGTTGCGCCGGCGGCCTTTCGCCTGGATCGATTCAGTGATGTGACGCACGAGGTGTTCGGCCCGCTGCTGCACGTGGTCGTTTATGACGAGCCCGAACTCGACGCACTTGTGGCCGACATCGACGCCAGCGGTTACGGCCTCACCTTCGCACTGCACTCTCGCATCGACAGCCGCATCGCCGCGATCTGTGCCGGCGTCCGCTGCGGCAACATCTACATCAACCGCGACCAGATAGGCGCGGTGGTCGGTGCCCAGCCATTTGGGGGCGTCGGCCTGTCCGGCACGGGACCGAAGGCCGGCGGTCCCCACTATGTGAGCCGCTTTACACGCCGCCGGGCCGCGGCGACACCCAAGACCAGGCTGCCGGCGCCACTTGCCGCATTGCGCGATGCATTGCTGGTGCCTTTGCGCGACATCAACGAAGCGGCGGTGGCCGAGGCCGTCGCCCTCGATCCTGGCGCGCGGCTGTTGCCGGGCGTGACCGGCGAACGAAATACCTATGCGCTTCATCCGCGCGGCATGGCGCTGTGTCTCGGCCCGACGCCACAGGCGCTCGCCACTCAAACCCTGTGCGCGCTCGCCACGGGCAACCAGGTGGTACTTGCCTCACGGCCCGGCGACCCAAGCGCGGCGCAGTTGGCGCAGGTCATCCGCGAGGCTGGTCTGCCGTCAGCGCAGCTGCTGGACGAGGATGTCGAGACATGGCTCGCGACGGCACCGCTGGCCATCGTCATGTTCGACGGCCCGCCCGCACAGGCGCGCGCGCTGCGACGCATACTCGCCGCGCGCGCGGGGGCACGTATTGCTCTCATGGCCGCACAGGACGATGTTACGCGCCTGTGTGTGGAACGGCTCATAAGCGAAGACACCACGGCGGCCGGTGGCAACGCGACCCTGCTCACGCTCTCTGCATGAGCGCCGCACCGTCCGAGTCTGTTGCCCCATGCTACGAGCCACACGCGAGGAAGACAGCATGAGAGGCCCGCGCTTGCGCGATGGAAATGGCAAGCCTGCCAGGGATTGCGCTGGCCGCCTGATTACAATGGCGACGATGCCCGGATGGCGCTCGGCGAGGAATGAAACCCTGGCCCGCCGGTCATGAACCTTGACGCTTTGAACACCTGAGGCACCGCCATGAAATCGATGATGCTGTTGCGACATGCTGAAGCTTTACCGGCCACGGCCGCGGTTGCCGATCTCGATCGGGTGCTCTCGAACCTCGGCAAACGGCAGGCGCGCGCGCAGGGCAAGTGGTTGAGGGCGCGCGTCTGGACGCCACAGGCGGTGCTCTGTTCGGCCGCCGCGCGCGCGCGCCAGACCGCTGAAGCGCTGTGTGCCGCGGCCGGATGGACGACGGCGATGATCGTGCGCGAAGAACTCTATAACGCCAGTGCCGACACCATGCTCGCCGTCCTGCGCGCACAGGCGCGTGAGGTCGACCGCCTGTTGCTGGTCGCCCATGCACCCGGCGTTGGCGAGTTGGCCAGCAGCCTCACCACCCGCGAATCGGATCTGGCTCTGGCCTGCGAGCCGGCGACGCTCATCGAGGTCTGCGCGGACATCAACGACTGGTCGACCCTCGCGCGTCGGTGCGGGACCCTGCACTTGGTGCTGCCCGCTTGACGGAGCCGGCGTCCCGCTTTTCCTCGCAGGGTGGCGCGCATGATCGCGGCCCGGCACCGCCGCGCAATCACCATGATGGTCGCTGGACAGCTGCGGACTTCTCGGCCCATTCCCAAGCCTGTCAGGTAAGGTTTCCGGGCTTCTGCTCGAGATAGGCCCGCGTCCATGCGAGTCCGATGTGCGCCACACCCGGAACACCATCGACGTCGGTGCGGCAGCCGATGTCATCCATGACGATGGGCAAGGCTTCCCAGCGTAAATGCGAGAAGCGTCGTGAACTGACGAGCGCATTGCGGCCAAGGCTGTCAGTCACTCGCGAATGCAGTGCGCGCGGCGCGAAACCCGCGTCGTACTCCACCTGATTGACGAAGCTCACCAGTGGCGCGAGCGTTCCATTGCGGAACAGATATCCATTGATGGTCTGTTCACCCGAGGCAAGCAACTGAAACCCGTTCAAGGCCGTGCCATCGGCGCTGCCGGTCGATACCCACTTGAAGTGATGCATCGCGGCGTAGTCGCGCGGTCCCCAGGAGTGATCGCGGTGCGCCCACCCGTCGATCGGTATGCGACGCCCCGCTATCGTCAGCTCTCCCTGCACGCGCCCGCTCTGTTCGAAGCGATCGCTGCCCATGGATGGCGGACAGCCGTCGGCATTGTGCGAGTAGGCGAAAGCAGGGTGCATGGCATCGAAACGCAGATCGAAGGCGAACGCGCCATCCGCATAGCGATACTCCGCGACCTCGAGCGCCGCGCGATGCGCGATCTCGAGGCCGGCAACAGGCCAATGGTCGAAATCACACTGTCCCATTGCCAGGCCATCCTTGCGGTCAAACAACAGGCGGCGATTGTCGTCCGCAAACAGACTCACCACCCGGCCCGCCACGCCCGCGCTGTCCACCCACCAGTAGAGATGGATATTGAGGCCCTCCGTCGCCAGCGGCACCGTCAGGAACTGGCTTTCCCGCGCGAGCGGCCCCAGCAGGGTGTGCCGGAAATCGTCCCGGGATGTCAGCATGGCCGCACGCCGGCGCCGAATGCGCGCCGCATCTCAGGCGGCCTCGTCAAGGATCAGGATTTCGCCACTGTCGCCGTTCATCCTGATCAGGGCCCCGTCGGCGATCAACTGGATGGCGTTACGCAATTGCACCGCCGGCAGGCCATATTCCCGCGACAGACAGGCGCCGTGGGCGAGCATGCCGCCGGTCTCGAGCACCAGGCCTTTGATGAGCGGGAAGATCGGCATCCAACCGGGGTCCGTGCTGTTGCAGATGAGGATGTCGTCCTTTTCCACTCGACCAATCTCATTCATGTTCCGCACGACGCGCGCGCGCCCGGTCACTTCGCCGCGACTGGTGCCGAAGCCGCGCAGCACACCGTCGCTGTCCTGCGTCTGCTCGACGCGGTTGTCGAGTTGCAGGATCCTGTCGGCGCGTATGTAGGTCGGGGTATCCTCGGTGCGGGCATTGCGCGCTACGAATGCACGTCGGCGCGCGGCTATCTTGGCGCGCACCAGCGGCATGGCGCCGCGCCCGTCAAAGACCTCGTAAAGTTCGTGTCTGGCCAGGAAGAAGAAATCATCGTCCGCCTGTAACACCCCGCGCGCCACCAGGCGCCGCCCGATTTCGCTGAACACACGCTTTTTCTGCAGTGTCAGGCGGTCGAGATAGTGTCGCTCGTCATCGCGGAACTTCAGCACCCGCAAGGTGTAGCCGAGCACCGTCTTGAAGATCTCGCACTTGATGCCGCCGAGGTTCTGCTTCATGAAACATTCCACCACGGCGTCGGTCGCGCCCTTGCGGCGAGAGAGCAAACGCTCCTCGATCAGCTCCGGCCGATTATCGCCGCCCGCACTCTGCAATGCGCGGAACGCACGGTAATCAATCGACGGGTCCTCGCAACGGCGCATGTAGTAGATATCGCGGTCCTGGTGGCCGCGGTGGCCGTGGGCTGCGATGAAGCTGGCGTACTCGGCGAGGAAGCTGCGGCCCTCATCGAACGTTTCGAGCGCCTTGAAAAAGGCGCCGTCCGGGTGGGCATGCAGGCAGGCCGTGAGGCGCGGCGAATTGTTGATGATGTCGGCGACATGCCAGAGGTCACGGGCCTCGCGCACCAGCGCGGTGTCCGGAATGCCGGCGATGAGGTCCTGGTAAACGCTCTGCAGGTCGCCGTCGTACCATCGGGTCAGCAGGACATTCAGCATGCCGAGCGCGCCCGGCGCAATCCAGAAGAATCCCGGCCACAGGGTTTCAAAAAAATCCGCCACCAGCTGCGCGCTTTTGTCGCACTGCTTCTTGAGGGCGGCGTCGGACAGTCTGCGCAGCGTATCGTCGTCCGGCCCCTTGGCCTCGTCCACTCTGCCGTCGATCCACGCGTAGGTGGTACGGAACCAGCCGAACAGCCCGTATTTCGGTTCCATGACATGCAGCCTGATCCACATGCGCGCCACTTCAATCAGGCTCGTTTCGTCGCGCGCATATTCCGCCTGCCACGCCGGCGGGATATTGGTCAGATCGCGCAATGCAGCTGGCCACATCAACTTCTGCCAGAGCTTCTCGGCGTCGGCGTTGAAGTACCAGGTCGCGCGCTTGTACTTGAACCAGCGCACGTCGGTGATCTCGTCAAAACCGTAGACCTTGGCGAAATGGGTCCAGTTGACCTGGCACTCCCAGGAGCGCAGCGACGAGAACAGGGGTGTGATGCCGCCCGTCAGGAACTGTTCGCACCAGGTGTGCGTCCACACCGTGTTCTCGTCGTCAGGCGCTGTGTGCCAGGCGTCGACGTCTTCATCCCAGGTGAATTCGACGCCGGTGATCGGCCGCGATTGCAGCAGATGGATTTCGCCCCCCGCGAGCGCCCACTCGATGTCCTGCGGCAATCCACCGTAGAAGCGCAGGACTTCACGACCGAGGTCCGCCAAGGTCTGGGCCTTGCCGGCGGACAGACTCATCGCTTCGCGCAGACTATGGGGCACATCGACGCGCAGCGTGCCGCTGCCGGTCGGGTCACGCACTATCTGCACTTCCTTGTCGCCGATGACAGCGCGCTTGATATCGAGCGTATCCAGCGCCAGCACATACTCGTCCGGGGTGAGAATGCCCGACACCACGCCCTCTCCCAGCCCCCAACTCGCATTGATGACGATTTCATCGGTGCGCGCGGTGAGGGGATTGCCCGTGAACATCACACCGGCGACTTCCGCAGTGATCATCTGCTGGACAATGACGGCGATGCGCGAGGTCACATGCTCGTAGCCGCCGCGATAACGATAGGCGGTGGCACGCGCGCTCCACATCGACGCCCAGCAGCGGCGGATGGCGTCGACGACGGCAGCGCTGCCGCGGATATCGAGATAGGTGTCATGCAGCCCGGCGAAGGATGCCTCGACGAGATCTTCGGCGGTGCCCGATGAACGCACCGCGACGTAGATGTCGGCACCCATCGCTGCGTAATGACGCTCGATGTCAGCGGTCATTTCCTCGGGCAACGGCTGGGATTCGATCAGCGCGCGTATCTGCGCGGTGGCGCGCTCGAGGGCAAGGGGATTGTCGTAATCGAGAGACTCGAGCAGATCGGCAACGGCCGTATCGAGCTTGTGTGCAGCGAAGAAGCCGGCCTGTGCGGCGGTCGATACGGTAAAGCCGGGCGGCACCTTGAAGCCGGCCTGGGTCAGTCGGGCAAGGCTGGCGGCTTTTCCACCCACCAGGGCAACGTCCACCGCGCGCACGTCATCAAACAGGATGATCATCGGCGTTGCACCTCTGCATCAAACAAGTTCGGCTGTACAAACTTCGATGAAGTGCCGGGTCAGCAGTGCGAGGGAAACAGGCCTCGACATCGGCACGCCTTGCACAGCTTTCTTTCCTGATCGCCGCAATCGAGTATAGGAGCAGTGTGAGCCGTGTACATACCACTTCCGCCTGCGCCGCGCCGGTGGATGCCACGCCTTGCAGGAGCAAGAGCGATGCAGCGACGTGATGTCCGCACTCGCTACGCTGACGTTCGGGCGCAGTGAAAGCACGGGCATGGCGCCCGGCTCAGCTTTTATCGTTTTCGAACCGTCGCGCGATCTTGGGGACCGAGTAAAGAATCGACAGCGCAATCAATGTGCTCAATACGGCCGTCGCTTCGCGACCGAGTCCCGCAGCAACGCCGATAGCCGCGGTAAGCCAGACACTGGCTGCGGTGGTCAGGCCTTTGACGTCGTCTTCGTCGCGGCCCTTGATGATGGCGCCCGCGCCGAGAAAGCCGACGCCGGCGACGAGTCCCTGCAGCACGCGCGTGAGATCGGCATTCGATACCCCGGCCTGTTGCGGAATGAGAACAAAGAGTGCCGCGCCCAGTGACACCAGCATATGTGTGCGCAAACCGGCGGCCTTGCCTTTCTGTTCGCGTTCATAGCCGAGAATGCCACCGAGAGCCGCCGCGATAAGCAGGCGCACGGCAATGCGCGTGGCGCCTGCCACGTCCGGCAGGTCGGCGAATTCCTGCGCAAGGGTATGTGTAACCTGCTGCCACCAGTCGTCCATCATGCTCAACTCGCGTTTGCCCAATTGCGCTGATCATCGTTGCCCGCGCGGCGCACGACCGATGCCTGCTGCGACAACCTGCCACACCTGACGCGTGTTTATCGTGCGCGCCGCCACGTGTTTGGCGCTTCCTGCGAAGGTCGTCCTTCTGTCTGACATCGTGGCGTGGGCGACAGCGTTATTTTTCCAATCGGCCAAGACAGTTAACGCTGTCCTTGACCCGACGGCCTTCCTAGCCCCAACGGGAATGCCGTCGCCCAGGTGCCGGCCTGGATGCCCCAACCCTTTTAGGCCGGCACCTCCCTTTTCCTCTCCTGAATCTTCTCGACGCACTGACGTGCCGGCCTACCGTGCGACCTGGTTTCCTGCGTGCCGCAGACGTGGACAAACGCCGGCAGCCGCGCGGCAACCGTGGCTGTATGGTCAGGTGGACTGCGCTTGTTGCAGGACTACATATCGCTGGCGGACGCGCTTGCGTGATGCGCAGTGCGCCGGACGTGGGGTGGGGGCGGAACGAGGTGAATAGAACATCGTCAGCCGCCCTCGCTCGAGGCCGGCTGACGGAGAATTCTTTTTATTTTTTATTGCTACGCGGCCTCGGCTTCGCGCCGGCGCAACCGCAATGCACCCAGCCCGCCCAGGGCTGTCATCATCAGGATTGCAGCGCCCGGCACGGGTACGGCTGCAAAGCTTGCATCGACGACGTACTGGCCGACGTCCACGTTGGTGCCGGTCAGGCGTAGCGTGTAGTCGACGCCGGGCGTGAGAGCGCCGAAATCGAGCTCCGAATGGGCGAAGCCGCCCAACACGCCGATGAAGGAGTCACTGGCAACAACGGTGTTTGCGTTGTCGATCAGGTCGATATTGACGCCGATCAATCTCAACGTATCTCCCGCGCTGCCGGAACGCCATACGGCATCCAGGGAAATCCCGACCACGCCTGCGCCCGCAGTAAATGAAGTCGAGTTGGTCACCGCGCCGGCACCGGAAGTGAGCATGCCGCTCATGACCAGCACATCGGCCGCCGTGATCGGATTGGTCACGGTCTGCGATCCGATGTTGTTTTCAAAGCTCGCTTCATAGATTGCCGCGTGGGCAATCGATGACCCGCACAACATCATTGCCCCAAGAATAGCCTTGCGTATTTGCATAGTGTTTGAACCCTCGCTGGTTGGTGGATGGCGTGACGAACATACTCTCCGCGACGCCGCGTTTTGTGCGCGAATTGGCGTTTCAGACGTGTAAATTTTTCAAACGAAGAGTCGCATCGTCGGACGCGCCATCCGCCTACAAGCGCAATGGCGTGGGCAGTGGATCGACTGCGTTGCGTGGCGCACCGGCGCGACGCTCTATGTAAAAACACGAACACGGGTCATGCGTGATGTGGGTCCGGTCGTGCAGGGCAATGGCACCGTGAACAAACGGCGTGAGAGCAAGCGGCCAGGCAGAATCGACCGATATCAAAGGTCAGAAAACTCCGACGACCGACTGTTTGATCTGTCGCCGGAGTTTTCTGATCGGTTGGCACCAGCCTGGGAGGGAAGGTCGCCAGCCTCGCCTGGTGTGCTCAGGGCATTCCAGGTTGGAAACAAGTGTGGCGTTATAAGAGGGCGTTTTCTGTCCGACGCCGCGCAGCCTGCTGTAGGTCGGAATGAAGGCACCGCGGCAACGGGCGTCGCCGCAAATGACGGCGCCTTGCCCGCGATTATTCTCGCGTGACCACCAGCGAGGAATTCTGCCCGCCAAAGCCGAAGGCATTGACCTGCAATGTATCGATGCGGCCTTCGGCGGGCGCTTTGATGACGGCATGCAACTTGCCGACTTCCGGCATGAGTTCACGTTCGTCATAGGTGCCGGCGGTCGGCATGAGGGCGTTCTGGGCCATGCTGAACAGCCCGACCAGCAGACCCATCGCACCGGCGGGACCGTGGGGGTGACCGAAATTGCCCTTGGGCGACATCACGCGCAGCCGTGTGGACCGCGCGCCATAGATGCGATTCAGCGCGGCGAGTTCAGCGATGTCGCCGACCGGGGTGCCGGTGCCATGGGCGACGACGGCATCGACGCTGTCCGTACCGCCGTGCAAGTGCGCGTCCTGCACCGCCATCTCCATCACGCGCTGTTCATAGCGGCCTTCCGGTTCCGGCGATGACGGGTGGTAGCCATCGGCCAGCGTCGCGTAGCCGCGTAGCCGCGCGTGGATACGGGCGCCGCGTTGACGCGCACGGTCGGCACGCTCGAGCACGAATATGCCCGCGCCTTCGCCCAGCATCACGCCAAAGCGTTCGACATTGAAAGGTCGGCAGGTCTTGTAGGGATCGGGTTGCGGCGTGAACATCTTGTTGTTGCGCGCGCCGAAAAACACCAGGGGGCTTATCGCGCAATCGGTGCCGCCGGTGATGGCAACGTCTATCTCGCCGCTTTCTATCATGCGCGCGGCAATGCCCATGGCGTCGTGGGACGACGCGCAGGCGGTGGCGATGGCGAGCTGCGGGCCGTGCAGACCATAACGCAGCGCGATGTGCGCGGCGGGCATGTTGAGCAGCGAATTGACCATGAACTTGGGCGAGATGGCATCCGGTCCGTCGGCCGAGAGGCGCGCCTGATCCTCGGCCAGTGAATCCACACCGCCGAGTGCGCTGCCGATCACTACCGCAGTGCGAAACGGATCGAATGTATCGATGCCGGCGTCGGCCACCGCCTGGGCCGCCGCGGCGACCGCGTATTGCGAAAAGGTCGTGGAGTTGCGCACCACCCGCCCTTCCATCCATGCCTCGGCATCGAAACCTTCGATGAGCGACATCCAGATGTTCTCGTGACCGGCCCTGGCGGTGACGGCGCTCGCCACGACCTTGCCCGCCAGCAGACTGTCGTTGAAAGGCGCGAGACTTTGTCCGATGGAGGAGATGACCCCCAGACCTGTAATGGCGACGTTTTCCACGATCACTCCCCCTGGCTGAATGTGCGGCGCCGGAGCCGTGCCACGGCGCGCGATGCGAATGCGGGAAGTGTAGCAAGCGCGTTCGGCGCCATCCGCTCACGCGGATGCACGCCGCGCTGTGCCATCACGCCCGCATCCTTGCCGTCGATGCTATTTCGACGCCGTTGCCTCGGCGGCCTTCGATTCCCGCGCGCGCAGACGGATGAAGTGGAGCAGGCCGTCGATGTCCTCGTCCTCGAGTTCACTGAAGCGCGGCATGCCATTGGCCAGTTTCGCGCCATCCAGCACCACCGACTTGAAGGCATCGCGGTTGGTCGCTATCGGCGATTCCCGCAGGTCCGGTGCCTGACCACCCGACACCATGCCGGCACCATGGCAGTACAGGCAGGAGCGCGCAAACAGATCGCGACCGTGCTCGGCGAGCTTGGCATCGATCTTGAAATCCGCGGGATCGAGCGGCACGGCGAGCGCCGGCGGCGGCGAGGCCGGCATCGGCAGCTTGCCATCGAGGGAGAAGGTGAACAGTCGACGCGGATGCAGCTTGTATTTCCAGCCATGCTGCGCGGCGAGCGAACCTAAGATGGTGCCGCCACCGCCCCAACCGACCAGCAGCGACACGTACTGCTTGCCGTCGACGCTGTAGGTGATGGGCGCCGATGAAATACCGGAACCGACGTTGACCGACCACAGTTGCTTGCCATCGGTGGCGTCGAAGGCCACGAACTCACCGTCGGCGCGGCCCTGGAAAACGAGGTTGCCCTTGGTCGTCATGGTGCCGGCGTTCCACATCGGCGGCAGCTTGTGCGACCACACCTTCTGTTGCTTCATGGGATCCCAGGCCAGCAGTTGCGCGCTGGCGATGTCCTTCGGCACATCCTCGCCTTTGAACTCGACACCCGGATCGACGCGGAAACGCGGCGACTGCCACTGGCCGAGATCCATGCCTTTGTCCTTGTAGAAGCCCGGCATGTCGAAGGCCGGAATGTAGACCAGTCCGGTATTCGGGTTATAGGACATCGCGTGCCAGTTGTGCGCGCCCCACGGCCCCGGCCACACCAGCTCCTCACCGTCTTCATAGCGTGAGCCCTGGATCTCGACCGGCCTGCCGGTCTTGAGATCGATGCGCTCGGCCCAGGTCACCTTGCCGAATTTCTCCGCCGACAAGAGCTCACCGTTCTGGCGATTGATGACGTAGAAGAAGCCGTTCTTCGGTGCCTGCAGCAGCGCCTTGATGGTCTGCCCACCGTACTTCACATCCGCCAGCACGATGTCCATGTTGGCGTTGTAGTCCCAGGTCTCGCCGGGATTGGTCTGGTAATGCCACTTGTACTCGCCGGTGTCGGCATCGACCGCGACGATCGAACACAGGAACAGGTTGTCACCGCCACCCGGGCTTCTGATCTTCTGGTTCCACGGTGAGCCGTTGCCGGTGCCGATCAGCACCTGATTGAACTCGGCATCGTAGGTCATGCCGTTCCAGACGTTGCCGCCGCCGCCGTGCTTCCACCACTCGCCGGTCCAGGTCTTGGCCGCCATTTCCATGGCTTTGTTCTCGTAACCCTCGGCGGGGTTGCCGGGCACGATGTAGAAGCGCCACGCCTGCTTGCCGGTTTCCACATCGTAAGCCGTCACATAGCCGCGCGCCGCCTCGTGCTCGGTACCCCCATTGCCGATGATGACCTTGTCGCGAAACACTTTCGGCGCGCCGTTCACGTAGTAGGACTTGCGCGGGTCGACCGTCATGGCCTCCCACAACTGCTTGCCGGTCCTGGCATCGATGGCCACCAGGCGTCCATCGACCGTCGAGATGATGACCTTGCCTTTGTAGTAGGCCGGCCCGCGGTTGATGTCCCACATCACGCGCAGACGATCGCCCGCGTGCTCGATGGCTTTCGGGTCGAACGTCCAGATGAGTTGGCCGCTGCGCGCATCGACCGCGTAGGTGCGGCTGTAACTGCCGGTGAAGTAGAGCACGCCGTCGACCGCCAGTGGCGTGGCGATGAGCGAGCGTTCATTGGCCAGCTCGGTCACCCACTGGATGCCGAGATTCTTGACGTTGTCGGCGTTGATCTGGTCGAGCGGGCTGTAGCGCTGCTCGGTGGATGTGCGGCCATAGGCCGGCCAGTTGGCGCCGTCACCGTCGCCCTCGAGATACTTGTCATCCACGACCGTCTGTGCCGCGTGCGCCATGCTGCCCAGCAGCAACAGCAACACTGGCCATCCCTTCGACAACCTACGCATATCCTCTCCCCCGGGGTCTTGTCACTTTGCAGTTGATCATGACGATGCGCGCAGTGATTGCGCGCCCCATGACGACACCCGGGCGACTCTACTCGATGGCTACGCGCGGCGCCATGGCGCTTGCGCGCGCGGCCGCTCGACCACTAGAGGATGGCCAGACGGAAGTCCGTGAGCACCCGCGCAAGCAAGGCATTGAAGCGTGCCGCGGCCGCGCCATCGACAGCGCGATGATCCCAGCTCAGGGACAGCGGCAGGATCAAACGTGGCACCGCCGCCGCGCCATCCCAGCATACGCGGGTGAGGGCCTTGCCCATGCCGAGGATGGCGACCTGCGGTGCATGGATGATGGGAGTGAAGTGGGTGCCGCCAATGCCGCCCAGCGAGGAGATGGTGAAACTGCCGCCGCGCATGTCCGTCGCTGTCAGCTTGCCATCGCGTGCCCTGGCCGCCAGCGCGGCGGATTCCTGTGCGAGTTCGAGCAAGCCCTTCTGATCGGCGTTGCGGATCACGGGCACCAGCAGACCATCGGCGGTGTCCGCCGCGAAGCCGATATGGTAGTAGCGCTTCAGCACCATCTGCTCGCCGTCGAGACTCGCATTGAATTCGGGGAACTGCTTCAAGGCGACGATCGCGGCCTTGATGACCAGGGCCAGCAAGGTGAATCTGACACCCGCGTGCTGGTGCTGCTCGTTGAGGCGCAAGCGGAACGCCTCGAGCTCGGTGATGTCCGCTTCTTCATGATTGGTGACGTGGGGAATGCTGAGCCAGTTGCGCTGCAGGGCCGCGCCGCTGCGCTGGCGGATGCGTGACAGCGTCCGGCGCTCTATCGAACCGTAGGCCGCGTAGTCCTCGCGTGGCAGCGGGGGCGGCGAAGTCTCAGTGTTCGACAGCTTCGGCATGCCGGCGGTGGTTTGCATCGCACGCTGCACATGGTTGATGACGTCACCGCGCGTGATACGACCATTGCCGCCCGTGCCATGCACCGCTGCCAGCGACACGCCCAGGGAGCGCGCCAGAAGACGCACCCCGGGCGAGGCATAGGGCAAGGCCGCTATCGCATCACCAGTCTCGAAGGTGAGCCGCGCCCTCGTCGTGTCCATGATCAGCACGCCCAGGGTGCGACGGCTTGCGCGTCGATGTCGTAGGCCGCGATGGCGTCGCTGCAGGTCGCGGCGTCGAGGCGCCCCGCCTTCACCAGCGCGGTCAAGGCGGCCAGGACCACATGGTGACGATCGACTTCGAAGAAACCACGCAAGGCGGCCCGCGAATCGCTGCGGCCGAAGCCGTCGGTGCCGAGCACTGTGTAGGGCGACTCGATATAGGTCGCAATCAACTGCGGCAAGGCGCGCACATAGTCGGTGGCGGCGATGACGGGCGCGCCCGCCGGCAGGCAGCGCGCAACATGGCTGTGCCGCGGCGGCGCCTGGGGATGCAGTCGATTCCAACGTTCGACCTCGCGCGCGTCACGCGCGAGTTCGGTGAAACTCGTGGCGCTCCACACCTCGGCGTTCACCTTCCAGTCCTGTGCCAGCAGTGCGGCGGCCGCCATCACTTCGCGCAGGATGGCGCCGGAGCCGAGCAGGCGCACGGTCGGCGATGCCGCCTCGGCCGAGCAGGTGTCGAGAAGATAAAGGCCGCTGACGATGTCCTGCTCCACACCCGCCGGCAACGACGGCTGGGCATAGCTCTCGTTCATCAAGGTCACGTAGTAGAAGATATCTTCCTGGCGCTCCACCATGGCCCGCATGCCGTGATCGAGAATGACGGCGAACTCGCCGGCGAAGGCCGGATCGTAGGCGCGGCAATTGGGAATGGTCGCCGCGACGAGGTGGCTGTGGCCGTCCTGGTGTTGCAAGCCCTCCCCCCCGAGGGTGGTACGTCCGGCGGTGGCGCCCAGCAGGAAACCGCGGGCGCGCTGATCGGCGGCGGCCCAGATCAGGTCGCCCACCCGTTGAAAGCCGAACATCGAGTAATAGATATAGAAGGGCAGCATCGTCAGACCATGGGCGGAGTAGCTGGTCGCGGCCGCCACCCAGGAACTGATGGCGCCCGCTTCGCTGATGCCTTCTTCGAGAATCTGGCCATCCATGGCCTCGCGATAACTCAGGATCGAACCGATGTCCTCCGGCTCGTAACACTGGCCTCGACTGGAATAGATGCCGACCTGCTTGAACAGATTGGCCATGCCGAAGGTGCGCGCCTCGTCCGCCACAATCGGCACGATGCGCGCACCCAGGTTCGGATCGCGCAGCAGGCCGGTCAGCATGCGCACGAAGGCCATGGTGGTCGACATCTCCTTGCCATCGGCTTCCAGGGCAAAGCGCGCATAGCTGGGCAAGGCCGGCACCTCGAGCGTTTGCGCGGTGACGCGCCGCGCCGGCAGCGCGCCGCCCAGGGCCTCACGGCGCGCGCGCAGATAGCGCATCTCGGCGCTGTCGGGCTCGGGACGATAGAAGCTCAGCGTTTCGGTCTGTTCGTCGCTGAGCGGCAGTGCGAAGCGGTTGCGAAACGCGAGCAAGGCCGTGCGGTCGAGTTTCTTCTGCTGGTGGGTGGTCATCTTGCCCTGCCCCGCTTCGCCCATGCCGAAGCCCTTCTTGGTCTGGGCCAGCACCACGCTCGGCTTGTCGCGGCAGGCCACGGCCGCGTCATAGGCCGCATGGATCTTCACCAGATCGTGACCACCGCGCTTGAGTCGATCGATCTGCTCGTCGGTGAGTCCCTGCGCGAGCGCCGCGAGCGTCGGGTTCTGGCCGAAGAAGTGATCGCGGTTGTAGCGGCCATCCTTGGCGGCGAAGGTCTGGAACTGTCCGTCCACGGTCTGCGCGAATGCCTGGCTGAGCGCACCATCGCGATCGCGTGCGAACAAACCATCCCAATCCGAACCCCACACCAGTTTGATGACATTCCAGCCGGCGCCGCTGAACAGCGCTTCCAGTTCATCGATGATGCGGCCGTTGCTGCGCACCGGCCCATCGAGGCGTTGCAGATTGCAGTTGACCACCCACACCAGATTGTCCAGCCCTTCGCGGGCGGCCAGCGTGAGCGCCGACATGCTTTCCGGCTCGTCCATTTCGCCATCGCCGAACACGCCCCACACGCGCCGTTCGGCGGTCTGCAACAGACCGCGGTGCTCGAGATAACGCATGAAGCGCGCCTGATAGATCGAACTCAGCGGACCGATGCCCATCGAGCCGGTCGGGAACTGCCAGAAGTCCGGCATCAACCACGGATGCGGATAGCTCGACAGGCCGCGTGCGCCGCTCTTGCGCGCGGAAATCTCCTGGCGGTAGTGCGCGAGATCGGCTTCGTCGAGACGCCCTTCGAGAAAGGCGCGCGCATAGACGCCCGGCGCGGAGTGCGGCTGGTAGAACACCAGGTCGCCGGCGAAATCGGCGCTCGGCGCACGGAAGAAATGATTGAAGCCGACTTCGAACAGATCGGCCGCGCTCGCATAGCTCGCGATGTGCCCGCCGAGATCGCCATAGGCGTGATTGGCGCGCACCACCATCGCGAGTGCGTTCCAGCGCATGATGGACGCCAGACGTTCCTCGATGGCCAGGTCCCCCGGAAAAGCCGGCTGGCGCTCGACCGGTACGGTATTCACATAGGGCGTGACATGGGCGGGATGCCACCCGACCGCCGGGTCGCGGGCGATGTGCGAGAGCAGATCCAGAATCTCATGGGCGCGCGCCACGCCGCCGTGGGCGACCAGGGCCAGCAAGGCCTCGCGCCATTCCTGGTTCTCGATGGCGGCATCGGGTGAAGGGACGAGAGAGGCGATATCGCGCATGAGCGTGGCTCCGGATGACCACGGCAACAATAGACGCTAACGCCTGGCATTTCTGACTGAAATCGGCGCAAGACCCGCCTTGTTTCGGCATATCATGCTGCCACCAACCACGGCGGCGGCATCATGAAACTCGATTCCATCGATTTGCGGATACTTCGTGAACTGCAGGACGACTCCAGTGTGTCCAATGTCGAACTCGCCCGGCGCGTCCATCTGTCGCCCTCCCCCTGCCTGGCCCGCGTCAAGGCGCTGGAAGCGGCCGGCCTGATTCGTCGCTACGTCGCGCTGCTCGACCCGGTGCAATTGGGGCTGCTGCTCAACGTCTTCATCTTCATCAGTCTCAAGCAGCAGACGCGCGCGTCACTCGAGGCGTTTGAAGCGCGGGTCTGCGCCCGCGAGGAGGTCATGGAGTGCTATCTCATGACCGGCGATGCCGATTATCTGATTCGCGTCGCGATTCCCGACATCGTCGCGCTCGAACGCTTCATCGTCGAAGAACTGTCGCCGATGCCGGAAGTGGAGAAGATACGCTCGAGCTTCGCGTTGAAGCAGGTGCGTTACAAGACCGCCCTGCCGCTGCACATTGCCAATGCCGGTCCCACCTGAGGGTGGGCTGCAAGCGGTCTCGAAACCATGCGTGCCCAGTCAGGCCGTGCGTCGCCGGAGCACGACAACCGTGGCGTATAGGGCAATACGTGAGCATCGCGCATCGCCGATGCGCGAACTGGCAAGCGCAGCAATCGAGACCGCGGCTAACGCCGCGCCACCGGCGTCAGCGTGGCAGGCGCCAGGTGCAGATGGTCACGCAGGGTGGCACCCTCGTAGTCGTTGCGAAACAACTGGCGGCGCTGTAACTCGGGCACCACGAGGTCGACGAACTCTTCAAAGGCCTTGGGCGAACAGGCCGCCGAAATCATGAAGCCATCGGCTTCGCGCGTTTCAAGGCTGTGTTCCAGCATGTCGGCGACTTCGCGTGGCGTGCCCACCAGTTGCGGCAGCGTGATGCCTTGCGCATAAAGCTTGCCGACATCGCGCAGCGTGAGATCCTGCCGGGTGCTCAAACTGCGAACGACCGCGAACAGCCCCTGGGAGCCCGGTGCGGAAATATCCGCGATGGGACTGTCCAGCGGATACTGGGCGAAATCATGATCGGTGTGCATCGAGAGGGTGATGAGCCCCGAGATCGGATCGGCCAGTTCGTTGTGCATGGCCTGCTTCTCGCGCGCTTCTTCGCTCGACTGCCCGATGAAGGGCATCATGGCGGGAAAGATCTTGACCTGCTCGGGATCGCGCCCGAAGTTCGCGACACGGGACTTCACGTCCTCGTAGTAGGCGCGCCGGTTGTCGGCCGACGGTTCGATTTCGAATATCGCTTCCGCCCAGCGTGCCGCGTAGTCCTTGCCGCGCGGCGATGCCCCCGCCTGGATGATCACCGGCCGCTGCTGCGGCGAGCGCGGCACGTTGAGCGGGCCCCGCACCTTGAAGTATTCGCCGACGTGATCGATGGCGTGCACGCGGTCCGGGTCGCCAAAGATGCCGGCGGGGCGATCCTGGATCAGCGCGCCGGGCTGCCAGCTGTCCCACAGCTTGAAAGCCACCTCCAGGAACTCCTCGGCGCGATCGTAGCGTTGCTCGTGATCCAGCATGTCGTCGTAGCCGAAATTCTGTCCTTCGGCCTGATTGAGCGAGGTGACGACATTCCAGGCCATGCGTCCGCCGGACAGATGGTCCAGCGTGGCGAAGGAACGCGCGATATCGAAGGGGGCGTAATAGGTGGCTGACTTGGTGACCGCCAGCCCGAGTTTGTCGGTGGCCGAGATCAATGCCGCCACCACCATGGTCGGGTCCAGTCCCAAGGCGCCTTGCGTGCCGCGGCGAATGGGATCGCGCAGATCGTTGCCATAGCGACGGGGCGTCGCCAGCACGTCGGCAAAGAACAGGAAATCGAATTTGCCGCGCTCGAGGGTGCGTGCAATGTTCTGGTAGTAAGCGAGATCGAGGAAATTCGCCTCGCTCTGCGGGTGGCGCCAGGCGGCATGACTGTGGGTCACCGGCGCTGCGATTTGAAATCCGGCGAGATGCATTCTGCGCGACATGGTGTAGCCCGTGATTCAAGACTTGGCGAAATCGGATAATCCTGCAAATCCCGCCGGGCGGGCGCGACGGCGACTGTCAGGCAAGCAGCGACTCCACCTCGCTCAAGCTTGCCAGACCCGTGGTCCAGTCCAGCTGGCCGGGCTCACGCAATGCGCGTGCGGCATGGAGAAATGCCGTCGTCGCGGCACGCGCGAGTGCGCCACCGACACTTACGCGCTTGACGCCGGCGTCGGCCAATTGGGCGACCGTCGCGCCCTTGACCATGGGCGCGAGGACGTTGAGCGGCCGATTGACCGCCGCGACCACCGCACGCACGTCCTCGAGATTGGCGAGCCCCGGCGCGAACAATACGTCGGCACCGGCCGCTGAATAGGCGAGCAGGCGCGCGATGGTGTCATCGAGATCGTGCACGCCGCGCAACAGATTCTCCGCGCGCGCGGTCAGCAGAAAGGGATAGGGCAGGCCATGCACGGCTTCGGCCGCCGCCTGGATGCGCTCGACCGCAAGCGTGAAATCATAAATCGGACGTGTCGCATCGCCGGTGTAATCCTCAATCGAGGCGCCGACGATACCGCTCGCCGCGACCGCCAGGATATTGCGCGCGACACTCTTGGGCTCGTCCGCGAAACCGTTCTCCAGATCGGCACTCAGCGGCAGCGGCGTGGCGGCGGCCAGCGCCGTGCAATGGGCGATTTTCTGCGCCAGCGTCACGCCGCCATCGCGGCAACCGTGGGCATGGGCAAAGCCGGCACTGGTGGTGGCCAGGGCCTCGAAGCCCAGCGCGTGCAGCATGCGCGCCGAACCGATGTCCCAGGGATTGGGAATGACGAATGCGCCCGGCCGCTGGTGCAGCGCATGGAAGGCCTGGCCCTTGGTCACGAGGTCGTTCATGGCAGTCTCCTGTTCATTCGCCGCTGGTATTCGCCCCTCAGCGCCGTCAGCGGCGGCCATTTGACGGCGTTGCGAGCGGGGCCGATGACATCATCAGACTATGCGCTGTGTGGCCAGCCGTCACCTGGGGCGGCGGGCTGCGATGAATATTCTCTGCCCGTGCCGCACCCATGACGCCTGCCCGACGTCGTCACCACCAGCGCGCGGCTAACCGCCACGGTGGCCGGCCCGGGCGTCGCGCTTGGATGCCAGATACTCCTCGAGACTCATCTCGTGCAACTGATGCGCGTACTGTTCGGTGCTGTCGAACCAGTAACGCAGGCGCGCCTCGCGTCGTTCCGCCGGCAATGCGCTGGACCCTGCGAGATAGGCTTCCACCGCCAGGCAATAGCGCATGGTGTTGCGCTCTATCGCGCCGCGTACGCCTTGAATATAGATGGGTTCACCGTCAGCGGTCTGCCCGGTCACGGTGAAGCCGCGCTTGTCGCGTCCGACCGTGGCCAGATAACCCCGCATTGCGAGACGACCGCTCAAGCCGAAACCATAGGCGTAGCGCAGGTGCAGCAGCGTGCGCCCGTCGGTAGTCGGGATTGCATCGATCTCGAAACGATAATCACGGGTGCCATAGGGGCCTTTGCCGGCCGCGAGTTCAACCGCGAAATAGCCCGCTTCGCGGGCCAGGGGGCGAAACAGGAAGTCGATGGCATGGACCTCGCCAGACGTCTGTTCGTATTTCTTGCCCAGGCCCACGGTCAGGCGGCTGCCGCGCGTGCCCGCGGAACTGGCGCAATACTTGACGTTGAAATGCAGCAGCAGGATGTCGCACCAGTTGTCCGGCGCTGCGAGCGACGCGCTGACCATGGCGAAGGGATAGTCGATCACGGCGTGGACCTCGCCCACCAGCCTGTCGGCGCTGTTCCTGGATTCGAGATGTATCGCGCGTCGAAAAGGATTGTCGGCCAGCTCCGCCCGCAGCGTATCGAGCTTGTCCTGCAAGAGGTGCGCGGACTGTGCCGGCTCGGTGGCCGTGACATGCGGCGACGCGAGAGCGATGCCGAACGCGAGGCCGGCCGTGGCCAGCAGGCGTCGCGCGAACGCCATCGGCAGTCGCCCGCGACCGGCGCCGGCCGGCGCTCTCAAAGCCAACGTGCCCACAGGCGCGCACCGATTTCCTTGACCCGCGTGTGCAGTGGCCGCTCGCGCCACGCGGCCCGCGTGATCCGCGTCGACGAGGCGAGGTCGAGTTCGAACATCGCGGCCATCTGCGCGCCAAATTCCGCACCCAGGATCACCGCGTTGATTTCCTGGTTGTGCACGAAGCTGCGCCAGTCGAGGTTGGTCGAGCCGATGGTCGACCACACGCCATCGACCAGCGCCGTCTTGGCATGCAGGAAGGCATCCTGGCGTTCGTAGATCTTCACGTCCGCGTCCAGCAATTCCCGATAGAACGAGCGCGAGGCATGGAACACCAGGGCCGAATCCGTCACATGGGGCAACAGCAGACGAACGTCGACGCCGCGCGCCACGGCGCTTTTGAGGGCCGTCAGGAGCTGCGGGTCCGGCACGAAGTAGGCGTTGGTCAGCCACACCTGGGTCTCGGCGCTGTTGATGGCCGACAGCAAGGTGGCGAACATCTGGCTGAACGTCTCGGCCGGCGAGCTGCCGATGGCGCGCACCACGTCGCGACCTTGATTGGACAAGCGGGGGAAATACTGTCCGCCGACGAGGGCGCCGCCCTTCTGCTCCGTCCATGTGCGCACGAACAGCTTCTGGAATTCCGCCACCACCGGCCCGTCCAGCTTGAGATGTGTATCGCGCCATGTCTGAGGGTTCTTGCTGGGCTTCGCCTTGCCGAACGAGCCGCTCGAATAGACGCTGCTGATATTGATACCGCCGACAAAGGCGGTCTTGCCGTCCACCACCAGGAGCTTGCGGTGATCGCGGCTGCCGAGCACCCACTCCTTGCGTGTCAGCAGGGGATTGATGGGGTTGAATTCGAGGACGTTGACGCCGCTCGCAATGAGCGGCGCGAAGAAGGCGTGCGGTGTATCGAAGGAGCCGATGCTGTCGTAGATGAGATTGACCTGCACGCCTTGACGCTGCTTGTCGCACAGGAGGGTCGAGAAGCGCTGCCCCACTTCGTCGTCTTCAATGATGAAGGTTTCGAGATTGACGTTGTGTTCGGCGCGGGCGATAGCCGCGAACATCGCGTCGTAGGTTTGCGGCCCATCCACCAGCAGCTCGATGCGGTTGCCGATCACCAGCGGGCTGCCGACGATGCGCGACTCCACGGCCAGATGGCGAGTGAAGATGTTGGTCGGCTCACCCTCGCGGCTGAGCTCGGCCAGAATGGCGGCCGATTGCTTCGCACTGAGCGGGCCGCTGGCGTTGCCCAGTATCTGCGCTTTGCGCGGTGCGAGGGCCATGTCCGGCACCATGGTGGGAATGGCGGCGCAGGCTTGCAGATTCAGCACCACAACCAGCACCCAGGCCATGCCTGGTCGACGGCCACCGGGGCGCCGCGCCCCAGCGCCCGCACGGCCGGCGCCGGAGCGCCCTATGGCAGCGACGCCCCGTCGCGCCGCGCCGACGCCTCGGACCGCACTAAGCTCGGCTGCGCGTGGCGAGCGGCTTGCGCGATTGAGGGCCGCCCTGCACTTTTCGCACTCTGACGATTTCCGAGTGCAGTTCGGCAACGTGATTCTCCAGCGACGTGGTGAGGTGCAGGAGACCCTCGACGATATTCAACAGCGTGGCGTCGTGGCCGCCCTGGATGGTCCGTTGCGCATCCTTGAACGCTTGTTTTGCTTTGACGTAAGACATTCGTCCTCCTCGTGTGTGATCAGGCCGATGACGATGGCAATCACGACTGCAGCGCGTGGCGGCGATGGATGTCCTCGCGCCGCGTGGCGCGAAATCACGGCTGCACGCCGTCCCTGCTGTGTCGGTCCATCGCTCATCGCACCCTAACCGCAAGCGAAACCGTGTTCAGTGCGTTGGCGGACACAGTCGCGCCCGCGCGCAGCAGGCCTCGGCCGTTCAGCAGAGCGGCCGGCACTGTGCCGCGTCGCACAGACGTGCTCCCATGTCACGCGGATGCTGCAGCGGCGCCGTTCGCCGTCCCACCTCAAGACCTGGAGCAAGCATGGGTGCAATCATTCAAGCGCCGCACTCTGGCGGCGCCCCGTCGTCGGACGCCCTGCTGGCGGGTGGCACCACCATCGGCTTTCCGCTCCCCGTCATCATGCTGATTGCGCCGTTCACACGCTGATGCGGTGCGCGCCTTATTCGCTGTCGTCCGGCACTGGCCTGTGAGCGCCGTGAATCACGACGACACGCCCACCCGCGTCGACGGGCCGCCACCGGCGGTCGACGAAGCAGCGGTCGTCGTGTTGAGCCCGACGGGGGACGCACGGGGCCTGGCCTTGACCGTGATTGCGAGCGTGGCGCTGTTGTTCGCCTTGCAGTGGGGCCAGGTGTTCTGCATTTCGTTGCTGGTCGGCATCCTGCTCGCCTACAGCCTCAATCCGGCCGTTGTGTGGCTCGAACGCCTCTACATTCCACGCCTGCTGGGAATCAGCGTGGTGATGCTGTCGCTGTTGAGCGCGCTGTTGGGCGGCGCCTATGCGTTGCGCGGGGAAATGGAAACGCTCATCGAGCGCCTGCCGGCCTCGGTGACACGCCTCACCACCAGCATGGCGCATGCCCGCCAGCGTGCCGGGCCGAGCACCTTGCAGAAGATGCAGGCAGCCAGCAACGAAATCGAGTTGGCCACCACCTCGGCCATCGGCAAGCCCTTGGACCGGCAGATTGTCATCACCCAGCGGCCGGTCGCGCTGAGCAGTTTTCTGTGGGCGGGGTCGGTCAGCGTCGCGAGCATGCTGGGCCAGGCCACCATGGTCGGCTTCCTGGTGTTCTTCCTGCTGCTGTCCGGCGACACCTTCAAACGCAAGCTCGTGCGCCTGGCCGGGCCGACGTTCACGCGACGAAAAATCACCGTGCAGATGCTGGACCAGATCAATGCTTCGATACAGCGCTACATGGTGCTGCTGGTGGTGACCAATGTGCTCGTGATGGCTTTGAGCTGGTTGGCGTTCAAGCTGTTGGGACTCGAGAATGCCGGCGCGTGGGCGGTGGTCGCGGGCTTGCTGCACGTCATTCCCTATCTCGGCACGAGCTTCACCGCGGGCGCGACGGGCCTCGTCGCTTTTCTGCAGTTCGGCTCCTGGGCGCAGGCCTGCGTCATCGCCGGCAGTTCGCTGCTCATCGCCCTGGTGGTCGGCATTCTGGTCACGACCTGGATGACCGGCCGCATCGCCAGGATGAATACCGCCGCCGTGTTCATCGCCTTGTTGTTCTTCGGCTGGCTGTGGGGCGTGGGCGGCATGCTGCTCAGCATTCCCCTGATTGTCATCATCAAGGTCATCGCCGAGCACATCGAGCAACTGGCCGGGGTGGCGGAGCTGCTCAGCGACTAGCCGCGCCGGGGCATGCTGGAGGCGATGCAACCGCCCGCGCGGCAACGCGGGCGGTTCGCTCAGTGATCAGTAAGAACTGTACTCAGGAATTGAGATCGACACGGCGCGGCTCGGTGCCGTAGTACGCGTGAATCTTGCTCGCCCAAGCCTGGTCCGCCATGTTGGGCCAATGATCCTTGTCGAAGCCGGGCGCATCCTTGAGGCGCTCCTTCTCCACATTCAGAATGAATCTCTTGTTCTCGGTATCGAGCTTCAGCGCATTCCATGGCACGGCGAATAGCTTCTCGCCCATGCCGAGGAAGCCGCCGAATGACAGCACCGCGTAGCCGATGTTGCCGCTGTACATGTCGAGCATGATTTCCTTGATGTCACCGAGATCCTCGTCCTTGTGGTTGTAGACGTCGTTGCCGATCAGGGTGTTCGCTCCCATCATGCCCGGCCCCGGTCGAACCCGCACGTCCGGCCCCGGCGTCGCGTCATGGGTGGTCTTGTACATGCCGTAAGTGTCGCTTTCTTCGTAGTTCATAGTGGTTTTCTCGTTGGTCTTCGGGTGGGTGCAGTCGGGCGTGGTTCACACTGAATCGCGCATCGCCAGCGACGGAAGAGGCGCGTTGCGTTCTCATCGTCGGTGTGCGGAGACCGAGCACATGCGGCACGCTCGGCACACCACGCAGAATCTGCGCCCTGCCCGCATAGATCGGTGCGACGGCTCACATAGAGGCGGCGGCATCACGACGTTGGCCGCTAGCGCGCGATGGCGAACACCAAATCTGACTCGAAGCAGCTTCTGCGCGGTTCGACCATGCGTAGATCACAGTCCACATCAAGTTGGAACAGGAGGACGACATGGAAGAGCAGACGTTCGTGGACGGGAAATATCGCCGGACTGTCAGAGCGTGCCGCGCGCTGAGCTTGCTGGGCGCGGCCTTGATCGCGCCGCTGGCACAGGCGATGACGGTCAACTACCCCGATGTGCCCGTGCCGGGTGCATCGACCAGTCTCAACATCGACACCAGCGTCGGCGACACCAACAGCGCCCCCGACATCGGCCAGTATCCCGGCGCGGGAAGTATCGTCATCACCTTTGCCGACGGCAGCAGCACGACGCTGTCCGGCATCGACCTCTTGCTGGCCACCAGCGGCAATGGCAGCACGACTTTCATCGTGCAGGCCGGCGAAGGCGCGATGCAACTCGATCTGACCGGCAATTTCGCTCTTGACGCGGTCAATGATCTGTCGGCCTTCGACGCGGCGACGGCGGACGATTTCACCGGTGGCAGCGTGCTCTACGACCCCGACATCACCAGTGGCACGCCGCCGGTGATCACCGACATCAACGGCGGCGGGATCACGGTCACGCCCATTCCGGGCAGCGTGTGGCTGCTGGCTTCGGCCCTGGGTGGTTTCGGTTTCTTGCGGCGCAGGCGTCGCGACTGAAGCGGCACCTCACGGCCGCCGCGGGCCGCGGTCATGTCAAGCGCGTAGCCGGCCGCTCACGCGGCTCGGCTGGTATCCTCCTGCAGGTTATCGCCCTCCAGGAGCCAGCATGAAGCCGCCCTATGTCATCTGTCACATGATTCCCTCCCTGGACGGCCGTATCGTCACGCGTCGCTGGCAGATGGCGAAACGGGGCTACGACACCTACGAACGCACCCATGAGGCCTTGCGGCGCGACGCCTGGATCATCGGACGCATTTCCATGGCGCCCTATGCCGGCAAGGCGCGGGTGCCGGTGCGCAAGGCGGGCGCGCCGATTGCGCGCACGGACTACGTCGCGCCGCACACCGCCAGTACCTATGCCATCGCCATCGATTCGCGCGGCAAGCTGGCCTGGAAGGTGAATGAGGTCGATGGCGAACATGTGATTACCGTGCTTGCCGAGCAGGTCTCCGACGATTACCTGGCCTTTCTCCAGGCGCGTGGCGTGTCCTATGTCTTCGGTGGCAGAAAGACCATCAATCTGCCGCGCGTGCTCGACAAACTACGTCGCCTGTTCGGCATCAAGCGGCTGCTGCTGGAAGGTGGCGGCGCGATCAACGGCAGCTTTCTGGCGGCCAATCTGATCGACGAGATGAGCGTGATCGTGGCGCCCATCATCGATGGCGCGGTCGGCGTGCCGAGTCTCATCGATTGTCCGCCCGGCGTCGATGCGGTCCGTCAACTGAAACTGCTGTCCTGCGAGGCCCTGCCCGGCAACCTCGTGTGGCTGCGCTACAAGGTCAAACGCTGAGCGCGTGGCGCGCGCCCAGGCGCCGACTGCGCGAGCGCCGCTGACCGCGCCGGCGCCGCATCGAGCGCAAATCCCACCCGCATCCGGTCCTTTTGTCTCGAGTGTGGGAATTCTCATATCGATGCCATTCCGCTTGCGGCTACAAGGTACACAGCGCCGCAGGTGCATGCATTCCTGCCTCGCCCAAGGCATTGCCGGTCATGGCGACGATGGGCATGTCACGGCCGCCCGACTGCTGGCGGATGGCCAAGGTCGCATGCACGCCATCGAGTTCCGGCATCTTGATGTCCATGAGTGTGAGGTCGTAGTCGTGCGCCGCCGTGAGTTCGACCGCCTCGCGGCCGTTGTGCGCGAACGTCGGATGCAAGCCCGACGCCGACACGCGCGGTTGGCGGTTTTGAGTTCCTCCTCGAGTTCGCGTCGCGCATTGATTTCGCGCCCCCGTTTCACGGTCCGCTGCGCCAGACAGTCGGACATGTTCACGCGCGTATCGATCAACACCTTGGTCACGCCGGCCGTTTGTTGATCGGCCGCCGGCTTGACTTCATCCACTGATTGACCGCGCTCGATGCCCAGCACCACCTTGGCCAGACGTTTGTCGTTGTCGAGGATGTGACAGGCCAGCCCGCGGGTCAGAAACGATGTCGATGTTCGTGTCGTACTTGTCTTTCCACTGGAAGATATCGGTGTTGCCGGAAACGTTCATCACGACTCGATGTGCTTTCCCGAGGGCGCCGACGCTGCGCGCGGCCCGGCTGCTCACCCGAACCGGCGGACGCCCGTATTGCCTTCGTTCGATGCTTGCCGTGGCATGGAAGTACTTGTGTGTCGCGATGCCACATGGACGGCGCATACAGACCACCAAAGGCCCGCTTCACTGATGTCGCCGGCAGCGCGCTCGCGCGGCGCCGCCCGGCGCATGCCTGCCATATCGCCGGGCGGAGCGAAACCCCTCCTTTGGAGAGCGGACACATCCGCCAGGACTCGGTTAGTATCGGCCCATAACAGGGCCGCACCGCTGGGCGTCCCGCAATCGACACGCCTCCTGCGGCGCTTTGCCAACTCGTGACTGATGAGGACGGGAAACAATGGCCACTCCGAAAAATATTCTTGACGGTATCCGCGTGCTGGATTTTTCGCAGGCGCTCGCCGGCCCGACCACCACCCGCCTCATGGCGGAAATGGGCGCGGAGGTGATCAAGGTCGAACTCGCGCCCAATGGCGAGGCCTCGCGCGCCCTGCCCTATCTGCGCAATGGCCGCTCCGGCTATTACATCCAGCAGAATCGCGGCAAGAAGAGCATCGCCATCGATCGCAAGGACCCGCGTTCCATCGAGCTGGTCATGAAGGTGCTGGAGAAATGCGATGTGCTGGTCGAGAACTTCGCGCCCGGCGCGATCGCCCGCCTGGGGTTCGGCTGGGACGTGGTGCACAAGGCCAATCCGCGCCTGATCATGGGTTCGATTTCGGCGTTCGGTCAGACCGGCCCGCTTGCCTCGCTGCCCGGCTATGACTACATCGGCGCGGCCTACGCCGGTGTGCTCAGCATGATAGGTGAGGCCGATGGTCCGCCCTATTTCTACATGCTCGGCATCGGCGACGTCATGACCGGCACCCATCTGCTGGCCGCCATCAATGGCGCGCTGTTCTATCGTGAACGCACTGGTCGTGGACAATATGTCGAAGCCTCGCTGCTCGATTCCTATTTCCACTGCCATGAGGTGAACGTGCAGGCCCACACCGCCTCAGGCGGCGAGATCAAACCATTCCGCTGCGGCGCGCATCACTACGCGGTGTCGCCACTCGGCGTGTTCAAGTGCAAGGAAGGCTATGTGATCATCGCGGTGCTGCCGAACCAGTGGTCGAATTTCTGCAAGGCGCTCGGCAAGCCCGAACTGGTCGACGACCCGCGCTTCATCGACGGGCCGTCGCGCATCGCCAATCGCGATGCCTTGAACGTGCTCATCGAAGCCAATCTCGCCAAGTACGCGACCGCCATCGAGGCCGCCGAGGACTGGGGCTTCAATCATCACGTGCCGATCGCTCCCATCCTGACCGTCGAACAGGCGGTCAAGCATCCGCACCTGGTGGAACGCGAAACGATCCGCACCGTGCACGACCCGGTGTTCGGCAGCTACCAGGTGCCCGGCATGCCGCTGCGCTTTTCGGAAGCGCCGCGGCATCCCGATCTGCGCGCCGCTTACATGGGCGAGCACAACGTCGACGTCTTTACCCAGTACGCGGGTGTCAGCGAAGCGGAAGTGCGCAAGCTGGAGGAGGAAGGCGCGCTGGTCGCCAAACGCGATCTGTAAGCGCCGGTTGCGACGCCAACGGGATCCTTTGCCATGCTCGAACTGACCGCCGGCCTCGCGCTGTTCTTTGCGGCCCACACCTTCAGCATGTTCCGCGCCGCGCGTGCCTCCCTGGTCGCGCGGCTCGGAGCCTTGCCCTATCGCGGGCTGTTTTCGCTGGTCTCGCTGGCGGGTTTCGTGCTCATCGTGCACGGCTACGGCCAGGCGCCGCGCATCGACGTGTGGCTGCCGCCCGCC
>Ga0208492_1000511_pt1 | contig 32210 bp, 20 predicted proteins | sample Subbioar_CSW14AB_FD_184820 | JGI IMG/M metagenome (GOLD analysis project Ga0208492, IMG submission 184820) | Serpentinite rock and fluid subsurface biosphere microbial communities from McLaughlin Reserve, California, USA - CR12Mar_CSW14AB (SPAdes) | ecosystem: Environmental > Terrestrial > Deep... | reverse complement strand
CGCAACTATATTTTGCGCACCCACCAAATTGTCAAAGAACAAAAGACACCTCAAGAGGTGCCTTTTCTGGTTTTCACCAGCAGTCTGATCTCCTTACCGGCCGCAGCCAGTAATTTGCTCGACTCCTGTACTTTAACTCGTCCTGCGGGTTTAGCAAGTTCACTCTTTCCGAACCAACAGGCCGGTTTGATCGTATCTCCTCAAATTACCGAGCCTTAAAAAAAAATGGCCCACGCCAAAGCTGGCGTGAGCCAAGATCGCGGTCCTGGCCGCATTCCCAGGTGCCCAATCGAGAAAAAATCGGCCTTAAATCGTTTCCGGAACGCTAAACCCCTTGCGCGAAGCCCTTGTTAACAAAGAATTTGCATCGCGGTCCTCGAGGAAGCGCTCCTTCGCGGGATCGAACGTCAGCTGCTTACCGACATGGTAGATGTTCGCCTTCCCATCGAGCTCGATTCCCTTCGACTTGAGATGTTCCGCCATCCGCACCAGGGCATCGGCCATGACTTCGCCGCCCGGCAACCCCTTGGCCGTGACGTCGAACTCGGCCTTTTGCCCAAGGCGGTAGGAAATGTTGACCAGGTGACAGCAAGCGCTCGAGTAGTGCCCCTCGAGAATGTCGGCATCCTGGGTTTCGCGTTTGCGGTTGCGCACCGCTTCGATGAAGTTGCCGAAGATGCCGCCCCCCACGCCCCTTTTGGCCGCTTCCATCTTGGGCAAAGGCTCCCCCTTGGTGGCACCCTTGGGGTAGAACTTGTTCCCGGCCACCACTCCTCCTTCGAAGTGGAGAATGTTTCCGACTTGCTCGCCGCGGTATTTGTCCGTCGGGAAGCCGCGCACCTCAAAGACCAACTTGGCCTTGTCGGGACCGAAATCGAGCCAGCCGATTTGCGTGTTCGGGGTCTGCCCCTGATCCTGATAGCCCACGCGCCCGCCCACCGAGAACGAAGCCACGGGCAAGGTCGCGCCGGGAATCATCCAGCGCGCGACATCCATCTGGTGCACGCCCTGATTGCCGATGTCGCCGTTGCCATAGTCCCAGAACCAGTGCCAGTTGTAGTGCACCAAGTTCTCGTGAAACGCCGTGGCCGGAGCCGGACCGGTCCAGAGATCGAAATCGAGTTCGGCCGGAACCGACTTGACCTCTTTGAAGCCGATCGATGGCCGCAATTTGTAACAAAGAGCTCGTGACACGAGCAATTTTCCATACTTTTCGGCTTTGACAATTTCGAGCAGATTCGCCCAGGCGTCGCTCGCTCTCCCTTGCGTGCCGTGCTGGACGATGCGGTTGGTGCGGCGGGCCGTTTCGACCGCGATGCGGCCTTCGTGAACGTTTTGACTGCAAGGCTTTTCGACATAGACATCCTTGCCGGCCTGGCACGACCAGATCGTCATCAAACTGTGCCAGTGATTGGGGGTCGCGATCGAAACGACATCGACCGATTTGTCTTCAAGCGCCTTGCGCACATCCTGAGCGGTCTGCGGCTTCGTCCCCTGCTTTTCCTTGGAAACCTGATTGAGACGTTTCTCCCAGGTGCGCTTGTCCGGGTCGATCAGCCAGGCGATCTCGACATTTTTCAGTTTGAGATACTCGCTGACATGCGCGGCCCCCCGCCCATTGAGGCCCGCCAGGGCGACGCGCACGGTCTCATTGGCGCCAAGCACGCGCGCCGAGGATTTCGTGCCTCCAATGGCAATCGTGGCCATCGAAGCCAGCGCCGCCTTGGTGAACTGGCGCCGAGTCACTTGGGGTGTAGTCGAACGACGTTTCGCATTCATGATTCCGTCTCCATTAGTTCCGCAGAGCCATGCCAGGAAGAGGTGCGTCCCAGGAATCCCCGGGTTGCCACGATTCATCAAAAAAACCGGCCCGGAGTACTTTTCCAGGCCAACGGGAAGTCGGGGGCGAGTTGACATCGAGCACGGCCCAGTCGGGCAACTTGGCGATCTGGCGCGCGTTGTTCAGATGGTCATATTCGCGGAAGGTGAAGCCGCTGTTGAGCACCAGGTACCGGCCGGGAGCTTGCACATTGGGATAAATACCGACCAGGGCTTTCCCCTTCGCATCGGTTTTCCAGTCCCCCACCTTGATCGTGTTCGCGTCCCAGCTCAAAGGCAATGATTTCATCGCTGAGGCGAGCAAGAGATTCGATGAGGAGTCACCCCACAAAACCAGGTTGGCGCGGGCATGATCGGCGGGTGTGATTTCTGTGTCATTTTTGATGGTCACTTGCCCGCGAAAATGCCTGCGCCAGTGAATGGCGGCATGTTCCATTTCCTTGAGCGCCCAGGCATGGGCCTTTTCATCAAGCGGCTTTCCGGTCGGCCGGACAAAAAGAAACGAATCCATGAACGCATCGTCGATCGGCCCTTGCAGGCCTGGCTTTTTCGCCATGTGCCTGGGGCTTGAACCGGCGCGCCATTGCCCCGATTCCAGGTGAATCGAGGCCTTCCAGGACCGATCCGATCCCACAAGCGGCGCCGCGATTTCCTTACCTCCAATCACAATGATCGGGGGCGTTCCCTGCTCAAGAGGGCAATAGCCGGAGGGAAAATCGAAGGTCATCGCGGTGACTTTTTCCGCCTTGACCACAACTTTGTTCGGCAGTTCGATTTTTGCATCCACCGTAGCGGCATCCCAGTGTTTCTCCAGCCCGTCAAGGCGCAGCCAGAGCATTCCCGGATAACGCAAAGTATAAGAGACAAAGCGGATCCGCTGAGGCACCGCTTCTCGGCCCATCGCGGCGATCAGGTCGATGCGCCGGTTGATTTCGGTCTTGACCTGGGGGTGATAACTATGACCGGTTTTGGGCCCGATCAGATGGGTTAATTTCAAGCCGATTTTTGCCATGGCCGCTTCCATGATGTCGGCCGCTTGTTTTTGCTTATCCTCCGCGCCGCTATAAGCGACCGTGGGCAAATTCGACAAATTCAAGGCCCAATCGGTGCAGTCATACCAGTGCAGGAGCTTTTTTTCCCACGGGGAGGGCTGGGTCGGTTCGTTTTGAAAAAGCCTTAAAAACTCGGTGGTTTCGCTGAAACCGGCCCCCGGCGCGGCCGCGCACCAGCGACCCGGATAGTGCACCGCAAACTGCCAGGCGGCCGCGCCGCCCATGGAGAAACCGCGCATGACCACCTTGTTGCGATCGATCGGATAGTACCGGTGCGCATGGTCGAGCGCTTCAAGACAATCGATTTCCCCCGCGAATTTATTGGCGTTGCAATAGCGGCCATAAAGATGCAGGACCATGTGGCCCTCGCCAAAAAACTCGCCCTTCGACTTCAGGCGCTGCTGAATGAACGACAGTTCGCTCAACTTCTCGCCGCGCCCATGACACCAAAGATCCAGACGATAGGGCTGGGCCGAGGGCAGTCTGCAGCCTGCCCCGATCACCATGCCGTAGGGCTGGACCGAACCATCAATGCGCGAACGGTATCCGCGCACGACCAGCCCCGTTTGATGGAGCCAGCTTGGGGTTTGGCCGGAAAGAAGTTCCTTCAGACGGGCCATTGCGACGGCGATCTGCTCGCGGGCGTAGGCCGTTTCCTTGGGTTCGTAGAACTCGTGGTATTTCAGCGCCCAGTCCACGGCCTTGAAAAAGACCTCGACATCGGGAAGCAGATCCAAGAGGGCGGGCTTGCCTGCAAGCGACTGCCGCGCGGCGTCGATCTCTCGGCCCAGCCGATCGCGTAAAGCGGTCAATTCCGCCACTTCTTGAGCCGGCAGGTCGATGCCCGGCGGCGGCATCAAACGCACGCCATCGGGCTTGTTATCCGCGGGGCCGTCGGCGTTGGCCCAGGAGGCGCCTACAAGAAAAGTGCCAAGGCAGACCAGGAGCGATCTCATGAGGGAAGCATTCATGGAGGGAGGGGTATTTCGGGTAAGAAGAAACAAGCAAGGCGGAAGGAAGAAAGCCCCCGAGTGGGGCGGGCGGTCGGGCGAGAGAAGCAGGCGAGGATGCGCAGGCAACAAAAAAGGGGGCCAAATTGGCCCCCTTGGTTTTTTCGATTCTTACAGGTTCCAACCCGCTCGATACTCCCGATGCAGGAGTGCGTTGGCGGCTGAATCCCCCTTGATCGACATCGTGGCACCGTCGTATTCGAACGGCTTGCCCAGCTTGATGGCGACATTGCCAAGGAGCAGCGATTCGGTGAGCACCGCGGCGTAGTTGAAATTGGACAGGGCCAATTTCGGGTCGTTCTTCTTGATCGCCGTGATCCACTCTTCCTTCTGGTTGGCGTCGATATCTCCCCCCTTGTGTCGGGGCAGGAATTGCTCGGGCTTCTTGAAGCCCTCGTAATCCTTTTCCGGGCAAAGGCGGAAATCGGCACCGTAATCGTTGGGGCTATAGAGGATACCCTTGGTGCCAACGACGATCGAACCGGAATCAACCGGTCCTTTTTCATTTTCGCGCAACACCTTCGACAGAAGTTCTTGCGGAGGCAAAACCTTCTTGCCGTTGAGCTTGCCTTCGTACCAGTGGAACTTCACCGGCGGCAGGCCTTCCCGTTCGGGGTAATCGAGAACGACGTGGGCCCAAGCCGGGTAGGTCTCGGGGTTGATCGCTTCATTCTCGGCACTGACCTTGGTGGGGTAGCCCAATTTCAATGCCATGAAAGCCATGTTCGCGGTGTGGCATCCCATGTCGCCCAGGGCGCCGGTGCCGAAATCCCACCAGCCGCGCCAGTTGAAGGGGTGATAGGTGTAACGACCTCTCGCATTCTTTTCGCCGCCAAAGGGGCGATAGGGAGCCGGCCCGATGAATTCATCCCAGTGAATGCTTGCGGGAATCGGAATCTCCGGCGGGCGCTTGGTGATGGTGGGGCTTTGCGGCCATACGGGTCGATTCGTCCACACGTGCAATTCGGTGACATCGCCGATCACGCCGGAACGGATGATTTCGACGCCCGTACGCAGGCCGGAGTGAGCCGTACCCTGGTTGCCCATCTGCGTGCAGAGCTTTTTCTCGTTGGCCAGGTCGCGCAGCGTGCGGGCTTCCTTGACCGTGTAGGTCAACGGCTTTTGACAATAGACATGCTTGCCCATGCGCAGAGCTTGCGATGCGGCGCAGGCGTGGGTGTGGTCGGGAGTCGAAACGGTCACGGCATCGATGCTCGATCCCATTTCTTCGAACATCTTGCGGAAGTCGAAATATTTCTTGGCCTTGGGGAACTGCTTGGCTTTGTTGCCGAGGGTGCCTTCGTCGATGTCGCAGATGGCGACCACATCGCCGAACATGCCAGCGTGGCTGATGTCCGAGTCACCCTTGCCGCCGACGCCGATGCCGGCGATGCGAATGCGTTCGCTGGGAGATTGCGCGGCGCGGCCGCTAAGCTCTCCTCCGATGAAATACCCCCCCGCGGCGACGCCCGCGGAGGCTTTGAGAAAACTACGGCGTGTTGACCGGCTTGCCATGACTTCGATCTCCCGGAGAGAGCGTTTTCCCTGAAAGAGAATCCGCATTTTATCCAAAGGTATGCCGTGGCAATCTAGGATTTCGTGCAAGGGCCGCAACCGATTTTTCAGTGAAAAATCGTAGCTCCCCGCCGCTTTTCATCGACCTTAACTCTCGCGGCGAGGCTTGCGCAGGATCGGGTCGGCGTTCCAGGGATCTTCGGGCCAGGAATGCTTGGGATATTTGCCCTTCATTTCCTTGCGCACGAGGGCGTATGAACCCCGCCAAAACCCGGGCAAGTCATCGGTGATCTGTTGCGGCCTGCCCGAGGGCGCAAGCAGGTGCAGAAGGACCTTGAGGCGTTTCCTGGCCACCCTGGGCGTTTCGTCCCAGCCAAAGAAGTCCTGAATTCTGGCAGCGAGGACGGGCGCCCGATCGGCGTAATACTCGATCGCCGCGGTGCGGCTATTGGGCAAGGTCACCCTGGCCGGCATTTCGGCATCAAGAAGCTGTTTTTGGTTCCAGTTTAGCCGGTGGTGAAACCCTTCCAGCCACGGGGCTTCCTTGAGTTGATCGAGCGACCGGGTTTTCAGGGCCAACTCGGCCAGCGTCTCCTTGAGAAACGTTTCGTCCGGTTCGGGCAGATCCAGGTCGGGACAGTTTTTTTTCAGCAGGCCAAGGCGCAGCAAGAACTGGCCGGCGGGCGAGTCTTGCACGGGAAGGATCTCGTCGCGCTTTTCCCAGGCGCGCTGCGCAAGCAACTGCGCGACCTCGTGCGGGTCATTCGGGGCGACTGGATGTTCCTTGAGCACCAGATCGAGAAAGCGAGTTTGCTTGCGCGCGATGATCTCGGTTTTGTCGGAGTTCCAGCCCGTCTGGATCGTTTCGTTGATGAGGTCCCTGGGCAGCCAGCCAATCTCCAAAGGTACGAACTTCCGTGCGCGGGTTTCCACCCGGGAATCCTCAAGGTCGAGCGCCATGAACAAGTCGCCGCGCCCTGGCAGGTCCTCTTCCAGGAGCACGCCCCGGCTGCCGCCCATAAGCGCGCGGCGCCTTGTGCCTTCGCGCAGACGAGCCACCCGATCGGGAAAGCCCGCGATCATGGCGCGGGCGAGCCCTTCTTCCCAGTGCTCCAGGGAGGGAGCATGACCGATGCCCGCCTGGTTCAAAAACAGGCCCGCCACCCGATCGAAATACTGGGCGTCGCTTCGCGACAGGTCGAGGCCATGGTCGCTGGCGCCGGGAAATCCGGACGATAAGCGCAACGTGTCGACTTCCTGAAAGAAATCGATGCCGTTTTTGGGCTGGCGCCCAAACGGATTGCGCTCCGTCAATAACGCCGCGGCAATCGCCCCCTCACAGGCAACTTTGCGCTCGGCAGCTTCCAGCAGCATGCGAGCCAGCCGCGGATCCATGGGGATTTTCGCCATGCGCGAACCAAGCGCGGTCAATCGTTCTTCCTTGATCGCGCCGAGCGACAGGAGCGTGTTTTTCGCGCGCGCAAGCGATGCGGGCGCCGGCGGTTCGACCCAGGGAAATTCTTCCAGGGGGCAGCCGCCCCACTCCAACAGAGATAAAAGCGCTCCGGAAAGGTCAATTTTCTGGATCTCGGGGATCGTGCGTTCGTCGCGGCTTTTCTGGTTTTCCAGACTCCAGAGCCTCAAGCACTGGCCTGGGCCCTGCCGGCCGGCCCGCCCTGCCCTTTGATCAGCGGAGGCCCGCGAAATTTCCCCCAGCTCCAGTCGGTCAAGTCCCGTCGCCGGGTCATGAATGAGCGAACGGGCCAGGCCCGTGTCGATCACCATGCGCACCCCATCGACCGTGACCGAAGACTCGGCGACATTGGTCGCCAGCACGATGCGACGATAGGGGCCCTTCGTAAGCGCGCGGTCTTGCTGCTCCGGTTCCAGTTCCCCATGCAGGGGGAGAATGTCCCAGTCGATCTGACCTGTCAGGAGTTTTTCGAGCCGTTTGATTTCGCCAACTCCGGGCAGGAAAACCAGAACATCGCCCTGGGCTTCCGTGATCGATAGCCGCACCTGCCTTGCCACCTGATCGAGCCAGGGGCGGTCTTTCGCCAGATGCGAATAGCGGATCTCGACCGGGTGAATGGGAGCGGTGGCTTGCACCAGCGGAGCGCTCAGCCACCGGGTGAACCGCTCGGTTTCCAGGGTCGCCGACAAGACACCGATGGCGATATCCGGCCTTACCGTGGAGCGAGCGAGAAGGACCATCGCCATGGCGAGATCCGATTCGAGGCCCCGCTCATGAGCCTCGTCAAAGAGCACGCAGCCGATGCCTTCGAGAAAAGGATCTTGCAAGAGCTGCCGCAGCAAGATGCCGGCAGTCATGGCGATCAGGCGGGTGTCCTTGCCGACTTTGCGATCAAGCCGGACATGGTAACCCACTTCGCCGCCGACTAAGCCGCCGCGTTCGAGCGCGATACGCCGCGCCGCCGCGCGCGCCGCGACCCGGCGCGGTTCGACCAGGATGATCTTCTGGCCTGGAAACTGATTTTGCGCAAGAAGCTGCGCGGGAAAGCGCGTCGTTTTTCCCGTGCCCGGAGGCGCGCTGAGCACGAGCCCTTTTTCTTTGGCAAGCGCCGCGATCGACTGGGGAACGACGGCATCAATGGGAAGCGAGGGCAGATTCATCGGCTGGCCGCTGGAGCCTTTCCGGTGGGGAGGGGCTTCATCGAACGGATCCACTCTTCAATGAGCTTGGCGCCATCGCGATCGATGACATTCTTTCCGACCGGCGGCATTTTGCCCACTCCCGCATTGGCAATGCGCTCCAAGAGCACCGATCGCTCGGGGAATCCCGGCGCAATCAAGCGGGCGTTTTGCAACCCAAAGGAGTGATGCGCGGGCTTTTGATCGATCAACTGCATTTCCGCCAGCTTGGCCGCCCAGTCGAGGCGAATTTTGGCGTTGCCTCCTCCGGCTTCGACATGGCAGGTGGCGCAGTTGACATGCAGGTAGGCGCGGGCGCGCTCTTCCAGAGTGCCGGTCTGCGCATCGAGCGGGCTTGGCAATTTCGCCAGGGCTTTCGGGTCGCTGTCGAATACCAAAGAAAGGGTCCGAAACCCACCAACGGGTGATCGCTCCGCGACCCAGGCCTCGAGCTTTTCGGGGTTGATCTTCGCGGCTTTGCCGCGCTCGCGAAGTGCCTGGATGCGTGCGTCTCCGACTGTTTGACCGACGCGCCCCTGCGCCTGGAGCCAGGCAATCTGGTTGACCTTTTTCTCCCCCCTTTGGGTCAGGTCGCGATTGAGCTGCAAATCGCACAGGCCCAGGACGAAGCCTGCGGCGCGGGAGTGACAGACCATGCATTCGGCCCGGCTGGGGTAGCGCCAGGTTTGCTTCCCGGTGCTTGTGGTGAATTCACGATTTTCGCCCGCGGGGCCGACCAGCGTCGCGTCGGCGCCGTGGTCGTTCCAGGAATAGGTGTACCCCGTCCATTCGTTGTCTTCCTTGACCAGAAAGCGCGTTTCGATCCAGCGCGGGCGAGGTTTGCCCGCCTCTTCGCTGGCACCGGCAGGAGAAATATTCAAACCAAACGACTTGATGATCACGGTGCCGTCGGGAAAGGTCCAGGGACCGGAACCGGCATGCGTGGCCGACTGCGGCACGAGTTGGCTGTCACTGGTCTTGCGATCGGGGATGAATAGATGGCGGGCCTTCAAAGCGCCGTCTGACCAGAAGGGACTATTGACCTCATAGGGCACAATGCCCGGCTTCAACCGATAATCCTTCACCGACGCGAACATGCCGCTATCGCTTAAACGGATCGGAAAACTCCCTTTCTTTCCGGCCAAGGGGTTGCGCTCAAGTCGATGAATCCCGGTGAGGTGATCGAGGATGAGCAGTTCCCCCTCCTGATCGAGACCGAATCCAGTGATCTGATGCGCCGTATCGGCGATCTCCCAGGGACGAAGCGGCAAGACCGCATGGACGGCGGGCGGCGCGAGCGCCCAGATTTTGCCGGTCGAATAGTCGCCATAAATGTAATGGCCCGCCAGGTCGGGAAATTTTTTACCGTGGTAGGTCACGCCGCCGGTCAAGGAACGGGCTTCATTGTGGTGATGTTCGGCGGCCGGCTTGGCAAAGGGCCTCGGACCGCTGCTGCGCTCGGGATAAAAGTCATGGGTCCCTTCGAGCACCGACCAGCCGTAGTTCTCTCCCTTGCGGATCAGGTAAGTCGTTTCCCACAGATCCTGCCCATTGTTGCCCACCCAGATATTGCCGGTCGCCTTGTCGCAACTGATCCGCCACGGATTGCGCAACCCCATGGCCCAGGCCTCGGGAACAAATTTGCTATCTCCCACCCAGGGATTGTCTTTGGGCACCCCGTAGGCCTTGCCCGGATCGGGGTGATCGACATCGATGCGCAGCACCTTGGCCAGTAACTTTTTCGTGTCCTGGCCGGTCAAGTTCAGATCGGAGTCGGAAGTGCCGTCGCCTGAAGTGACATAAAGCATGCCATCGTTGCCAAAGCAGATGGCGCCGCCATTGTGCCCGTTCGATTCCCAGTCGATGACGGTTTGGGCGCTGTCCTTGATCAATGCGAACGGTTCCGTCGCGGAAACCTGATAGCGGAGGATGCGGGTCTTGTGCGGATCCTTGCCGCCGAATTTGCCGTTGGTGCCCAGATAAACGAAGCGGTTTTTGGCAAAGTCGGGATGAAACGCCACATCATAAATCATGCCGTCCAGTTCAAGAATGCCTTCGGCAAGGGCTGGGTTCGAAGCCCGAAATCTCAGGAGCTTGGTTTGGGCATAAGGCGAGGGCTCGGTCGAGACAAAATAGGTATCGGAGTTGGGAACCAGTGCGATGCAAATGGGAAAAGGCAGTTTGGCCTCGGCAAAGGCCGGTTTCGTTTTGAAAGGCAGTCCCGGTTCGGGAGAGCCGGACCAGGGGGCCAACCCCACCGACACCGGACCGGTTGCATCGCTTGAGTCAGCACTTTGAAAACGAATGACCGAGGCAACATCCGCGCCGACCTGGAAATTCCAGGTCATGCCAGGATCGGGCCGGGCTCCCAGCGGCGACAGTTCCACCCAGGGGATGGCCAGTTCGACGCCTTGCGTGGTCGCCTTAAACGATGCCTGGCTTGGTAGTGTTGCCTCCTTGCGCAAGCCCCATCGCACATTCTGTTGCGAATCGAGCAAGAACCAGACGGATCTGGTTTTGTCGGCCAGGGACAGCCCGGTTTCCAGGAGCTTTTGGTCCGGCCCAAAAACGTACAGGTGCGTACGATCCCAGGCGAAGCGCCATGACTTTGCCGGCTGAGCCTGCCAAACCGCTTCGGTGGCGGCCCCATCCACGATGACCGGTTCGCGCGACCAGGCCACCGAGTGGTCCGCTGCCGGCAAGAGCAGTGCGATAAGAATCAGTCCGGCCTGCATGATCACCCCGAAGCATTTTGTCTGGGACGGTTCCACCGAACGCCACGGGCTCAGGAGAGCGCCGCGATCTCGCATGCGGCGCTGAGCGCTCCCTTCACCGCGGCTTATTCATGGCAATTTGGCATGACCACCTGCCATGACAACCTGGCTCGATTTAGAACTGGCCCTTTTTGCCGCACTCGTAGAAGTAGTGTTCGACTTTGTCCTGATTTTCCAAAAGCCAATCCATGTCGGGCTCGTGGGCGACCGCCTTCTTGATCACCTTGACGGTCGCTTCGCGATGGACCTCGAAGAGCGCCTCATGCTTGACCTGACCGACCGGGACCTTCAGGATCGAGGGATCAAGCCATACCGAATAGATGATGCCGATCGAGTTCGCCAAGGCCTTGGGCAAAATGCCTTGCCGCACCGCGTCAAGGACGCCGTGCGCGATTCCCGCCTGCACCGTGCCCATCAGAATGTTGGTGTAGCGCGAATCCTTGACGGTGACCTTGGACACAAGCAGCGTAGCTGGCTTGATCTGCACATCGGAGTTGAGAATGGCGAACACTTTGGTGTGCCCTGCAACCTGATTGCCAACGAGTGTCGCCATGGCGGTACCGACCGGACCATCGAGATCGCCGATGACAATTTCGGGCTCGGCGCAAAGGTAGTCGAGCTCTCCCTCGACGAGGGCTTCCGCCGTCAGAAAACCGATCTTGTCCCCGACCTTGAACTTGGATGCCTTCGTCGATTTTTCCACGGAAGCGGCCTTGGCCGATTTCTCGACCTGCTCTTCCTTCGAGGATTTGGATCCCTTTTTCTTCTTGGCCATTTCGTTCTTTCTCCCGGAGAGGTCGTTTTTGCCTGCCATGAATGCCCTTTAGGATCAATCCTGTGTGCGAACCGCCCGGAGCCCAAATCCCGTCGGGCCCCTCTCTTCCAAGATAGGGGCCGGGTACGGCATGGGACCAGTTGGTTCGGACGAGGAACAACAAGGAGAATAAGAGAAGGGACTGAAAGGAAACCGCCGATCAGGCCAAAACCGATTCGATCAGTTCGCCATGAACGTCGGTCAAGCGCCGTTTGACGCCGTTGGAGTAATAGTTGAGGCGCGTATGGTCGAGCCCCAAAAGATGCAGCACGGTCGCATGAAAATCATAAATGGTGCTACGCCCTTCCGTGACCGCAAAGCCCAGTTCGTCAGTTGCGCCGTGATGGCCCGGCTTCAGGCCCGCCCCGGCCATCCAGATGGTGAAGGCAAAGGGGTGGTGATCGCGCCCCTTGGCGCCCAGACCCTGGGTGATCGGCGTGCGCCCAAATTCGGTGGTCCAGAGGATGAGCGTGTCGTCCCACATCCCTCGACTTTTCAGATCGGCCATGAGCGCCGCGAACGGCTGGTCGATCAAGGCCGCCTGGGTCGCATGGTTTTCCCGCACATCTTCGTGGCCGTCCCAGTTGATGCGAGGCGACCCAAAGGCGCCGCCATGAAACATCTGCACAAAGCGCACGCCGCGCTCCAATAGCCGCCGCGCCAGAATGCAGTTGCGAGCAAACGGTTCGACGGTGGGCTGATCGAGGCCATAGAGCCGCTGGATGTGTTTGGGTTCATTGCTCAAATCGGCCACCAGGGGAATGGTCGCCTGCAGCCTGCCGGTCAAGGAATAAGAACGAATGCGTGCCTTGAGGTTTTCATCGAGCGGCCGGGTCGCGGCATAGTCGCCATTGAGTTTTTCCAACAAGGCCAGGCCTTCGGCCCGAGAACGAGGATCGATGCTGACCGGAGTCGTCAAGTTTTCCACAAGCGGTCCCGATCCGCTCGTTTGGAAGGGAACGCCTTGATAAGTGGCCGGTAAAAAGCCGCTGGACCAGTTGATCGCCCCGCCGGCGGGCAAGCCGCGCGGATCGGGTAGAACGACGTAGGCAGGTAAATCGTCGGTTTCGGATCCGAGGGCATACTGCACCCAGGAACCGACCGAGGGGAAACCGCTTTGCACGAAACCGGTGTTCATCTGGAAGCCGGCAGGCGTATGATTGCTGCTCTTCGCGATCATCCCATGGAGGAAGGTCATATCGTCGGCGCGGCGGGCCAAATGGGGAAACAGGTCGCTGACCCAGGTGCCCGATTCGCCATATTGTTTGAAGGCGAAAGGCGACTTCATGACCCGGCCGGGCTGTCCGAAAAAAAGCTCCATCTTCTTGCCCTTAACCTCCTGGCCATCCTGTTTGGCCAGATCGGGCTTGTAATCGAACGAATCGAGGTGGCTGATGCCGCCGGGGTGAAAGATCTGAATCACCCTTTTGGCCTTGGGTGCGAAGTGCGGTCCCTGAGCCCCAGAAGTGTAGTCGCTTGAAGCGCCTCGGGCCTTACCGTCGCGCGCAAGAAGCCAGGCGAGCGCCATGCCCCCCAAGCCGGTGCCCATTCCGTCGAGCCACATCCGGCGGTCGGGCAGTTGCAAATCGCCATGGGGTTGAGTGAACATGGTCCTATCTCAGATCCAAAAACTCGCTGGAATTGAACACCGCCCAAACGACCGGCTCGAGGCCGACCTTTTGAGCCACTTCGACCGCCTTTTGTTTTTCCTCGGCGCGAATCTCGCGGCTGTAAGCGAGCAGCCAGAGCCTCTCGACACCCTTGGCGACATCGGGTTTGGCACCCTCGCCTGGGGCCACTTGGGAAAGCGCTTCCGCCAGATGTGCCGAACGGCGAATCACGAACTGATCATTCATGAGCGCCAGGGCCTGAATCGGCGTCGTGGTGGGCACTCGTTTCGGCGTGCGCACCGTCGGGTCGGGACAATCGAACGCCTCAAGCAGCGGGCTGCGCGCCGAGCGGATCACCATCCGGTAGATCGTGCGCTTGAGGAAATCGGGCTCTTCATTTTCGAGCGGCTTGTAAAAGACCGAGTTGAACGACTCGATCTTGAAAGGGCGAAAACCAGGTCCCCCCAAGGAGGACTTCAATTCTCCCGAGACGGCGAGCATCGAATCGCGGATCGCCTCCGCCTCGAGCCGGCGCGGCGGAAAACGCCAGAGGTAACGGCTTTGACTGTCTTTTTCGAGCGCCAAGGCGCGATCGGCCGACGACTGGCGATAGGCCCTCGAGGTCACGATCAGGCGATGGAGCGGCTTCGTATGAAAGCCTTCCTTGCGAAAAGCGGCAACCAGGTAATCGAGCAGTTCCGGATGCGTCGGCCTGCTCCCCTGTTTGCCGAAATCGCTTGGGGTATCGACCAGTCCCGTTCCGAAATGGTGTTGCCAGATCCGGTTGACCCAGACGCGGTGCGCAAGCGCGTTGTTTTCATGCGCGATCCAGTCAGCCAGGGCCAGGCGGCGGGCTTTGTCCGGTTCATCGGGACGCAGGTTCCAGTTGGCCGGTGCATGATTGAGAACTTGGATGCCTCCGGGAATCGCGTCCGATTCCGGCCGGTCGATATCGCCGCGAGTCAGGACCTTTTGCACGCCTGGAACCGTTGCGACCGCGGCGAATGCCTGGGGATCCCGGTCTTCTTGAGTTTTGGCGGTCTCGGTCAGGGTCTTACGCCGCTCGCCGAGCTGTTTCCAGCGGTCGGCCTCGGCCGGTTCGAGCAGTGCCTCAAATTTGGCATGCCGCGCCAACTTGTAACCGGATTGATGAGACTGGGCCACCTGGTTGGCATCGAGGGCAAAGGGATAAACTCTCGCCTCCAGAACTTCTCCCTGGAAAAAGGGACTGCCGCCGCCGGTATGGCGCATGCCGATCAGCGCGCGAACCTGACCCGATTTGAATTTCAACTGCGCCGAATCAGGACGGTAGCTGGTCCCTTGAGGTTTCCCGTCGCGGTAAAGACGAATCTCTCCGTTGGCGGCAAATACCAGGGCGAGGTGCACGAGCCGATTCGGTTCGACCTCCGGTTTGGCACCGAGAGTCGAGAGGGGCCGGCTTCGACGATGACCTTCACTGCCCGCCAGCCAGTATCCTGGCTCCAGCTCCCCAAAGACGATTGAGTCGAACTGGGTTCCATCGAGGAGTTCCAGCGTCAACACTCCCCCGCCGCGCTGGTTCAAGTTGGCCAGCTTGACCCAGACTTCGAGCGTTTTTTCTCCCAGTTCCCATTCCAGTGGGGCGGACCGGTAATGACTGCCCTGGCCATCGAGGATCAGCCCGGGATTCTCCCCTTCCTGGATGCGGGCATTGCCCAACATCTCGCCTGAGGGCGTTTCTCGCCCCCAGAAAGACCATCGTTTCGGAGCCAGCGCCGCCGGGAACTCTTCGACCGGCGTGCTGTCGGTCTTGCGAGCGAGCGCCTTCAGGCGGATCGCGTCGAGTTCCTGGTCGATCTGTTTGAGTTCTTTTTGCTTCTTTTCGAGTTCCGATTTGCGCCGGGCCATTTCGGCCGGCCCGAGCAGACCGCGCACTCCCAGCTTGACGCCGGACAATGCCGCTTTGAGTCCGTGATATTCCTTGAGCGAAATGGGATCGAACTTGTGATCGTGGCAGCGAGCGCAGTGGGCGGTCAGTGCCAGGAAGGCCTGGGTGGTGGTTCCCACCATCTCTTCCATTTCATCTTCGCGGGCCCGTTCTCTCACCACGCGCGAGGCCGAGCTACTGCCCGCCTGATCGAATGGACCGGCCACCAGAAAACCGGTCGCGGCGATTTCCGCGGGGCCCGCCATGGGCAGTAAGTCGCCGGCGATCTGCTGCTTCACGAAATCGGGATAGGGCAAATCGGTGTGAAAGGCGTTGATGACCCAATCGCGGTAGGGCCAGGCCTGATCGCGTGGGCGGTCGTATTCAAAGCCCTGGCTCTCGGCGAAGCGAGCCACATCGAGCCAGTGGCGCGCCCATTTTTCCGCGTAGGAGCGCGAGGCGAGCAAGCGGTCGACCTCAGCGGCCCAGGCGGCATCATCGGGTTTGGCCAAAAAGCGGTGGCGATCTTCGGGTGTGGGGGGCAAGCCGGTCAAATCGAGGTGAAGGCGGCGCAGTAAGGTTTCGGGATCGGCTTGAGGCGAGGGTTCGAGCCCTTCCTGGAAGAGTTTCGCCGCCACATAGCGATCGATTGGGTTACCGGCCCAGGCAGACCAAGACTTTTGCCAGGTCGCCGGCAGCGCAGGTAGTTCCCCGGGACGGAGCGGCTGCCAGGCCCAGTAGTTCTGGGGATTCTGGTTTTCGCCCTTTGGCGGTTCCTCGGACGCGGATTTCTCCCGCGCCGGCGCCGGAAGACCAGCCAGAGCAAGGCACAGTGCGAGAAGGAGGGCAGCTCGGCCCATGGGAGAGGATCCCTTGGTAATGAAGTTGGCCGTTTTCCCTATTCTCGCGCCTTCAGGCCGTCTGGGCAATGACAAAGAGGGCCGAGCGGGCGCGGGGTTAGGGCTTTCGGGTCTTTTGATTCATCCCCTTCACAATCTCAAAGAACATGTTTTTTGTCGCGGCGATCATCTGGCTTGTGGGATGGATGCGACTTTCCGGTTTGGACATCCTTTCCGCATTCATCCTTTCTTTCATTGTCTCCGCCCTTCAATTCGGCGTGATGCCGCTTTTGGCCAGAATGCTTGAGATTCCTCTTTTCGAATCGTGATCGTTGCAAAGGGAGACCGAATCTCCTCGCTGGATCTCCTCAATGGCCTCCTGCCCCCGGCCGATTCCCTTGCCGATTGAAAACCATTCCCGGCAATCGATAATGACCCTTCACTCTACCTCCTCCCCTTCGGTCTGCTTCCTCGTTTGATTGCGATCCTCTTGCAAGTCGGCGACGAAGTCCAATCTGCTGGAGTTTTCACCTTGACCACCTTGAATCCCCTCATGAAACGATTCCGACGAATCGCCTCGCTCACCCTCGCCCTGGGATGCGCGGCCCTTCCCGCCTCCGGTCAGGAAACGCCAAAACCGGTCCGCATGGGGTCGGGCGCCATGACCTTCGATACCGTACCCGGCTGGGGCCTTGGGCCTGATGGCAAGTCGGTAATCGGTTCGACCCACGGCAGCGTGGTGGTCGATCAAGAAGGCACCATTTACACGAGCGCCGCGGCCGGCGTGTTTGCGTTCTCTCCCGATGGCAAGGTCGTCAGAAAGTTCCTGGGCGACAACTACTCCAACATTCACGACATGAAGATCCGTCAAGAGGAAGGCGGCGAGTTCATCTACGGCGCGCGCAACGCCAACGCCGAAGGGATCAAGTTCCACACGCAAAGCGGCGACATCGTTTTGAAGCTCAAGTACCCGGCAGAATCTGGACTCAACCTGAAGGGTTTTAGCCCCACGGCGATCACCATCGCGCCCAATGGCGAAATCTATCTGTCCGATGGCTACGGCAGCGACCGGATCTTCAAATACGACGCCAAGGGAAAGTACCTCTCCCACTTTGGCGTGAAGGGGAACGGTCTCAAGGAGTTCAACACCGCTCACGGCATGACTCTGGATACCCGTTACACTCCGGCGCGGTTGCTGATTTGCGATCGCAATCACACGCCCAAGGGCCGGCTGCTTCACTACAGTCTTGAAGGCCAATTCATTGAAGAGGTCGTCACGGGATTGGGCATGCCCACTTCCGCGGTGGTCCAGGGAGACTTTGTGTCGGTGCCCGACCTGCATGGCCGCCTGGTGATCCTCAACAAGAACAACACGATCATCGCGGTGTTGGGAAATAACCCCGACCCGGGCAAGGGACGCAACTTCAACATCCCTCAAAATCAATGGGTGGAAGGCGTCTTCAGCGGCACCCACGGTTCCTCCTGGGACAAGGACGGCAATCTGTATGTTCAGGACTGGAATGTCTCGGGCCGCCTCATGAAACTGGTCAAGGTGAAATAGGCATCACAGCCCGGCGCCGCGCGAGGCAGCGGGTTTCAAAAATCACGACCTGCCATTGGGAACCTCGGTCCCATTGCAGGTCGCTTGCGTCTTGCGATTTCTTGATCGATTGCGAAAGCTGGCAAACGCGGAAAGCGGATTTAGCCCAACTCAGGATCCGCTTGAGCGAGGGCGATGACAGCGCATAGATAGGGTTCGGGAAGTCCGTGTTCTTTGGCGCCGGTGATGATTCGTACCAAGTACTCATCGCTCGGCCTTCCCGGAATTTGTTTCCCCGCACCCTCGCGCATGAAGTAGGCGATCGCCTCAACCGTTTCGCCTTGAGAATCGGTTACCTGGACCGTGCGCCGCTCGTAACCTTCTTCAAAGGAATCCAGCCGCTTTAAGGCTTCGCTCGTGCAACAGTAGAGAACACCAATCACTTCGGCGTGTGAGGGTCGTAGGTTCGCGTAGGCCGGCCCGGCTGTTTCCAATCGTTCAAAGACCAGGCGATGCCGCGCCAGCCGAGCAAAACGCGGAGGATGCTCGGCATCTCCAAGGCTCCCCGTGCGGTAGATCATTTGTTCTTTAAGTAAGTTGCTTCCGTAAGCGAAATACCACTGCTGCAAAAGGACACCTGCTGGCGAGCACGCTCATTGGGTTCACCGTACTTCGGCCAGACTCAAGAAGCAAGAAGGTGAGACGATGGGACTTCATCGGTCCAAACCTTCAAGTACTGCAACTGGTTGACCCCGAAGATGGTCGCCATGGCCACATCGGCGGCATCGCGGCCGCGGGCCATAAGGACCCTGCCGATGCGAGGCTGATTGTGGCGAGCATCGAAGGTGTACCACTGGCCGCCGACATAGGCCTCAAACCAGGCACTGAAGTCCATGGGACAAGGCACGGCCGGCACGCCAATGTCGCCCAAGTATCCCGTGCAGTAGCGCGCCGGAATATTCAAACAGCGGCACAAGGTGACTGCCAGATGCATGAAATCGCGGCAGACGCCGACCCGCTCCCGGTACGCACCCAGGGCGGTGCGCGTGCAGCAAGCCAGCTGGTAGTCGAAGCGGATGTGACGATGCACGAAGTCGCAAACCGCCTGGACCTTTTGCCAGCCGCCAGGAATCGAGGAAAACCGCGACCAGGCAAACGGATTCAATTCGCTGTCCACTTCGCAATAGCGACTGCCCAGTAGGAATGGAAGGGTTTCTAGGGGAAGATCCTGAACGGCGATTTGCGCCGCGTCAGGCACCTGCAAGTCGCGCAATCCGCAATCTTCGACGACGGCGCTGTTGCTGAATTTTGCCCGACCCGCGGGAACGAGCACCCGGTGGCAACGGTTTCCATTCTGGTCGATGTACTGCTGGACGGGGACAGAAGCCGTGATCTGAAACTTTTCACTCTGACGAATCATCGGCGCACGCAACGGATGGACGCTGAGCATCAGAATCATCGGCGTCGGGGCCGGAACGGTGAATTCGATTTCGCATCCGACTTGGATAAGCATGGCAACGCCACCTCGTTCCGATTGAGTTTGGAAAAAAAGGCAATCGATTTAGAACTTTAAGCAAAACCCATTCCAAGCAGGGGCACCGAAGTCTTCCCAAACGCGACTTCCCGGCGCTCCCAACTCCCCAATCGCTGTTTTTCGCGGCGAAAACCTGCGTAGCGCCCGTTTTCTTGAAATCACTCCTTGGGCGCGCCGAAGGTCCATTCCAGCACCAAGCCGGAACGCGTGTGGCTCCGAGGGGTGGGAAGTCGCGCGCCCAGGGACAAGTTCCAACCGGGCGGAACATAGAACACCCCGCCGATCACGGCAATGCTCACATCATTATTTCCCGTTTGAATATCCGCCATAAAATGAAACTTATTTTTAACGACAGGAATTTCCAGCCCAAGTAATCCACCAAACCGGTCACCGCGACCTCCATAGGCCCCATTGCATCAATACAAGCCCCCATCACTCCAACCCGAAGCGGCGCATCCGGCTGACGAGCGTGCTGCGCGGGATTCCCAGGTTGCGCGCGGCGACCGATTTGTTGCCGCCCGCAACGCTGATGGCGCGTACCAGTTTCTCTTTCTCCTGGGCCAGCTTTTCACGGCGTTTTTGCTGGGAAAGTCCGGGAGGCTTTTCTTTGGGCTCGCCAAAGAGCGCGGCGAACGCTTCCTCCGAAAATCCGTTCCCCGAGACCGTATGGCCGGCGGGAAGGACCATGGACGCATCACTTTCGCCCGGTTGCGCCGCAAAATGGCGCTGCAGGATGGCCCCGCCTTCGGAGAGAACGAGCGCTCTTTCGAGGGCGTTTTGCAACTGGCGAATGTTGCCCGGCCACGACCGACTCTTCAGGAAAGCAATGGAATCGTCGTCGATCACGGGGACCGCAACGCCTGACTTTTCGGCGGCCTTGCGAAGAAGGTCCTCGGCCAGTTCGGGAATATCGAGCTGCCGATCGCGCAATGGGGGCAAGTGGATGGGAAATACATTGAGACGGTAAAACAGATCACGCCGAAAGAGGCCCCGCTCCATCAGATCTTCCAGGTCGCGGTGGGTGGCCGCGATAATGCGAACATCCACCTGGATCGGTTCATTAGAGCCGACCCGTTCAAAGGTCCGTTCTTGAATCACCCGCAGCAGCTTGGTTTGCACGTCGGCGGAGATGTCGCCGATTTCATCCAAAAAAAGCGTTCCCCCATCAGCCATTTCAAACCGGCCGGGCTTGTCCTTGTGGGCGTTGGTGAAGGCGCCGCGGACATGGCCAAACAGTTCGCTTTCAAGAATTCCCGGAGCCAGGGCGGCGCAGTGGACCTTGACCAGCGGCTTGAGCGCCCGCGGACTGCGCTCATGAATCCATTGGGCGAGCACTTCCTTGCCGGTTCCCGATTCGCCGCGCAATAAAACCGCGGAACTGCTGGGCGCCACCTTGCGCGCCATTTCCATCAGGTCGCGGCAGGCGGGCGATCGGCCGATGATTTGGGTTTTCCCGGTGGAGATTTTTGAGGGGGTGTCGCCTGGGACCGCGCCTGCTTGAGGGTCATATTGGGGAGGGGCCACGGATTCCGGCCGGCTGCGGGTGAGCTGCGCCTGGAGCGAATGAATGAGCTGTTGCTGCTTGGCGATCTGATCCACCTTGGTTTGCAGTTCGCGGCCGAGCGATTCAATTTGCCGGTGCTCCTCGGCATTGACGAGTGCCAGCGAGGTGATCTGGGCGAGCGCCGCGACCAGGTGCCGCAGATCCTCGGGGAAACGCTGATCGGGGCGGGTTCCCAGGTAGAGCACGCCGCGCAGCTTCCCTTCGTGACGCAAGCCGACGGCCGCGCCCATTCCCAGGCTGGTGAGGTGTTCTTTCCACAACTTGAGCTGGGATTGGGCGGCGAGACTTCCTTGAGATTCGAGACTGATGAAGGGAACCCGTGCCAGACGGTCCCAAAACCCCGCTTCATCGCCAAGCCGGGCGGGCGGCGTGTCACCCCCCTGGTGAACGATCAGCTCCATCCCTTGAGGTTGCACCAGATAGATGGCCCCCCGCCGGACTTCCACCACCTGAGTCGCATGACGAAGAAGCGCCTTGGCCAGCGCGTGGGGATCGACCAGTCGATCGACCGCCTGATGCATTTCCTGCAAGGTTTCGTCCAGTTGGCGCCGTTGCTGACGAAAACGCTGCAAGACCACGCTCAAAAGCCGGCCGCGCGTCAGATCGACCAAAATGACGAGCACGAGCGCGGTTCCGGAAACCGCCAGAATCTGACCGGGAGAGGGAACCTCGGCAACCTGCATGCCCACAAACACCATTCCGCCGAACACCATGGCGTAATAGAAGAAGCTGGCGAAGCTGGAGACGAGCAAGATATTGACACCGCCACCCAGGTAGGCCTCGAGCGTCTGCAAACGGTAGCGGGTCAGGCTGATGCCAAACGAAATCGTGACGATTGTGCTGGCGGCAAGCATGGTCCAGGTGTTTTCGCCGGTGCCAAGCCTGCTGGTCGGCGAAAAGGAAAGCCAGGCGGCGTAGCTGACGGGGAAAAGCGCGGCGCTCATGCCCGCGAGGACCCAGCGAATCTGGCTTTTTTCGACCGAATCCTCGCAGCGGCGCAGGGAATCGAACAAGGTAATCCAGCCGGCCAAGAAGTAGAAGGCCGACACGGTGATGTAGGCATAAATCCACCAGAGCATCATTCCCAGGCTGCGTTCGAAGGCGGGCGCCAGTTCGGGTTGCGAAGAGCCAAGAGCTTCCAGGCCACGAATCAAAAACCAATGGATGAAAAAAATCACAAGAAAAAGACAGGGTGGAATATAAATTAGTGTCTTTAGTGTCTTGGGATACTCTTCAATCCAGGGATGCGGCTTGGGAAATCTCAAGAAGAAATGCAGACTCACCGGCATGAGCAACGCGGCCGACACGACGAAGAAGGTGAGGAGTATGGGGCTATTTGCAATGTGTATCCAATGATACCCGCCCATATAGGCGCCAACCGAAAGCAAAGTCATCCAAAAAAAGAGATAAGTGAAGCGGCTTTCAGGCTGTTTCCAGTAAACCACGATGCCCAGAGAAAACAGCGCCAGCTTCAAAAGCAGCCAAAAGCCGGAAGGAATGAGAGCAGGCCAGGAGCCGTTGCTCGGCTGGCACTGGACCTCATGAATGCTATGGTCGGATTGCTTTTGAAACCTGATGGATACGAGCTTGGATTCTATTTGTCGCCCCAGATCGTCCTGGAGATCAAGCCATTGCGGCCAGGAGGTCAAGGAGATCTGATTCCACGCGAGCAGTTTATCTCCCACCACTGGCCAGGTCGTCGGGGGGGTGGCGAAGAATCGCGAATCGACGCTGAGCACCCTCAAGCCAAAGTTGGAACGGATTCCAATCGACTGCGCGGTGGCGGCACGCCAAAAGATCAAAGTTGCCATGGCGACAACCAAAACTCCGGCCAGGAACAGTCCACGGCTGAGGAGCAAACTGGGTCGGGTGGCTTGGCTAGGCAAAGAAAACACTTCCGCGGGGAGGGTGTCGCAAAGTGACGATCTTGACGAATATTAGCGGTTTGCGGTGAAAAACGTACCAGCCTTCGTCATTTTTCACCCTTTTTCCTTAACGATTGGAGAAACATTGACGGCCGTTTCCGATCGGGGGTCTGGACAACCTGGAAGGAGATTCTCCTCTAACCCTTTCCACAAAAGGATTTAATTCAAATCACGCCATCTCCCTCTCCTTTTGTTTCTTCTTGCTTTTCTCAAAGTTTCCCTGCTAATAGCGAGGGCACACCATTCGCGTAGTGAGTTAAAAACATGCTGTCCGAAATCAAGGAAGAACCCTCCACCATGCGTGTCACCAAGGATTGGTTAAGTCGAAACTGGCAACCCATCACGCCTTCCGACATTCCTTACCGAACTCACCGATTGGCCAACTACTCTTTCCGATCGATGGAGATTGGCGAGGGGCCTCCCTTGGTCTTCGTGCCAGGATTGGCGGGCGGCAGCCGCCTTCACTTGCCCCTGATTAGCCAGCTATCTCAATATTTCAAAGTGATTACTTTTGAATTCCGTGGCGAGAACCTGCTCTTTACGCGCCGCATGTCGACCCAACTCAAGGTGCTGGCGGAAGACCTCGCGGAATTCATCTTTACCGGAGGTTGGGAAAGGCCCCTGGTCCATGGCACCTCCTTTGGCGGCGTCGTCTCCTTGCTCATGGCCAAACGCCACCCCGGCCTGATCCAGTCGCTGTTTCTTCAAGGAGTCGGCAATCGCTTTCAGCCAGGCCTCCTCAGGTATTTGGCTGGCCAGGTGCTCACCCGCTTCCCCCTGGCTCAGGCCAATCCCTTCCTGCGCCAGGTCTTTACCATGCTTTTGGGCGGCGCCAATGTTCCCGAACGGCTCCTGGGTTTTGCCATCAAGCAGATCTGGACCACCGATCAAGCCATCATCGCGCAGAGATTTCGCAGCGTTGCCCGCCTGGAGCTCGCCAAGGAGATTGAAGGCCTGGCCGTGCCCAGCCTTTTGCTCACCGGCAACCGCGACATCATTGTCACCAAATCTTCCATTGCCGAACTGGCCAGGTCGCTAAGCAATTGCCAGTTGCAAACCATTAGCGGCGGCGGCCATTTGGCAGGCATCACCCACCCGGCCGAAATCGCCCAGAATTGCTTTGAGTTTGCCCAGGCACTGGGCTGCGGTGTTTGATCCCGATTTCAAGATCGCGAAAAGGGCCATGTCCTGCCAAGGACATGGCCCTTTTTCTTTTGACGACGACAAATGGAGCCCATTCCGCTTTTTCTTTGGATCCGAATCGTCGGCCTAACAAGAATCCAAAAAGCGTTGGCTGAACCTCTTCGTAGGAAATTACGCGAGACCTTCGAGATTTCGCCCGTCGTCAAGAATCATCGCCCGAACTGGCCCGAGAGAGTTCGTAGAACTCGCCGGCATAAGGCTGCGGCGGGCGCTCCTCGGTAAACCGCCGGTGCCGGAAATAGCGCACTTCAAAGGAACCGTCCGGATCGAAAGGCATGGTGGTGCCTCCCAAAAAGCCGGAAGGCCCCGTGCTCTTGTTCACCAGATTCAACCAGACTCGGTCGGGTGGGAAATACTTGCGGCCCCCACCGGTATCGGTGTCCTGGCTCACCGGCCGGAACCCCCAAAATTGCTCCTCCCAGGGCAACGTCTGAAGCATCGCAATGACGAAACCCGAAAGGATATATCCCGTCAGCGTTCCCACGACGGCTCCGCCAATCTGATCGACCAGGGCATGGTATTCAAAGCGCCGAGCCGAGATGCTGTTAATGATGGTTCGCATGATCCCATACGAGCCGCAAAAAACCGCCACCAGGGCCACGCCATCCTCGTATCCGCCCAGCACCGAATTGGCGAACATCGGTTCAAGGATGCCCGCCAGCGGTTCGAAAAAAGAGAAGGCAATAATTCCCGACAAAACGGTCATCACGAACGCAGCCCAGGCGCCGAAAACGCCTTCAGCGAAGTTGGCATAGGCAACGCCGGCGATGATCAGCAATGTCAAAACGATGCAGCCATCCATCGATTTTCTCCGGGCGAATTTCGTGTTTTTTGCAGACTATTTGCAGACCCGGGTCATTTCGGCAATGGAGGTGTCGCCGTTGATGACTTGCCGCAGACCATCCTGGTAAAGCAAAGTCATCCCTTCTTTCACCGCCTCTTGCTGGATCTGGTGCATGTTCGGTTTGTCGCGGATCATTTCGCGAATGTGATCGGTGATGCGGAACAGTTCGTAAACGCCCGTGCGGCCCCGATAGCCCGAGCCCCCGCAATGGTCGCAGTTGTTGGCTTCCGGTTCCTTTTGCCCTTCTCCCGGAGCGCGGCAAAAGAACTTGATCTTATCGGCGGGCAAATTGAGCCGTTTCAGCGCTTCGGGCGAAGGCACATATTTCTCCTTGCACTTGGGGCAGAGCTTGCGCACCAGCCGCTGACCGATCACCGCCGAGAGGGCGCTACCAATCACCGAAGGATCGACGCCAAGTTCGATTAACCGTCCAAGAGCGCCCACGGCGTCGTTGGAGTGGATCGTCGAGAAGACCATGTGACCGGTCTGGGCCGCCTGGCAGGCAATTTCAGCCGTTTCCTTATCGCGGATTTCGCCGAGATAGATCACATCCGGGTCCTGACGCAAAATGCTTCGCAGTTCGCCCGCGAAAGTCTTCCCCGACTTGGGAGTGACTTCAATTTGCGTCGTGTTGGGAATGGTGTATTCGACCGGGTTTTCCAGGGTGATCACGTTCTTGGTGAAGCGATCGATTTCATGCAGCGCCGCATACAAGGTGGTCGATTTGCCCGCGCCGGTCGGACCGCAAACGAGGAGCAGGCCGTGCGGCTCGCTGACGATTTCCCGGACCATATCGCGAACCTTGGGCCGTAGCCCCAAGTTTTCCAGGCTGCTGATCGCCTTGTTCTGGTCGAGAATACGCAGCACCATCTTTTCGCCGGCGACGCTACCCGAGGTCGCCACGCGAAAGTCGACCACGCGCCCCGCGGCGCCAGGTTTTTCCGGGTCGAGAATGCGCGCCTGAAAACTACCATCCTGCGGTTTTCGTTTTTCAGTGATGTCCATTTCCGCCATCACCTTGAGGATGTTGATGACCGAATCGCCGATGCGGCGATCGAGCGCTTCCTGGGCTTTCATGATGCCGTCCACCCGGAAGCGCACCAGTGTTTCCTCCTTGGTCGGCTCGAGATGGATATCCGTTGTGCGCGACTTAATGGCGTTCCAAATCAGCTCCAAAGCGGCTTGAAAGCCGGCGGTTTCCTCCGATTTGTTCAGGAACTTGGCCGCCTCCGCGCCCCCCGAACCACCCCGTTTTCCGAGGAAAACGACCGGAATGTTGCGTCCCTTGGGTCCCGCGGCGTCGGTGAATTTGAGGCCGAAATAGCGCGCGCCCAACGACCGGAAGTGGTAGGGGGTCAACAGGTGCTGGGTCACGTCCTTGACGAAGCCATTGCGCAAATTGGCGTAAAGCTTGGCTTCCACCGCCATCGCGATCATGACCACAAACCAGGAAATCCAGAAGTAGGGCAGTCCCCAGATCAAAAGCGTGCCGACGATTCCCGAGCCGAGGACAATCAGGTTCCAGGTCGGACCATCCGCGATTTCGAGCTCTCGCTGATCCTCGTCGACCCACTGCGCCAAAAAGGCCCAAGTGGCAAACGCCGCCAGCACCAGAATCAGATGGAAGATGTTGAGGTACCAGCCCTCTCCTCTGGGAAAGTCCCCTGCCGCAAAGATCGACAGGCCCGAAAACGACGTAAAACCTCCCGAAATCGAGGCAAAGCAATTATGGGCGCAGAGCATGGATGATTCCCGGGTGCCGATATAAGGGGACGGATAAAGACCCTATGAAGACATCTTAATTCCCTTAAGCGCCATCTTAAACTGGTCGGGATTGGGGGCCACTTCCAGAGCGGTGGCCTTGTCGATTTCCCCTCGCTCCACCAGCGAGCGCAGGTTTTCGGTGAAATCGACCATTCCTTCCTGGTAGTGCTTTTTGATCATGTCCAATAGCTCGGCATCGCGGCCTTCGCCGATGAACTTGCGCACGACCGGATTGACGATCATGATTTCGTTGGTGGGAGTTCGGGGTTTTTTGAGACCCTTCAACAGCTTTTGCGCCACCACCGCCTTGAGATTGTTGGCAAGCGCCTTGCGGATGGCGTCGTGCTTATCGGGGGTGAACAAGTCAAGAATACGGTTGATCGTGGTCGCGGCGCTCGCGGCGTGGATCGTTCCGAATACCAAGTGGCCCGTTTCGGCCGCATGAATGGCCGCTTCGAAGGTTTCGATATCGCGCAACTCACCCACCAGGATCACGTCGGGATCTTGCCGCACGGCATCCTTAAGAGCCTTGTGCCAGCCCATGACATCGAGTCCGATTTCACGCTGATTGAAATAAGACATGCTGTCGGCGAAGGTGAATTCGATCGGATCTTCGACCGTAAGGATGTGCAGCGGTTCCCGTTCGGCGATATAGGTGAGCATGGAGGCGATCGTGGTCGATTTGCCCGAACCCGTCACGCCTGCCAGAATCACCAAGCCTTCCGGATAATGGCACAGTTTTTCGATCGCTTCGGGCAAGCCAAGGTCGGCGAAATTGGGGATTTTCGTATTCACGCGCCGCGAAACAAGAGACAGCCGGCTTCGCTGCCGGAAAAGGCTCACGCGGAAACGGCATTCGTCGTTGCCGACCACATGCGAAAAGTCGACGCCGCCTTCGTCTTCGAGAATCTGCCGCTGCCTGGGGCTCAATAGCGGCAGAAGGAGCCGTTCCATCATTTCCTGGGTCATGGGCGGCATTTCCATCCGCTTGATGTCGCCGCGCATGCGCATCATGGGAGGCTGACCGACCTTCAAGTGAATATCGGAGGCCTCGAGTTTCATCACCATGCGGAAAAGCTTGTTGGCTTCCGGTTCTTTTCTCGGTTCACCCGGGACCGTTACGGGAGGAGGCGGCGCCGGTTGAAGTGGTGGTGATGGGCTTGCGTGAGGTGCTGCATGGGTGGACATGTCATCGAGCTCCTGTTCGGAAAACCGCTGTCGACTTCGAACAATTGTTTTACAACCTTAATGATTCTGCTTGGGGCGAGATGCGCCGGCTTCGGGCCGAACCGGAATTCCATGGGAACGCAAATAGGCTTTCACCTCGCCGATCCCCACTTCCCGATAGTGGAAAATGCCAGCGGCAAGAACCGCGCTGGCATGGGCCTCGCGGACGGCTTCAAGCATATGGGCCGCCGAGCCGGCGCCGCCGCTGGCGACAACCGGAATCCCGACCGCTTCGGCCACCGCCTTGGTTACGGGTATATCATATCCATTTTTTGTACCGTCGGCGTCCATCGACGTCAGGATGATTTCCCCGGCTCCCAGTCGCTCCACTTCCCTGGCCCAGGAAACCGCCTCCCATTCGGTGGCAAGCCGTCCGCCATGGATATGCACAACCCAGGTTTCCCGGCCGTTACGCTGGACCCGTTTCGGGTCGATATTCACCACCGTGGCGCAGGAACCGAAGCGCCTGGAAATCTCGGCAACGAGTTCGGGGTTTTTCACCGCCGCCGAATTGATGCTCACCTTTTCCGCGCCGGCTTGAATCAGTCTTTTGGCGTCATCCAGGCACTTGATCCCCCCACCCACGGTGAAGGGCATATGGCATTCCTCGGCAACCCGGGCGACCATTTCTTCCAGGATGCCGCGGCCTTCGTGCGAAGCGTGGATGTCGAGAAACACCAGTTCGTCGGCTCCCTCGTTTTCGTAACGCCTGGCCACTTCGACCGGGTCGCCCGCATCGCGCAAGCCCAGGAAGTTAACTCCCTTGACCACGCGGCCGCCCGCGACATCCAAACAGGGAATGATGCGCACCGCCAACATAATGAAAGATCTCTTGCCAATCGCCGCGGCCCATCACGTTTCCCGATGCCGCTAGCCTCATTTTTAGACGTTTTCACGAAAGAATCGAAGATTCCGGCGCCGATTCGCAGCGCCTGGTTTGGCAGGTCATTCAAGGGAAGGATGGGAGCCGAGCTTACGATGTGGGAAGTTGCAACGACTTGAGGTAGGCGAAGAGTTCTTTCCACGTTTGCCATCCAACCGCATCCGCGGGAGGAACCATCAAGGCCGTTTCGAGATGGGTTTGCGCACCTTTTAGATGGTGGGCATATCCGCGTAAGTTGCCTTCTTGACGCTTCACTCCGGCGGCGCACAGACGAATCAGCGCCTGGAAGGCATGCCGCCCCGCCGATTCGAGAGGGCGGTTGCGCCAGATCGCTTCCCATTCTTCATGGGCTTCGAAATAGTTTCCCCGCGAAAAATCGTCCAGGGCCCTGTGGTGGTGCGCCCATTCGGCCGCGGCATCGACCGGTTCTAACGAAGGGCTTGAGCCAGTGCCCGCAGGAGGCCCGGTCCATTCGAGCCGTTGCAATCGGTCGAGAAGTGCCGTTTCGAAGATGACCAATGCCGAGGAAGCGCCCGTTTCGCCAAGAGGATGGGTTTGAGCGCTCTCTTTTTCCCGATCGCCGCTATTTGCCGATTTTTTCACCCAGAATGCCCAACACTTGCATGCACAAATTGATGGACCAGAAATAAAGGCCAAGGTTGCCGGCAGCGACGATACCCATTCCCACAATCAATACCATGGCCTTGCCATTTTGACCATTGAAATTTTGGATATCCTCGGGCTTGACTCCGAGCGCCAAAACCATCACGGCAAACAGGACGAGGCCGATCAGGTTGACGACCACGGAACAGATTCCCTGGGTCAAAATCAGATTCGCAACCTTGTTCGAATGCAAACCGCGCGCCGTCAACCAAAGACCAAAAGTCGCCAGCCAATAACCCAGCCCCAGAAGCAACACGGCCCCAATGGCGGCCATGGGAATCAGCGCGGCCAGACTCGAGCAAACGTAGCAGAGCGCAAAAGCTCCAAGCGAGAGGGCAAACAACAGACCGCCGGCCGGCGCCTTTTCGGGGGGCACCTTGGCCATTAAAAATCGGCCCCAAAAATCGAGCACCAAAAAGGCCAGACCCGCAAGGACGCTGATGGCGAGCGCCAGGAAAAAAATGATCGTTTCCTTGGTGAAAACATAGGAGGCCCAGGCCAGGCCTCCGAGAATCACTCCCACCAGGTAGACGATCATGCCCGTCGTCGCGAGGCCCAGTCCTTGGTGGCAACTCGCCCAACCCATCCAGATTCGCTTCTTCTTGGTGATCTTCTGGGGGCCGCTGTCTTCGTCGTCGGAATCATCGCTGTCGGAATTCTCCTCGTCGAGTTCTTCTTCCTCTTCTTCGATTTTCGACGGGGGTCTGGTTTTCGTGGCGATGGGAGGCGGCGTGGCGTTTTTCGGCAGGGAACCGGACGAGGCCGACGATCCTACCGATTTCTTTGACTGCTGGACTTGAGCTTCGGCCTTCTTCGACGGCGTGGGAGTGGGACGGGCCATCCGGGCACCGGCCGGGCTGGTTCGCGACGCGGTGGGTGGAGTCGTTTGTAGTTTTTGACTACACGAAGGACATTGAATGAGCTTCCCCAGATCCTCATCTCGAACCATCAATTGGGTTTGGCAACGAGGGCAAGCCAAGACGGGCATGGCGAAGTCCATTTTTTGGAAAGCGAGAATAAAATGGGCTTTCCATCGGTTTAACCAAGTTACGGGCCACTTGGCAACAGGTCCTGGGCGCGACTTGGAGGGAATGGCGATTTCGCAATCGGAAGAATCGCACGCCGCGCTATATCCGCCGTAGTGCCAGCGATCTGTAACATTTTGGAGTACAAATGAGAAAAAGGCCCTGGGCAGCGCCCCAGGGCCTTGGCAATCGGCGAGGAAGGTGGATTCTCAGAGGTGAATCAAGGGTTGTGCGCCTGGATGAGCGCGATCCCCTTTTTGTTCAATTCGATCACCTGGTTCAACCACTGGCCCTGCTTGGGAAGATTCCCAGCGAGTTGGGAAAACTCTTTTTCCGAGTCCCTGAGGAATCGCAACAGAGAATCCAATTCTTTTTTGTTGGACGGAGACCTCAGCCCGCTCAACAGTGCTGGGATGTCTTTTTTGACAATGTCCTCATACGACTTGACAATATCATCGGGATTTTTCGCGGGCACGACCGTTAAATAGAAATTTCTGTTGTTTTGGACCGTATAGGCCGGCTGTTGTTCAAGAGCCTTTTTTTGCTCTTGCATTTTGTTCTTGTCCTGAAGAAGTTCGCTGGAACGGTTGCCGGCCGCCAAACCTTCCTTGCCCCCGCCCAGGGGATTTTCTTCTTTGTTGATGGTCGTCCCCGGTTCGATCTTCGCCGACTTTTTCGGCGAGGCATCTTCCTTGGCCACATTCATCCGATTGGCCGAATTGGTCAGATTCGCCATATTGGCCATTTCCATTTCGGTTTGAGCGCGATTCACCACATCGGCGGCACTCTGCTGGCAAAGCAAGAGCGTGAAGCGTACCTTCTGCTCGGGAGTGGGAACCATTCCCCGGATGATCGAACGCGCATCGGCCTGATCGGTGGGAGGAACGTTGGCCACCTGGATTGCTTGCCCATCGGCCTGGCCGAACTGCATATAGGGCAAGTTGTTTTGCAGACCATTTTGGGCGTTGTTTTGCGGATTGCCCTGCTGGCCGGTGAAGCCGCCTCCGAGACCCCCGCCATAAACACCCACCCCGGCCCGGCTGGGAGCCATGCCGCGCGCGAAGTTCGACGAGGCATTCCCGCTCGCATCGGTGGGTTGGTTTCGATCTCCATTGGTGGCAGCCCCAGGCATTCCGGGCGCGCGGCCCGTTCCCGGCGAAGTCGAGGAAGACCCCGGACCTCCAGGAGTTCCCAACGCAACGGGCCCAGGCGCTGGAGCATTGCCCGGCGTCAACACGGGTCCAGGAGCAGGAGCAGGAACCAAGGCATCTTTTTTGTTCTCTGCCACTTCACGCGATCGCCTCGATTCCTGGAAGGATTCGGTTTTGTCTTGTGTGTCGCCCTTGGGTGACGGCTGGGCAGGGGAAATCTCCCTTTTCGCCACCCCGTCCTCGGCACCCAATTTCGCACGAGACATGACCAGAGACTGATCGGTGTCAAACTCGCCAACTGGTCCTTTTTCGGCAAGCTTGGCGCTGGAACTTTTTTTGTCGGCTTTCGCAGCGGGCGCGGTCGACGCCTTCGCCTGCAGGTCAGGTCCACCTGGCAGTTGAGCCTGATTCCATGGACCGGCAAAGCGCAACATGGGAAGCAGCGCGGTGGCACAGACCAGCAGCCCGGCCGCCAAAGCAACCGTGACCGCGATCTTGCCAAAGGTTCGTGCTTTTCTGGCCATCGGATTCGAAAGGGGAGCAGGCGTGACCAGGCTGCTCGATTCGGCGGTAAGGCTCTGCGCGTTGCGTACCAGCCACGCCCAGTCGGAAGGGGTCGGCCTGCGCAAATCGCTCAGCTCCTGGTTTTGCTTATCCAGAAGCAGGCTGAATGCCCGGCATTGGGAGCAATCTTTCAAGTGCCGCTCCAGCGACCCGCTCAGGACTTGATCCTGTTCGAGCAAAGAAAGTTCAAATTGGATCTTTTCGCAAGTGTTCATGATGGGGAGTCCCCTCCCGGCGCTTCCTGGGGTACCCGTTCCAGTAAGAGCTTTCTGGCCTTGAAGACTCGCCACCTGGCCGTCTCCTCGGTCGTGC
>Ga0208492_1000510_pt1 | contig 32253 bp, 31 predicted proteins | sample Subbioar_CSW14AB_FD_184820 | JGI IMG/M metagenome (GOLD analysis project Ga0208492, IMG submission 184820) | Serpentinite rock and fluid subsurface biosphere microbial communities from McLaughlin Reserve, California, USA - CR12Mar_CSW14AB (SPAdes) | ecosystem: Environmental > Terrestrial > Deep... | reverse complement strand
CTTCTTCTTGTTGTGGTGGCTGAACGTGAGCAGGAGGGGCGCGTGGAAGTAGCCGCCCTCTTCGTCCGATGAGGCGAAGAACAGCGGCGCGACCCAGCGGTGCCACTCGCCCTTCGGCCCGTCACGCCACAACACCGGCGGAACGACGGTGGTCTTGGTCTCGCCGTCACGCCAGCGGAAGAACAGAGGGAACGCCGCGTCGACGTCGTGCAGCGGGCTGCGCTTGCGGTAGTAGAGCCCGTAGAAGCTCTCGCGCTCGACGGGCTTGCTCGACTCGTCGACGACCTTGCGGTCGTAATAGAGCGGGAAGATCGCGCTCGTGATCGTGGCGCCGACGCGCTCTTTGTAGGCGAGCGGCCAGATGCCCGTGCGCGTACGCGTGCCGAGCGGCTTGTCCTCACCGAAGTGGCTCGAGCCGATCTCGCTCTTGATCCCCTCGGGGATGATCAGCGGATCTTCTTCGCGGGCTGCGAGCGGCTTCTTCTTGGCGGTAGGAGGCTCGGTGTACGGATCGGGTTTGGCGGCATCGCCGCTCGCCGAAGCGCTCGGAGCCGGGGGCGGGGGCGTCTTCGGCGGTGCAACGCTCGCAGAGGCGCCCGGTGCCGGCTTGAACTCGCTCGGGTCTTGCGCGCGCGCGACGAAGGGCAGGCTCGCGCAAGCGATCGCCACGAAGGTGGGGATGATCTTTCGGAGGCTCACCCGGGCGACCCTCCGCGCACCGCGGCGGCGATGACCGACACGATCTCGCCGCGCGGTACGTCCCGCTGGGCGTGTGCGGCGAGCTCCTTGAGCTGGACCACACCGCGATCGAGCTCGCCGTCGCCGAGCACGATGGCGTGCGTCGAGCCGAGCGAGTTCGCGCGTCGCAACATGGACTTGAGCGAGCCTCCGCGGCCCTCGATCATCGTGGGGACGCCGGCGGCGCGCAGCTCGCGGCCGAGCATCAGCGCCTCGGTCATCGCGCGTTCGCCGAGCGGAGCGACCAGCACCTCGGGGAGGTCTTTGACCGGCGGGAGCGCGGTCGCGAGCAGCAGACGCTCGAGCCCTGCCGCGAAGCCGATCGCCGGGGTCGGGGGGCCACCGAGCTCCTCGACGAGGCCGTCGTAGCGGCCGCCGCCCGCGAGCGCGTTCTGCGCGCCGAGCTCACCGCCGCTGCCCCGCACCTCGAACAGCGTGCGCGAGTAGTAGTCGAGCCCACGCACGAGCCGCGGGTCGACCGTGTACGGCGTGCCCAACTTGTCGAGGTGACGACGGAGGTCGTCGAAGTGTTTGCGGTCGTCGTCGTCGATGACCTCGAGCACCGAGGGAGCCTCGCGGACGAGCTCCTGATCGCGCTCGTTCTTGCTGTCGAGGATGCGCAGCGGGTTGGTCGCGAGGCGACGCTTGCTGTCCTCGGACAACGCGTCCTTCTTGGGCTCGAGGTAGGCGAGGAGGCGCTCGCGATAGCGCGCCTTGGTGCCCTTCTGGCCGAGCGAGTTGATGAGGACCTGCACGTCCTGGATGCCGAGACGACGCATCAGATCGACCAGCATGTCGATCATCTCGGCGTCGACCAGCGGCCCCGGGTCGCCGAAGACCTCGCAGCCCGCCTGGTGGAACTGGCGATAGCGGCCGCGCGCAGGGCGCTCGCCGCGGAACATCGGCCCCTCGTAGTAGAACCGGCTGACCGGCTCCTTGGCGTGGATCGCGTGCTCGACGTACGCGCGCACGACGCCGGCGGTGCCTTCGGGACGCACGGTGAGCGGCTCGTCGTGGAAGACGAACGAGTACATCTCCTTGTCGACGATGTCGGTCCCCTCGCCGACCGAGCGCACGTAGAGCGGCGTGTGCTCGATCACCGGGACGCGGATCTCACGGTAGCCGTGCAGCCGCACGACCTCGCGGATGGTCGACTCGAGCGCGCGCCAGCGGGCGACCTCGCTCGGGAGGAGGTCGTTGATGCCTTTGACGGCTGAAATCGCGCGGGACATGGAGAAGAAAGACGGGCCGGACCGGGTTTGGGATGCCCGCCAGGGGAGCGGGGTCAGGGCTTGTAAGGTTGAACGATGCGGCGCGGCAAGCACCCCCGGCCGATCTCGTCACCCAGGGCGAGCGGAGCGCGAAAAAACGTGTGGAAGTCGCACGCTTTGGTTGCGTAGCCGCGGCAACTGGTGCGCCGGTCTCCGTGTGAATTTCGGCCGGCCGGCGCGGAAAGGGGGGCGGTCCGCCATATGCACACCCGGAGGGTGCGCGGTTCGTTCGCGCCCAATCCACGGATCCGCCGAAAGAATTCCGGCCGCTGTCAGTCAGGAGGACGTCATGTCGAAAGCAGAAGGGCTCCGCACGGAGCTGAACACCACATTGGACGAGCTGCGGACGCTCCGGGACGAAGTCCGGTTGCAGCTGCACCTCGCCGGCATGGACGCAAAGGACAAGTGGAACCGTGAGATCGAACCAAAGCTCTTCAGCATGGAGAAGGAGGTCGAGCGGGACGTCGGCACGGCCACCCGCACCGCGCTGCACGAGCTCGCGGAGTCGATGAAGGAGTTCCGCCAGAAGCTCGAACGGCAGTCCAAGCACTGAAGACCTGAACAAAGCGAGGTCGGGCCATGCATCAAGCCATCCGCCACTACATGAGCGAGAATCCGCGGACCGTCGGGCCCGAGGAGACGTTGCTCCGGGCGCGGCAGCTGATGCAGGCCTCGGGCATCCGCCACCTGCCCGTCATTGGTCCGCAGAACAGGCTCGTCGGCATCATCACCGAGCGCGACATCCACTTGCTCGAGGGCTACGGCAGGGCGCCCTACGAGCTCCGGGTGCGTGACGCGATGACGCCCGAGCCGTTCGTGGTCAGCGCTGATGCCCCCGTCCGTCTCGTCGCGAGGACGATGGCCGAGCACAAATATGGTTCGGCCATCGTGCTCGACGAGGGGCGGGTGACGGGCATCTTCTGCGCGACCGATGCGCTCCGGGCCTTGTCGGAGCTGTTCGACGAGTACTTCGCGGCGCCCACCTCCGATCGGTGGGGGCGCCCGGTCGACGAGAGGGTCGAGCCATGAGCGCGGCTGCCGCCCTGCGCACCGCGGCGTGGCCTGCCCTCGCCGAATACGTGCACGAACGGTTCGGTGCAGAAATCGAGCACATCGACCGCATCGGCGGCGAAGCCGGACCCAAGGAGTTCGGCTACGGAGACGTGCTCCGCGTCGTGCTGCGCGGCGGCCACCAACACGAGATCGTGGTGCACACCGCACGTCGCGGCGGCTTCGGGCACGACACGCTCGCCGACCGGGCGGGCGAGGCGCTCCTGCCCTGGGAGACGTTCAACTCGCTCCCGGCGCACGTGCACGCGCTCGACGTCGGCTCGGTCGACGGGAGCGGTCGGATGCACTCGCTCGGCGACGTGCGCGACTTCTTCCTGGTGACCGCGTACGCGCACGGGGAGCCCTATTTCAAGGATCTCGAGCGCATCGGCAGGACCGCCGTCGCCACCTCCGAGGACGTTGCCCGCGCCGAGCGCCTCGCGCTGCACCTCGCGCGCATCCACCGCGACAAGAAGGACGCCCCGGAGCTGTGGAACCGCCGCATTCGCGATCTGGTTGGCGGGCACGAGTGCATCGCCGGCCTCCTCGACAGTTACGACGGCCACTTCGAGCCGGGCGTGCCCTCGCGCGAGGTGCGACGGCTCATCGAGCACTGGGCGGTGGACTGGCGTCATCGATTGATGCCGCGCTCGGGCCGCCTCTGCCGCGTGCACGGCGATTTTCACCCGTGGAACGTGCTGTTCGACGGCGAGGGGCTCTCCCGGCGCATGACGTTGCTCGACCGCAGCCGCGGTGAGTGGGGTGAGGCGGCCGACGACCTTGCGGCGATGTCGATCAACTACGTGTTCTTCTCGCTCAGGTCGCACCACGACAGCGACGGGCCGTATGCCACGTTGTTCCGAAAGTTCTTCGACACCTGGCTCGAGGAGATGGGCGACGAAGACGCGCTGCGGGTCATCGCTCCCTACTTCGTCTGGCGGGCGCTGGTGGTCGGCTCGCCGGTCTGGTACCCCAAGCTCGCCGGTGACGTCCGCACGCGCCTCTTCGAAATCGTCGCCCACGTCATGCAGCGTGATCGGCTCGATCTCGACGATCTGGACGCGCTCTTCTCCCCGCCCCCGCCGCTCTCGCGGCTTTGACCGATGGTGATCTGGATCACGGGCCGACCCGCGTCGGGCAAGACGACCCTCGCCAAGCGCCTCGTGGTCGCGCTCGAGGCACGTGGTCATCGTGCGACGTTGATCGACTCGGACGAGGTTCGCGCCGTCATCACGCCGCACCCGACCTATTCGCCCGAGGAGCGCTCGATCGTCTACCGCGCGATCGCATACCTGGCGCGGCGGGCGAGCGAGTGGAGCGTGGTCCCGGTCGTCGCGGCGACCGCGCACGATCCCGAGCTCCGCGCCGCGGCCAGGGCGATCGTCCCCGACATGCTCCTCGTCCACGCGCGATGTCCGCTCTCGGTGTGCGAAGCGCGCGACCCCAAGGGGCTCTATCGACGAGCGCGGGCGAATCCGGTGGGCGCGATGCCCGGCATCCACGTGCCTTGGTTCGAGCCCGACGACGCCGACGTGGTGATCGACACCGATCGCGAGGTGACCGACGCAGAGCTCGCGGCGGTGGTCACCCGGGTGTGAGCGTCACACGAGAGCCCCGTCAGAACAGCACTTCTTCGATCGCGCGCCGCGGGGTTGGTCGCGTCTCGCGGGCGGCGTACCCGATGCGGACGATGAGCTGGGGGAGACCGTCGATGCCGACCACGCGGGCGACCTCCGGCCTCAGCGACGGCACCTCGACCGGCTGGTTGAGGAACGACGCCGACAGGCCGAGGACCGTGGCGCGGAGGAGCATGCGCCCGAGCGCCTCCCCGGTGTAGAGCCAGTCGCGAGGCTGGTCGTGCAGCGTTCCGATCACCGCGAGGACCGGGGCGCCTTCGGCGAGCTCGAGGTCGCGCGCGGCCTCACCGTCGCCGCGGTCGAAGGTGCGGACCACCACCGGCGCGATCTGCGCCGCGAGGTCGCCCATTCCGAGCGAGTAACCGGGCATGCCGTCCGACACACCCAGGCGGTTGCTGCGCAGCCAGGCCGCGAGCTCCTCGCGGAACGCCGGGTCCTGCCACTGCTCGTGATCGCCCTCGGCGATCAGCTCCGCCAGCAGGTGGCGGCGCGCCTTGTCCTGGACCGCGTCGACCCACACGCCGTCGACCTCGGCCGCGCTCCGCAGCGCGATGAGGTCGGTGATCGGGACCATTCGCGACTCGAACGGGCCGCGGTTGGTGCGGCGGTGATCGATCGCGTCGCACAGCGCCACGTCGTCCCGCGTCGGCACCACGCGCTCACCGAGGGTGACGCGCGCGAGCAAATCGGGGTGCGCCACGTCGGGCATCCGCTCGACCCGCACCGCGTAGCCGTGGCGCCGAAGCGCGATGGTGAGGAACGAAAGCGCGGCGCCGCAGCTGATCACCAGGCCCCGGCCGCGGGGATCGCAGATCGACAAGAGGCGGGTGCCGTCGCCCCACAGATCGATCCGACGTCCCTCGACGTGGAAGCGCCACGGCTGGGAGTTGTGCGACGAGGGGGCCTGCACGGCCTGGCCGATGGCGAGGCGCAGGAGCGTCGCATCGAGGTCGTTCGCCGACAGTCTGGAAGAGTTGGGGCTCTCGGAAGGGGTCGAGGTCTGGGTCACGGCGCACCTCCTCCAAAAGCCATCGGGCCACCGTGCGAGCGTGTGTCGCGGAGGCGACGGAGCCGCACGGCCAACGCCACGAGCACGACTCCGAACACCATGGCGTAGGCGCCGAGCACCCACGCGATCGCCGTGGCGCCGATCGACGGCCAGCCGACGATGACGATGGCCACCAGGATCGAGGCCGCTCCGCCGGCAACGAGCGCCGAGGTGGTCGAGCCGTCGCGGTGCAGCGCGGTCGCCGCGACGATCTCGAGCGCGCCGGTGGCGAACGCCCAGATCGCGACCAGGCCGACGAGCAGTCCCAGCGCCACGCCGGGGACGAAGAGCGCGAGCGCGCCGGCGATGATGCCGGTGATTCCCTCGAGCAAGAGCGCCCACGACCAGCGGGAGTGCGGTTCCTCGCGGACGGCGATCGACAGAGCCAGGGCGCCGTCGACCAGCGCGAACAGACCGAACAGCAGCACCAGCCCCGTCAGCGTGATGATCGGCCACGCGAACGCGGTCACCGCGAACGCGATCGCGATTGCCCCACGCCAGAACAGTGCGTGCCACTTGGAGGCGAGTTGGTGTGCCATCTCGACCACCAACCGCAGCAACCGGAGTGCCAGAGCCATTGCCGGGGGCGCGGACCCGGTCGACCGGAAATTGCGAAAAATATCGCTGCATCCAGTGCGAATCTACGCAAGGGTTGCGTCGAACGGCCGGGTTCCGGCATCCCTCGACGCATGCTCCACGCCGCCGTCGCTCGCACCGCCGAAGGCAAGTTCCGTCAGTCCGTCGTCATCGGCGAGCACGTGCTCGTGGCGGACGAGCATCACGATCTCGGGGGTGACGACGCGGGGCCCACCCCCCACGAGCTGCTCCTGGCTGCGCTCGGCTCGTGCATCTCGATGACCATGAAGGTGTATGCCGAACGCAAGGGCTGGCCGCTCGAGCGCTGCGAGGTCACGGTCTCGATGAGCGAGGAGGGCAACGCCACCACGTTTCACCGCAAGATCGTGTTGTCGGGCCCCCTCGACGACGGGCAGCGCGCGCGCATCCTCGAGATCGCGGGCAAGTGTCCGGTTCACAAGACGCTCAGCAATCCCATCGTGATCCAGGACTCCTGAGCAGGGCACGCCCGATGCTCGCCCCCGAGTAATGGGTGGCGAGCGTCGCTGGCTGCGGGTCATGCTCGTCGTGTGCGTGTTCGCCACGGCGGTCGTAGCGTTGCCGTGGGCGGGCGTGATCGTCCTCGCGGCGTGGTTCGGACGGCTGGCGCGCCCGGCGCTCGACGTCACCGCCCGCGTGCTCGGCGGTAGGCGTGGCGCGGCTGCGCTCGTGACCCTGCTCGCCTTGTTGGTCGTGGTGACACCGGTCGTCATCGTGGTGACGGTTTCGACCGCGACCGCGCTGGATTTGCTCCAACGGCTGCAGCACACCGACTTCGGCGGTCAAATGCTCGACGAGGTCGGGCGCTCGGCCAAAGACGGGGCGGTGCGCGCTGCGCAAGAGATCGGTCGTGGCACCACCCGCCTCATGCTCGGCCTCGCGCTGTTCGTGGTCGGTGCGTACACCTGCCTGGTCGATGGGGACCGCGCGTGGGCGTGGATGGGCGATCGCGTCCCCTTGCGTCCGTCGGTTCGTGCGCGGCTTGCGTCGGCGTTCCACGAATGCGGGAGCGGGCTGCTCGTCGGCCTGATGCTCACCGCGCTCCTGCAGGGGACCGTTGCGACGGGGGTCTACCTCGCGCTCGGGGTGCCGCACGCAGTGGTGCTCGGCGGGCTCACGTTCCTCGGCGCGTTCGTCCCGCTGATTGGGACCGCCTCGGTGTGGGTGCCCGTGGCGATTGGTTTGTTCCTCGCCGGCCGGCAGGGCGCGGCGCTCCTGCTCGTCGTGCTCGGCGTGTTGGTCATCGGCACGGTCGACAACCTGATGCGCCCGTACTTCGCGCGGTTCGGAAAGCTCGATCTTCCGATGTGGATCGTCGCGCTGTCGATGTTCGGCGGGCTCAACCTGTTCGGGTTCCAGGGGATCGTGCTCGGGCCGGTGATCGTGCGCCTGACCATCGAGCTCCTCGCGCTCGTGCGCGAGAGCGAGGTCGACGTCGTCGCGGCGACGGAAGAACCCGAGGCCGGGCTCGAGGGGGGACCACATCCCTCCGAGCCCGACGCACACGTTCCCCACTAGATCTAGATCGCCGACGGAGTCGACGCGCGCATGCTGGCATCCGGGCTGAGCCCCTGGAGCGCCGCGACGATGTACTCACGGTGACGCCGCTCATCCGACAGGTGTCGCTCGAGGATCAGGTGCACGTCCGCGCCGAGGCCTACGTGCGCCACGGCGCGCTCGTACGCGGTGTTCGTGTCGTCCTCGTTGGTCTTCATCGCCATCAGGACCGCGCGATTGCCGAAGAGGCCGCCGATCACGACCTTGCCCTTGGTGAGCACGCGCTTGATGTCGCCTTGCAGCACGGGCTCGCCGCCGAACCGCTGGATGATCGGGTTGAGCGTCGCCACGTGACGCCGGTGGTCGTCGCAGAACGCCCGGAGCCGCTCACCGATCTGGGCGTCATTGATGCGCTCGATCGCCGCCTCGTACGCCTCGATCGCGTCGTAGTCGAGCTCCGCGAGGCTCTGCAGCAGCTTTACCGGTTCGGATTGCCTACCTACGAGAGTTGCCATGCGCCCTCCTTTGGACCACCCCACTCGGGTTCAGCGAAGGACGTGCCGCGTCGAGCGCGCAACGCGCATACGATCAGGGCTTCGGGCGGACCCAGACCCGCGAGCCGAACGGGTCGAACACCATCACGCCCGCATCGACGAAGAACGATCCGGCGACTTGGGCCGCAGGCGCGGTCCAGGTGCCGATGCCACCGCAGACCTTCGCGGAGCTCGGCGTGCGTTTGACGAAGAGCACGGCGGACGGATGTCGACGCGCTGCGACATCGCCGGTGCTCAGCAACTCGGCGGCCACGCCGCTCGCGAGCGTGTACGCCTCGACGTTCTCGCTCACACCAGAGACGCACGTCGAGAGCGACAGGTCCTTCGACGCGGCCCGGACCAGCGCCGTGGGGGACTTGGCGACGATCGCGTCGTAGAACGCCGCATTGACGTTGATCGAGTACGGGACGAGCGCGTCGTCGAAGCCGGTGTCGAGCTGTGCGACCGCCGTCGCGCCCGCCACGCGCAGCGGCACCGTCGGGACGTTCGGGACGTGGGTTCCGGCCGCCGCGCCGCTGACCACGTCCGAGAGCGGCTTCAAGGTCGAGAGCACGCTCGAGTAGAACCCCGTGCTCGGCAGGGCGACGAGCCCGGCGGCGGTCAGCGCCGAGTCGGGGCAGAAGGTCGCCTTCTGCGCACGGAGGATTCGCTTTCCGGCGTAGTCGAGTGTGAACGCGTTCACCGAGAGGAAGTCGGTGCCGAGGATGCCCGCCTCGCGCACGCTCGCGACGATGCCGGAGTGATCGGCGGTCACGAGCGTGACGGTGCCCCACCCTCCGAAGAAGTCGAAGCCCGCGAACGAGCACGATTGACCGAGCAGCGCCGGATTGCAGCCCGTCGCGGTGGGCGGGGTCGCGAACGCCGCGAGATCGATGGTCGAACGCGTGGTGCCGAAGTCCACCAGGAACGCCCCCGTAGCGGTGCCGATCTTCACGTCGGTGAATGGCAGCGAAGACGAGACCACCAGCGCCTTCGCGTCGCCGAGGCACGCGGGCAGCGGAGGCGTCGCGGTGTCGGGCGCGCTCGTGTCGGTCGTCGAGGCGTCCGCGGTCGAGGTGTCGTTGGTGGTCGTATCGCTCGTCGTGACGGAGTCGCTCACCACACCCGAGTCGACGAGCGCAGCATCGTTCGGCGTGCTCGAGGGGTTGAGCCCTCCGCCACAGCCGATGATTCCGAGAACGAGACCGAGGGAGAGCGGCAACTTCACAGGAAGGCTTCTACCACGTTGCTCAGTACTCGAACGCGCTCTCGCCGACGAACTCGCGGAGGATGCTCGTGGGCGGGACGTGGGCGGCGTGGATGGCGACGAACTTGTCGACGAGCTGCCGCAGGCGATTGGCCGTGGGGTGCGCGGGGTGCTCGACCGGGACCTCGAGCAGGTACCGCTCGGCGTAGGTCTTGAGCACCGAGAGCTCGTAGACGAGCGAGGTGTCGAACACCACGTCGGCCTGGTCGACGAAGGGAAAGATGTGCTGTCGCTCCCCGCGCCGCACCGACGGCCAGCGCAGGATGTTGTCGCCCGGTGTGCAGCCGCGTCCGCGCCGGTCGCGGACGATGCGCCGGATGAGGCGCAAGTCCGAGGGGCTCACCCGCGACGCGGCGTCGAACGGCAACGCGGTCATCGGCTGGATGAAGATGCGGAACATCTGGGCGTGCGGCACCACGTCGCCGAGCATCCTCGGGTTGAGGCCGTGAATGCCCTCGAGCATCAACACGCGGTGCGGACCGAGCGTGATCTCGGGGCCGCCGGCCTTGTGGCTCTTGCCGGTGACGAAGTCGTATTTCGCGGTGCGCACCGTCTCGCCGAGGAGCAGTCGATGCACATGGTCGCGGAGCAGGTCGAGGTCGAGCGCCTCGAGCGCCTCGAAGTCGTATTCGCCCTTGGCGTCGCGCACGGTCTTCTCGCGATCGACGTAGTAGTCATCGAGCGAGATGGCGATCGGGTCGATGCCGACCAGCGCCAACTGCACCTTGAGCCGCTTGATGAACGTCGTCTTGCCGGACGAGGACGGCCCGGCGATGCCCACCACCCGCACGCGTCCCTCGCGCGCGGCGATGGTGTCGGCGATGCGTCCGAGTCGCTTCTCGTGGAACCCCTCCGCGACCCGGATGGTCTCCGAGACGTTCCCGTTCACACATGAACGATTGAATGCGCCGACGCTGGTGACGCCGAGGCCCGCAAGCCAACGCGCGTGCTCGCTCATGATCTCGGCCCACGCCGAACGCCTCAGATCCTGCGGCGGTGCGCCGGTGCAGAGCACCGCGCCCTCGTCGGTCGGGTGCAGCGAGAACCCCGCGAGCATGCTGGAGCGGGGGACCAGCGGTCCCATGCGGAGCGCTTGCAGGCGACCGCAGCTGACCATCGGCACGGTGCCCTCGCGCGCGGTGTCGAGCAGATCGACCGCGTGCGTCCACCCCTGCTCGGAGAACTGCGTTCGCGCCTCTTCGAGCGTCCACCACTCGTCGCGGAACCGAGCGTCGCGCGCAACGAGCTCGTTCATCATCGCGCGGAGATCGTCGACGGCGGCCTTCGGGTCGCTGCATCCGCCGAGCTCGATCCACGTCGCGCTGCCCATCGACGCGGCGACGCGCACCTTCAGGCCGGGCACGCGGTTGGCCGCTTCGAGCAGCAGGAGAATGGTGCTCTCGCGGACGACCCGCTCGCCTTCGAACTGCGAGGTCGCGAGCGGTTCGATCTTCGCCGACGCGGTGATCGGAGTGCCGAGCGACACGGCCTTGTGATCGAGCAACGCCGCCACGACCGGGGCGCCCTCGACCTCGTGCGGGAGCAGCTCGCCGACGGTGGTCCCGGTGCGTACGGTGCGGACCGTTCCGTTGGTCTGCACCGAGACGGTGGTCCGCCGCGGCACCGATCGCTCACGAAGCAGCACCCCGACGCTGTCGGTCATCTCGGTCAGCTGGAGGCCGAGCGTCGCGACGACCGCCTCGACGAACGCGGTCGCGGTCTTGGGGGCTTCCTCGCAGAGCGCGCGCCAACGGCTCTCGTCCAGGAGGTCCACCGTCATGGCCGTCGCCGCGACGAGCGTCGCTGCGCGGGGACGACCCGCGATGAGCCCGAGCTCGCCGACGTGATCGCCCGGGCCGACGAACCCCAGGTCCATGTCGGCACGCCGCAGACGCCCCTCACCCTCCACCACGAAGTACATCGCGCGGGTCGTGTCGCCCTCGTGCAACACGGTCGCGCCCGCTCCGAACGAGCTGCGCTCGCAGTACCGCTGGAGGATCGCGCGGTCGTCGGGGCGGAGCGTGCCGAGGAGCCTCGCGCTCATGGGCGACTCGCCACGTCGCTGCGGTAGGCGTCCGAGAGGATGCGCTTGAGCGCGCGCTTCTTGTCGATCTCGCTCTTCGAGGGCGCCGCGCGGAACCTCAGGCCGTCGGGTCGCATGAGCAGTTGCTTGAGGGTGATCGGCTCGTCGGGTCCGTTCGCGGCGATCGCCAGCATGCGGGCCTGGATGTCGTCGCAGCCCTCCGCCCAGATCACCCGTTCGCGCACGCCGGCGCCGCCGCGAACCAACACCACGAGCCCGGAGCCCTCGGGCGCGAGCTCGGCGTGCGGCCGATCGAGCGGCGCGTCGTCGGTCCACTTGAGACCGGTCGCAGGATCGAAATGGGGGAACGTCGGCGGGTGGGTGACGGGGATTCCCAGCAGCCCGCGCATCAGGTCGACGGCCGAGGCGATCCCGATCGCCCGACCTGCGCCGTCGACGACGACGATCCGGTGGACGCCCCTCTCGCCCATCACGCGCGCGGCCTCCTCGATGGTCACCTCGGCCGACGTGGTGAGCACCGGGTACGACATCCGATCACGCACCGTGTCGCCCGCGCGTTGCGCCAGCAGATCGTGGATGGACACGATCCCCACCGGGATCGCGTTCTCGACGACGGGGGCCCCCCCAATCGACAACGCCACCAGGAAGCGGACCGCGTCTGCGAGGCGCTCGTCCGGACGAAGCGTGAAGAGCTCACGGTTCATGATCTCGGCGACGGTGACGGCCATGACAGCGATGGCAGCAAGCCACGTGCCCCACGGACGCGCCGAAATCCTCGCCTCCAAGTACGCGATCCGACGCAGTCCTTGCGTCTGGCTGCATCGGCCGCCTCAGGGCACGACGACGAGCTCGTTGATCTCGGGCATGAGCGTGATCTCGATGCGACGGTTCTTGGCGCGTGTGGCCACGCTGTCGTTGGGGGCGACCGGGTCGAACTCGCCGTATCCGGCTGCCGACAGGGACTGACCCTTCATGCCCTTCGAGAGGAGGAACTCCACCACCACGAGCGCACGTGCGGTCGAGAGCTCCCAGTTGGACGCAAACGGCGAGAGCTTGATCGGCTCGTCGTCCGTGTGTCCGGCGACCTGGAACTTCTTGGGCACGCTCTTCAGGACCGTGGCGATGGCGTCGAGCGCGCTCTTGCCGGCGGGTTTCAGGCTCGACTTGCCCGAGTCGAACAGGACGTCGTTCGACAGCTGGAGCACCATGCGCCCCTCGCGGAGGCCCACCGTCAGCTCGCCTGCGTCGATCATCTTCTTGAACTTCCCGAGCAGCTGCGAATAGAGCGCGGCGCGCGCCTCGGCGGCCGCCTGCGCCTTGCGGAGCTCGGCGAGACGCTTCTTCGCCTCGGCGATCGACTTGCCGAGGCCCCCCTCCGAAAGGAGAGCGTCGACGTCCTTGCCCAGCTTCTCGAGCTCGGCACGGAGCTTCTGGTTGACCACGGTCTGCTCGTCGAGCTTCTTCTGCAGGTCGTCCCGCGACGTGGTGGTGCGCTTCAGCATGGCGTCGCGTTCGAGCGAGTCGAGCCGCGCCCGTTCGAGGGCGGTCGCGACCGCATCGAGCTTGGCGCGCACGGTGCCGAGCTCCTTGGTGCAGGTCGTCTTCTCGGCAACCGCTGCGTCGTAGCGACCTTGCGAGACACACGCCGTCAGCGTGAACGCCGCCAAAAATTCGTCGCGCGCATGAGAGGGTTCCTTTCACTCGTATCGAAGCGCCTCGACTGGATCGAGCGCAGCGGCGCGACGCGCGGGGAACACGCCCGACACGATGCCGACCACACACGCCGAGCCGAAGGCCACCGCCGCCGTCCATGGCGACAGCACCACCGGGACCGACGAGGCGAACGCCTTCACTGCGAAGATGATCCCGGTGCCCGTGGCGAGGCCCAGCGCACCGCCGAGCGTGGAGATGAGCACCGCCTCGACGAGGAACTGCCCGAGCACGTCCCCCTTGGTCGCTCCGAGCGCGCGGCGCACGCCGATCTCGCGGGTGCGCTCGCGGACGCTCACCAGCATGATGTTCATGATCCCGATGCCGCCGACCACCAGCGAGATCGACGCGATCGCGAGGAGCACGGCGGTCATCGCGGAGGTGAGCGCACCGAACGTCGAGAGCAGGTCGTCCTGGCTCTGCAGCGTCACCAGGTTCTCGCCGTGCCGACGATGGGCGAGGATCTCCTCGATCTGGGCGATCGCCGCCCGCACGTCCTCCTTGTTGCGCGCCGCGGTGAGGATCGTGGAGAGCTCGTCGCGACCGAACAGGTCCGCCGCCGAGGTCACCGGGATGAACACCAGGTCGTCGAGGTCCATCCCGAGCGAGGTGCCCTTGCTCTCCATGATGCCGATGACGCGGAAGCGGGTGTCGGCGATCCGCACCACCTTGCCCAGCGGCGGCTCCTGACCGAACAGCTCGCGGACGACGGTGCGGCCGAGCACCGCGACGCGTCGCCGGCCGTCCACGTCCTCCGGACGGAGGAACGTGCCGACGCCGACGTGCATGTTGCGGAGCTCGGGGAACTCGGCGCCGACGCCGAAGACCATGGTGTCGCGCGCGCGGCCGCCGTTCTTCACCGTGCCGCCGCCCATGATGCTGCCCATCGGGGTGCGCAGCAGCGTTCCGTTGCGCTTGAGCGCGTCGACGTCGTCCAGGGTCAGCGGTTTGGCCACGGTGCCGGTGTGCGGACCGCCGAAGCCGCGGGTCTCGCGACGACCGGGCTGGATGATGAGGAGGTTCGTGCCGATGCCCGAGAGGGTGTCGTCGAGGTACTTGCGCGCGCCCTCGCCGACGCTGACCAGCAGCGTGACCGCGAGCACGCCGATCACCACGCCGAGCATGGTGAGCGCCGCGCGGAGCTTGTTCGCTCCGAGCGCAGCCAGAGCCGATCGGAGGGACTCCAACATCTCAGCTCTCCTGGCCGATCGGCCGCGACGTGGGCAGCGCCGACGGCGGACCGTCGAACACCACTTCGCCGTCGACGAGCTTGATGATCCGCTGCGCGCGTTGGGCGAGCTCGAGGTCGTGGGTGACCACGATCACCGTCGCCCCGAGGTCGCGGTTGAGCGCCTCGAACAGCTGGACGATCTCGGTTCCGGACTTGCGGTCGAGGTTGCCCGTCGGTTCGTCGCAGAGCAGCAGCTCGGGCTCGTTCACGATCGCCCGGGCGATCGCCACGCGCTGTCGCTCGCCGCCCGAGAGACGCTCGGGGACCTGATCGACGCGATGCGAGAGTCCGACCCGAGCGAGGGCCTCCCTGGCACGTGCGCGTCGCTCGCGGAGCGACACGTCGGCGTATCGGAGCGGCAACGCGACGTTCTCCACCGCGGTGGTCCGCGGCAGCAGGTTGAACGCCTGGAACACGAAGCCGATGGTCTGGTTGCGGAGGGCGGCGAGCTCTCGATCCGACAGCTCCGAGACGTTCCAGCCCGCGAGTCGGTAGAGGCCGGAGCTCGGAGTGTCGAGACACCCGAGCTGGTAGAGCAAGGTGCTCTTGCCCGAGCCCGACGGCCCGATGATCGCCACATACTCCCCACGATTGATCGTGAAATTCAGGTGTTTGAGGACGGCGACGTCCTCCTCGCCGATGTGGAATCGACGCTCGAGATCCTGCGCCTCGATCAGCGGGGTCACGGCAGCGATCCGACCTTGAGGGCCGGCTCCTTGCTGCTCTGCTCGGGCAACACGCGCGCGCCGTCCGTCAGGCCGGGCTGCGAGGGATCGAGCGCGACGAGCTCGCCGGCGGCGAGGCCCTTGGTCACCTCGACCGCCTCCCACGTGGCGATGCCGACCTCGATCGTCCGCTTGTGCGACAGGCCGTTCTGGACGACATACACGGTGCGCTCGGCCCCGCGACCGAGCACCGCCACCGGCGGCACCCACAACACGTCGTCGCGACGTGCGACCACCACGTCGACGTCCGCGCTCATCCCGATGCGGAGGCGCGCGTCGACGGGGATCGAGACCTTCAACATCACGCTGCGATTGCCCTTCAAATCGAGGGTGATGCTGGGGGCGATCTCCTGAACGCTCCCGCGCAGGCGGTCCGCGAACGCATCGAGGGAGATCTCGGCCTCGCGTCCGACGAGGATCTTCCCCAGATCGAGCTCGTCGAACGCGACGTCGACGTGGAGCGCCGAGGCATCGGCCATCGCCAGGATCGGCGCGCCCGGCGGGAGGATGTCGCCCTCTTCGACGTTGGTCGTCAGGACCACCCCGCCGAAGGGAGCCTTCACCACCGCCTTGCGCAGCGCGACCTTCGCGAGCTCCACGCTGCCGGACCCTTGCGAGACGACGGCCGAGGCGGCACCGACTGCTTTCTGGGCCGCCTCGAGCTGCGCCTCGACGTTCTCGACCTCGGCGCCGCTCATCGCGCCGGCAGCCCCGAGCTGTTTGGCCCGGGCTGCGTTGCGTGCGGCGACCTTTGCGTTGGCCTCCGCCTGCGCGAGCTGTGCCTTGCCGAGCGAAACGCCGAGCTCGGCAAGCTTCAACCGACTCTTCAGATCGGCCTCGTCGAACGTGATCAGCGGCTCGTTGGCCGCGACCACGTCGCCGCGCCGGTGGTGGAGCTTCACGACCGTGCCAGAGCCTTCGGCGCGCAGCGTGACCTCTTTCTGCGCCGCCACACGACCCGCCGCGATCGACGCGACGAGATCGCGCACCGGACCTTGCTCGACCCGGTGCACCCGTACCGTGATGGGCGCCGTACGGCGTCGCTGCATCACGGTGAAGACGACCAGCGCGACCGCGATCAGGACTCCGACCCAGACCAGCCAGCCGTGCGAGCGTTTGCGAAGAGTACGGGCCACGCCCATCCGTGGTGCATCGGCTGATCCACCACGGATGGGCGCTATTTCCTGCTGATTCGGCGTCCGTCACGGCGCAGCGGGAGCACCCTCACGCATGCGGTGCGTCGTCGCCCCGGCCCATCGAGACGTGAGCGCGCCGCGCGAGCTCGAGGTCGATGAGCTCGTGGAGGGCCCCCTCGCTCATCCATCGCAGCGTGCGAAGCGCCTGCGGATCGTCCTCCGACGAAGCAGGGAACGGAGGCGCGATCGGCTCGCCGATCACGTACCGCAGCGGCTTGCGCGGTCGGACGTGGAGGTGATGGGGCAACAGGTGACGCGGGCGGGGTAGGGGCACCCCCGACAGCCCGATCGGATCGAGGAACCTGTGCCCGCGTGCGATGGCGTCTCCCACGAAGTCGAAGAGATCGTCCGCACCGAGCGCCGCGACCGGCACGATCGGGGCCTGGTTGTGGATCGCCGCGCGGACGAAGCCATGGCGATGACCCCAGAGCAGCCGGTAGCGGAGCGCGCCCGGCTTCACCGCCTCGCGCATGCCTCCCGGCAGGACCAACACCAGCTGGTCGGCCGAGAGGAGCTCGTCGACGTTCTCTCGCGTGCCGTCGACCGTGCCCACCTTGCACGCGAGCTGGCGGATGAGCGGCACCCGCCAGAACAAGTGTTCGCCCAGCACGAAGACGTTCCGCCCCGTCCGCGCTCGAATCGCCGCGACGGCGAACGCCACGTCCCAGCCGAACGCATGGTTTGCCACCAGCAGTGCACGCCCTGCCGGGAGGTTCTCGATGCCGTCGACCTCCACGTGCAGCCATCGGGCGAGCCGCTGGACCCAGCCATAGAAATGCTCGGACGTGTCGGGGCTGTACCCCCCGAACGCCTGGGCATCGCGTGGATCGAAGCCGTCGAGCGTCATCCCGGGCACAAAAAAGAACACGATCCGTGCCGCGCCTTCTCACCACCCGGCCCCTGCGGTAAAGCCGGGCCCATGCTCTCTCGGACCCTTCTCGGGCACACCGCGCGCGCGGCCGTGCTCGCGGTCGCGACCACCTTTGGCCTCACCGCCGTGCTCGCCTCGTCGGACGCGCGCGCTCAATCGATGAGCGTGGTCTACGTCGACGTCGACAAGGTCATCGCCGACTGCGACGAGGGCAAGGACGCAGCCGAGGCGCTCAAGAAGGAGCAGGGCAAGAAGCAGGGCGAGATCCAGCTTCGCGAGACCGAGATCAAGAAGATGCAGGACGATCTCGAGAAGCAGGCCAAGGCGTTCTCGGCCGCATCGATCGAGAAGAAGGCCGCCCAGTACCAGCAGGCGGTCATCGAGTATCAGGGCATCGTCGTCAAATACAACAAGGAGCTCCAAGACAAGGAGCGCGACTTGTTCGACCCGATCGAGCGCCGCATCAAAGAGCTGCTGCGGACGATCGCGCTGCGCGACGGCTACGACATGATCCTCAACAAGCGGAGCGTCCCGTACGGCCGCAAGGATCTCGATGTGACCGAGAAGGTCGTGCAGGAATACAACAAGGCCAATCCCGGCAAGGCCAAGCCCGACGACAAGAAGCCTGCCCCCGCGCCGAAGAAGCCCGCCGCGCCTCCCGCGCCCAAGAAATGAGCCGAGCGATGAAGCCCGTCCGTCTGATCCCGCTCGCAATCGCCGCCGCGCTCGCCTTCGCGGTTCCCGTCTTCGCGCAGCCCAAGGTGGGCAAAGTCAAAGCGCGCGTCGCCGTCGTCGACGTCGACCGCTGCGTCGGTGAGACCGAGGACGGTCTCCGCGCCAAGGCGGCGCTCGCGAAGGCGCGCCTCCGTCGTGACTCGATGCTGTACGCGATGGAAGACGCCCTCAAGTACAAGGAGCAGAAGCTCCAAGAGATGCTCGCCGCGCAGCAGAAGGCTGGCTCCGCCACGCCCGACCCGAAGATGCAGGCGCTCGCCGTCGACTACCAGAAGGACATGCAGGAGTACCAGGCCGCGACCAAGCAAGCGCAGAGCGAGCTCGCGGCCTACGAGGACCAGCTGTTCCTCCCGATCGAGAAGAAGGTGAAGACCATCTTCACCCGCATCGCCGAGGCGCAAGGGTTCGACCTCCTCGTCGACCGCCGCTCCATGCCGCTCACGCTCAAGCCGGAGCTCGATCTGACCGAGCAGGTGATCAAAGAGTACAACTGGGGCACCGGCGCTGCCCCGGCCGCCTCGGGCTCTGCTTCGGCCAAGAAGCCGTGATCTCCCTCGCGCGTCCTGCGTCGATCGGCGATCTCGTCGCGACGCACGGGGGCGTGCTCGATGGAAGCGTCGATCCTTCGCGGGTGATCGCGAGCATCGCTGCGAGCGATCGGGACGAGCCGTGCGATCTCGCGCCGGTGCTGAGCGATCGCGGCACCACCCGGCTCCGCGCCCGCACGAACGTGTGGCTCGTCTCCGAGGACTGCTCCGCACGCGTGCCCGAGGGAAAGCGCTGGATCCATCCGCGCGCCGAATCGGTGCTCGCCGCGCTCCTCTCGAGCGACGAGACCGTGCCTCCCTCGGTGATTCCACCCGACGCGCGCATCGAAGCGAACGTCGTCATCTTCCCCAACGTGACGATCGGGCGCGGCGTCGTCATCGGCGCCAACTCGGTCATCGGTCGACCGGGCTTCCGGTACGTCGGCAACGTTCGCATGCCCCACCCTGCGGGCGTGGTGCTCGGCGACGGCGTCGAGATCGGCGCGCTGTGCAGCGTCGACGCCGGCATCCTCGCGCCCACCACGATCGGCGCCGGCACCAAGCTCGACGCGCAGGTGCACGTCGGTCACGGCGTGACCATCGGCAAGAGCTGCCGCATCGCAGCCCAGGTCGGGCTCGCAGGCTCGGTCGTCGTCGAAGACGAGGTCTGGATCGGCGGTCAGGCGGGCATCGCCGACCACTGCCACCTCGGCCGCGGCGCCCGCATCGCCGCGAAGGCCGGCGTCATCGGCGACGTCCCCGCTGGCGAGACGTTCGCTGGCTACCCCGCGGTCGCCCGCACCCGCTGGCTGCGAGGCCACGCGCGGATGTACCGGAAATAGCCGCGCTGCGACAGCTCTTCCCTGCGCGCGCGGGTATCGGTCTTGCTTCGTCCCCACGACATGACCGAACGCGCCGAAATCGATGCATTCCTTGCGAGTAAGCGCATCGCCTTCGTCGGCGTCTCGACGAAGGAGGCCGACTTCTCCCGTGCAGTGATGCGCAAGCTCGTCGAGCACGGGATCGACGTCGTTCCGGTCCACCCCGGGGTGACCGAGATCGAGCGCCGCTCAGCGTTCGCGACGGTGGGCGAGATCCCCGGACGCGTCGACGGCGCCTTGATCATGACCCCGTCGAACGCGTCGGCCGCGGTCGTCGACGAGTGCGCCGCTGCCGGCATCGAGCGCGTCTGGCTCCATCGCGGCGTCGGCCGAGGCTCGGTCTCCGACGAGGCCATCCAACGCGCGCGCGATCACGGCCTCTCGATCGTCGCCGGCCACTGCCCGCTGATGTTCCTCGAGCCGAACGTCCAACCGCACCGCGCCCACGCCACACTTCACAAGCTCACCGGCCGTCACCCCGACAGCGCCTTCGGCACCCACGTCGTCACGACGCTGCTCTTCGCGGCGATCGTCTGGGCGTTCTCCGTCGCGACCATGATCGCCTTCCACGTCGACGGACCCGATCGCTACTCCTGGCCCACCCTCGTCGCCATGCTCTTCGCCATCTGGATGCTCCGCTCGACGAGGCATCCCCCCACCGGCCCGATGCGCCCGGGCACCTCGCGCTGATCGAGTCTCGGAGGGCACGGGAACCTGGTCGCCATTGGACTGTCTGTCGGCCATGCTCCGTCCTGGGACCAGCTCATTCTTCGTGCTCGCATTCGCGTTCACCTGGGGGCTTCAGCTGCCCGCGGTGGTCTTCGGCGACCGACTTCTGCCGCTCGCGGTGCTCGGAATCTTTGGCCCGCTCGCCGCGGCGACCTTGCTGACCGCCCGCGCCGAGGGCGGCCCCGGTGTGCGTGGACTGTATGCTCGGCTGCTACCGCAACGCCGCCAATGGGCGTGGTACCTGCTCGCGCTGCTCCTCCCCGCTTCCCTGCTCGCGCTGATGCTCTCGGGCATGCGCGTCGCCGGGTACCGCGGGGACGTGGTCCTGAATCGAGGAGCGGCGACGTTGGTCATCGGCTGCATCGTTTCGGTCGCCGAAGAAGTCGGCTGGCGCGGCTACGCGCTCCCGCGACTCCGCGCGCGCTTCGGCGCCGTCGCGGGAGCGGCCATCCTCGGCGTCGTATGGCTGGTGTGGCACGTGCCGATGTTCTTGGGACAGCGGGTTCCGCTGTCACTGATGTTCGTGATGTCATTGATGTTCGTGGGCGGCAGCTTCATGTTCGCGTGGCTCGACGCGCGCACCTCCGGAAGCCTCTTCGTCGCGGTCGTCGCGCATCTCGGCCTGCACTTGAACAACTCGCACGTCGCGCTCCCTGCCGACGTGCTGCCGCTGCTCTGTCACACGATCGTGTTCGGCACGATCGGCGTCGCCGTCGTGATGTTCGATCGGCGCGCATTCCCCGAAGTTGCAGCGCGTTCAGCGCTTCGCGAGCGGCAAGCCGCGCCCCCGACCGGGGCGTGACGGACCGATTCGCATCGGCGCGCGCTGAGCTCGTTGGCGCATCATGGCCGCCGTTGAAGAAGCCGCGCCTGGTCAAGCTGACGCGGCCCCCGCGATCCGCAGCGATCGATCGAGCTCGGTGACGTAGTACCGAGTGGTCGCAAAGAGCCCCTCGTGCTCTGCCACGGCCATCTTGACCGCGGACAGCGATCCCCGATCAGGCCGCTCGTGACACTTCTCGCGGTGCCCCTCCGGTGATAGCGCGCCGACATGCGCCTCTCTGGAGCGGTCGCGTTAGCAAGTCTTCTGGTGAGCACCGGTGCGCTCGCAGACGACACCGTGACGGTGTGGTTGAAGAACGGTGGCATCATCCGCGGCGAGCTCGTCGAGCTCACGCCCGACGATCACGTCACCGTCAAGCTCGCGACCGGCGAGGTCCGCCGCGTCGAGTGGGCCGAGGTCGATCACGACTCGCTCGGCGCGAAGAAGGCGCCCAAGAAGGAGCCCGAGCCCGAGAAGGAGAAGGCGGTCGACGACGACGCCGCGCACAAACCGAACGCGAAGGCGAAGTCGGTCGCCGACTATGTCCCGCCCGACGTGAGCAAGCCGGGTGGCGGCGCGGAGGGCGGCGCGCTCGTCACGGGCGCAGACGGCTACTTCCTGCAGCGACTCGACGGGACGTTCTCCGGCTCCGGCTACGTCACCGGCGGCGGGCGGGTCATCGTCAGCGGCGAGGTGTGGAAGACCGTCTGTGTCGCGCCGTGCAACGAGGCCGTTCCGCCCGGAACCTATCGGATCGATGGCGATGGCATTCCCACGTCGTCTACGTTCACGTTGCGCGGCTACGAGCGGATCCAGGTCAGCCCCGGGAACTCGGCCGGCTTCTATTTCGGCCGCACGCTCTTCGTGCTCGGCGCCATCGCGGCGGTGGCCGGCGGCGTCGCCTACGCCAGCGACGCAACCTCGGACCTCGCCACGACGTTCCTCATCGGCGGCCTCGGCGGAGTCGCCGTGGGCCTGCCGCTGTGGCTGCTCTCGGCTACGACGGTCGACGTGAAGAGTTCGAGCACGCTCTCGCTGCGCCCGAACGGCTTCGTGTTCTGAATTTCGCGTCGGCGTCGTTGCGCCGCTTCTTCGACACGTTCCGGCTCAGGTGAAGCTGCCTGGTTGACGCTATCCTTCGACGATGTTGGCAACCGCATGCACGAGTTGCGGCGCGCCCGTCGTCGCGGGCGGCTTCTGCCTGGCCTGCGGGCGATTGGTCGCGGAGAAGTACCTCGCCACGCATCCCCGGACGCGTGCGGAGCCCACCGATTGGGACACGCACTTCGATCTGGGAGTCGCGTTCGAGCAGATGGGGTTGTACGAAGACTCCCTCTACGAGCTGCTCACCGCGGTGCAACGCTCTGGCGCAGAGGGTGGAGACGCGTGGGCGCACGCCTGCGCTCTCGCAGAGACGCGGTTTGCGCCGGCGTGGGATCGCGCGCTCGAAGAGGTCCGACGAGCGCGCCGCACTCCCTCGTGAGTCACATGCAGGTCGAGCCGTTCCAGCACTTGCTCGAGGGGCAATTGCAGGTCTGCACCGAGTGACTGCTCGACGGTGCGCAACCGCAGGCGCCGGTGGTGCAGGTGTTCGGGAAGTCTCCAGTCGACAGGCAGCAGGTTGCCGACGCGACGGTTCCGCCGCTCGCAGTGCACGCGGCCGCGAGCCCGGAGTCGGTGGTCGCGGAGTCGGTCGCGGAGTCGCTGCCCGAGTCGCTCGTCGCCGAATCGGCTCCGGAGTCCGCCGGCGCCGAGTCGGTCGCAGAATCGACCGGCGCCGAATCGGTCCCCGAATCGGTGGTCACGTCCGAGCCGCTGTCGGTCGGCGTCGTCGTGCCCCCTTCGTCGTCGGAGCATCCGGTCAAGACCAGCGCGAGGACTGCGACCGAGGCGAGGAGGGTGCGGTTCATGGCGCGGCGAAGAGCAGCCGACGTGCCAGCACGCGACGGTTGATTCTTGGCCAGAGCCGTTGCGCGACCCGCGCACCCTGCGCCGACCGCGACGCGCGGATCATGCCTCGACCTCTGCGGTTCCTGCTCGTCTGACTGGGCTGGCACCCTCGCGGGCGCGGTGCGATTCTCCCCCCGTGCACCTCGACATCCGGAAGATCCTCTCGATCCTTCCGCACCGCATGCCGTTCGTCATGGTCGATCGCGTGACCGAGATCGTCCCGAACCAGGTCATCCGCGGGTACAAGAACGTCTCGATCAACGAGCCCTGGTTCGCCGGTCATTTTCCCGGCGATCCGATCATGCCCGGGGTCCTCGTCATCGAGGCCCTGGCGCAGATCGGCGGCATCCTCGCCTACGCGAGCGACCCGTTCGATCAAGCCGGCTCGCTCATGTACTTCCTCGGCATCGACCGCACCAAGTTCCGCCACCCGGTGCGCCCGGGCGACCGGCTCGACTTGCAGGTCGAGGTGCTCGGCCACCACTCCAACGTCTGGAAGCTCCGCGGCGAGGCGACCGTCGGCGGCACTCTGTGCGCCGAGGGGCAGCTGCTCGCGAGCATCGTCGAGCGCGAGCGGTGATCCACCCGACCGCCATCGTCGACCGCCGCGCCGAGATCGCACCCAGCGCCGAGATCGGCCCGTACTGCGTGATCGGCGCGGGGGTGGTCATCGCCGAAGGCGCGCGGCTCCGTGCGCACGTGACGGTCGAAGGCGTCACCGTGCTCGGTCCCCGCGTCGAGGTGCACTCGTTCACCGCGCTCGGAGGGCCTCCGCAGGATCGCAGCTACGGCGGCGAGCCGACCCGCCTCGAGATCGACGAAGACGTGGTCGTCCGCGAGCACGTCACGGTGCACCGTGGCTCGACCAAGGATCGCGGCGTCACGCGCGTGGGCGCGCGCAGCTGGCTCATGGCCGGCGTTCACGTCGCCCACGACGTCACCCTCGGCCCGGACTGCACCCTCGCCGGAGGCACCTTGCTCGCCGGTCACGTCACGTTCGAAGAGGGCGTGACCACCGGAGGCGCCGCCGCCTTCGCCCAACACGTCACCGTGGGGGCGCTCGCGTTCGTCGCGGCCGGAGCACGCGTCGAGCACGACGTGCCTCCATTCCACATCGCGCAGGGCGATCGAGCGCGCATCCGTGCGCTCAACGTGGTCGGTCTCGAGCGAAACAAGGTTCCGGAGGAGTCGCGGGCCGCGCTGCTCGCGGCGCACCGAGCTCTCTGGCGCAGCGATCGCGCCCTGTCGGTGGCGGCCGCCACCTGCGACGACAGCGATCCCTACGTGCGCCGGCTCCTCTCCTTCGTGGCGGACCGGACCCTGATCGCCGGTCCCCAAGTCTCGCGTAACTGAAGTATTCTGTTCCGGTCATGCGGGGCAGCCTCTCACGCGTGCTCGCCGTCGCCGCGTTGCTGGCGGCGACCGAGGCATGCTCGTTCCTCGTCGACACGTCCGCCGACCAGTGCTCGAGCAACTCCGACTGCACCTCCAAAGGGGGCGCGTTCGCCGGAAGTGTCTGCGCCGATCACGTCTGCGTCATCAAGTGCACGAGCAACAAGCAATGCACCGCGCAGAACGGCAGCCCCTCGATTTGCGTACGTGAGACCGGCGCGTGCGGCGCGCTGTTGTCCCCCGACTGTCAGACCATCTTCCAAGAGCCCGGCGCCCTCGACAACGAGGGCACCGTCCTCCTCGGCATGCTGTTCCCGATGAGCGGCGAGAACGCCGCGTCCGAGAAGTCGCGTATCAACGCCGTCGAGCTCGCGCGTCGCCACATCCACAAGGCGAACTCCGGTCTCCCCGGCGTGAAGGACGGCCCGTCGCGTCCGCTCGTGCTGCTCGCCTGCGACGACGCGAAGGACCCTCTGCGCGCGGCCCGACACCTCACCAGCGACCTCCACGTGCCGGCAATCGTCGGCCCCGCGTTCAGCGGCGTGACCACCACGGTGGCCAAGGAGGTCACCATCCCCGCGGGCACACTCGTGATCAGCCCGTCGGCCACGAGCCCCACACTCACCGATCTCGCCGACAACGGCCTGGTGTGGCGCACCGCTCCCTCGGACGTCATCCAGGCGCTCGCGATGGTGCAGGTGGTCGCCACCAAGCTCGAGCCCGACGTCCGTACCGCCTATACGCTCAAGGACACCGACAAGATCCGGGTCGCCGTCGTCCACAAAGGTGATGCGTACGGCACCGGGCTCGCCACGGCGCTGTTCAAGGGTCTGCGGTTCAACGGTGGCGCCTCCGCAGCGGCGAACGCCGACTTCTTCAAGCAGCTCGACTACGGCGATCCGCAGAAGACTGCGGCCCCGGAGCTCGCCGCGGCCTACAAGAAGGCGGTCGATTCCCTGGTCGCCTTCAAGCCGCACATCCTGATCACCATCGGCACGACCGAGGCGGTGACCGACATCTTCGCCAAGGTCGAGGCCCAATGGCCGGCCGCCGAGCCGATCAAGCCTCGTCACCTCGTCTCGGACGGCCTGCAGGTCCCCGAGATGCTCACCCAGATCGGCACCAACGACGCGCTTCGCAAGCGGGTCCTCGGGACCGTCCCCGGCGTGCCCGGGACCAACTACGAGTCGTTCAAGATTGCGTTCGACACCGCGTTCCCCGACACGCCGGCCGACAGTTACTCCGCCGGCTCCTACGACGCGACCTTGCTGCTCGGCTTCGCCATTGCGGCCGCCAAGGACAAGCCCCTCACCGGCGCGATCATCAACGAGGGCCTGAAGAAGACCATCCCCTCGCCCCGCGCCACGCCGATCGACGCGGACGTGAACGAAATCAACAAGGGCTTCGGAGCGATGGCGGGCGACGGCATCGACTTCAGCGGCGCGTCCGGTCTGCTCGACTTCGACCCGGCCACCGGGGAGGCGCCGGCCGACATCCAGATCTGGTGTCTCAAGGCGCCCGGGGGAAAGCCGGTTGCGTTCGGTCCCTCCGGGCTCGTCTTCGGGGCAAAAACGAACGCGCTCGAGGGCACCTTCTCCTGCCCCTGAACCTGCAGATTTTTCGGGTCCCCAATCCTCGCGTAAAGTCGAGGATTTAGCGCACGCTTGACAGCGCGCCCGAACTAGGTTCTAGACGCGCTGGGAGCGTTCTGTCTTCGACGCGTCTGCGTCGCAGGATCGGACGACGCTGCGAGTTCACTCGAACGAGGATCGTCTGCGAATGGCATCGGACAAGAAGGGGAAGGGGACTGACGCCGCGAAGAGCGGCGCGCAGAAGGGCTCCTCGGCGAAGCCGACGAAGGCGGCAGCGCCGACCGCATCGGCCAAGGCCGACGCAAAGGGGGCAGCTGCGCCGAAGCGTAAGCTCGGAATCAAGGGCGCCGCCCCTTGGGCCGCGCGTCACGCCGCCAAGCATGCAGCCGAGGCTCGTGCCCGTGCAGCCGAGCCCGCTCCGCCCGGCAGCGCTCGGGCGACCATCCGTACGCCGAGCGGCGCCGACGAGATCAAGGAGCGCCTCAACGAGCTGCTCCGCCTCACCGGCCAGCTCAAGGCGCTCCGGAAGAACCTCGCCAAGAACTTCTACGAGATCGGCCAGATCCTCCGTGAAGTCCAGGCCAAGAAGCTCTTCGAGCCCCGCGGCTACACCACCTTCGACGCGTTCATCGAGCGCGAGACCGAGCTCGGCAAGGAGCTCGGCCTGAAGATCACCCGCATCGCGGGCCTCTTCACGAAAGAGGGCGCCATGGAGCTCGGTCTCGACCGCCTCGTCACCGCCCTCGGAGCTCTCGAGCCCCAGCGCGACCAGGCCCCGAGCGAGAGCCGCATCGCCATCGCCGCGCCGAAGCCCCCGACGGGCTCGGGCGTCCGCCCGGTCGAACCGAGCGGTCGCGCCTCTTTCTGATCTGGAACAACATCGCCGGTGCGTGAGCTGAGTCGGCATCCGCCGATCGCTCGCGCACCGTGTCGTTTTTGCCGGCCCCCCGAGGCGAGAACTCACAGGGAGACACGGAGGCGCGGAGGCAAGACCGAGAAGGTCTGCCGATCGTGGCGCATGCCTCATGGTTGCGGCCGATTGCCGAGACCTCTGCGCTCGCCGGCGGCAGCCAAGGAGTTTTCTCCGTGCCTCCGTGCCTCCCTGTGAATTTTCGTCTCGGGTTTGCGTCACACCGAGTAGACGCGGCCCTCGCGGAGCGGCTCGATCACGCTCGCCTCGAGGTCGAAGTCGTCGGGGTAGTGCACGAGCCGCATCTTCGCCCGGAGCGCGGCCGGGAGCGCTGCGAGGTTCTCGTACGGGGTGTGCACGCCGTAGTTCGTCTCGTGGACGACGAGATCCGCGGCCGAGAGCCATTCGACGAGGGCGGGATCGAACGCCGTGTCGGCGCTGTGGCCGAGCGTGCGGCCTGCGGCGCGAATGCGCAGCGCCGTCGTCGGGACGTGGTGGATGGTCTTGCGACACTCGATCGCGAACGGCCCGCACGCGGTCGGCTGTGTCTCGTCGAGCAGCCGGATGTCGAAGTAGTCGTGGAGCCCCATGTGCACGAACGGCGCGCCCACCGCGGGGAGCAACTGGGACATGCCCGCAGCGAGGTGGCCCTGCCAGAGGTCCGCGAGCACGTCGCGGTGGAGGTAGAGCGGGAGCTTTCGCTTCTCGCGGAAGAACGTCCAGTAGCCGAGCCCCTCGAGCCCGGAGCAGTGGTCGGCGTGCAGGTGCGTGAGGATGACCGCCTGCACGCGGGCAGGCTCGAGTGAGGCCCCCGAGAGCAGGGCCGCCTCGCGCATCATCTTCTGGATGGGGTGTGGACAGTCGACCAGCACCAGGGACCCCTCGGCCTCGAGCGCGACGCAGGTCGAGTAGTGGAGCGCGGTGAACGCGTCGCCCACACCGAGTGGGATGATTCGGAACGACATCAGTCCCAACCTCGCAGCGAGAGTCGCAGGCGCGTCGCGAGAGCGTGCACGCGCTCGCGCTGCAACGTGACCAACACCATCACCCCGAGCACGGAAAGACCCGCGAGCGAGAGCACGAGGAAGCCGATGCGGTGATCCCGGAGACCCGCCGCCGTGAGGTTCGCGATCACGTCGAGCACGAGAAACAGCGTGCCGAACGCGAGATACGCGCGGATGTGGAGCACCATGCCGACGAGGATGCCGAGCAAGCAGGCCGCGCCGAAGCCCACCGAGTACGCGCCGTTGGGACCGTTGCCGAGCTCGGTCGCGAGCCGGTAGGCCGCCGGGGCGTACAGGAACAAGCCGCCGACGACGCGGAGCGACACCCGCGCGCCGTGCTCCATCGCGTCGGTGAAGACGTGGCCGAGCGCGAGGATCAGGAGACCGAGCGCCGCGAGATCGATCTCGCGCCCGTTCAGCCCTTGCGAGCGCGCGACCAGGAGGAGCGCCAGGTTGACCGCCGCGGCGCCGAGCGATCCGAACAGACGGCTCTTCTCGAGCCAGGCGAGCGCGCCGTAGAGCGCTCCGCTCGCCGCCGCGACCATCGCTGCGCTCATGCTCGCCTGGCGCGGCATCCACAGAGCGACCGCGACCGGAAGCAGCGCGGCGAACGTGCGCGTGGACGCGGCGATCTCGGGGATCTTCGCGCGCCGAGCCTGCACCGTCACGCCGAGGAGGAGGAACCCGAGCAAGAGGGCAAAGGTGGCGTCGGCCTCGGGCGGGAGGTTCCGCGCGAATTCGCTGCGAAACAAGCCGTAGCTCGCCACGATCGAGAGCTGGACGAAGTACACGTGCCGCGACGAGCGCTCCCGGAACGCCGCGTGTGCGGCCGTCGCAGAGGCGATCACGATCGCGCCGAACCCCGTGGCGAGCGCGCTCTGCGAGGGGCCGTAGGGCAGTGGCCTGAGGCCGGACAGCACGAATGCGATGCCGGCGATGGCAGTGGCGAGCAGCAGCAGGTCACGACCGACGCGCGGCGCGCCGTCGTCTTTTGCGAGACCCTTGGTGACGACCGCGATGGCGTGTTGCACGAGCGCGAGCACCGCGAAGGCACATGCCAGTGACGGACCGAGCCGACGGAGCAGCCACGTCGGAAGGTCGATCGGCGGCATCGCGAGGACGGCCGACCGCCACTGAGACGGGTTCATCACGCGATCGACGAAGAAGGTGCCGCTCGTCGCCGCGAGCACGAGGACCAGCGCACCGAGCACGTGTCCGAGGTATGCGCGCCCCCGGTTCTGCGAGCGCATGCCAGAGACCACCAGGCCGATGCCCGCGAGCGCCGCCGTCGCGCCCGGCGCGTCGCGCAGGACCCACCCGCCGGTGAGGGCGTCGAGCGCCGCGTTCACCACCGAGGGGCCCGCGGCCGTCGGATCGGGCGTGCCTCCTTGGGCGAACGCGTAGGCGAAGGCGATCCCGAGGGCCAGACCGGCGAAGCCATCGAGCAGCGGCTCCTCGTCTGCGACCGACTCGGAGGGAGGAAGTGCCGGCGTGCTATCTGCACGCCGGCCGATGAGGGCGACGATCGCGAACACCGCGATGGCCGGGCCGGCCCAGAGCGGAATCTGCGGAGCGGCTTGTGCGGCGGCATGCACGATGAGCATCGCGCCCGTCGCGGCGACGGCCCGACCGAGCTTCGGGCGATCCACGAGGAGGACGATGCCACTGAGCGTGACCAACGCGGCGGGGAGCACCTCGGCGCGGAACCAACCGCTCGCGACGATGACGCCGGCGACGATCACGGTCCACACGGCGAGCGGCAGCGCGTTCTCCTCCTTGCTTCGTCGCTGCACCACCGCGGCGCTGCCCGCGAGGACCACGCCGCACACGGCGGGGCCGAGGAGCGCGCGTCCGAACGCCACCGGCGCCGAGAGCAGCACCGGGGGCGCCGAGCCGAGGAGGTTGCGTTGGGTGGCGATCAAGGCGGCGCCCCCGATGGCGAGCGGCGCGGCCACGTGCAGGAGCCACGGCGAGGCGAGCGAGCTCGCGAGGAGCGCGAGGGCCACCGCCGAACCGAGGAGCATGGTCGGCGGGATCGCCGAGAGCGCCTGGGCGACCGATCCTCCGCTGTTGATCAGCGCATCGACGACGAGCAGCGCCGCGAGCAGCGCGACGCAGGTGTGGAACACCACGTGGTAGCGCTCGCCCGACTCTTCGTCGCCGAGCCTGCGACCGAGCGCGGGGCCCTTCTTGCGCGCCAACTGGGCGAACAGCCAGACGCCGATAGCGACGAGCGAGAGCTTCCACCCGACCACCGGCAGCGGGAGCGGTCGACCGATGCGATTGACCACCGCCGTCAAGCCGACGAACACCGTGCCGAGAGACAACGCTGCGACCGAGCCGCGGAGCCCCCAGCCCGCGAACGCGGGGGTGAAGAACCCGACGAGCTGAGTGAGCACGAGGAGCACCCCGGCCATCACGACCCGCGGGCGATCGACCTCCACGCGCTGCGCGAGCCAGCCGAACATCGCGAGCACCGACGCGACCGTCGCGACCCACGAGGCGCGCGCGAACCCGTCGCCGATCGCACGGGCACCGCGCGCCGGGAAGGGCAGGGGGATCGTGCCGAACAGATGGCGTTGGACGATCTTCTCGTCGGCGTCCGTGGCGGTGCCGCGCGCGTTCGCGAGGAGCGCGAGTCCGAGCGCGATCACCGCGAGCACCCACGCAGTCTCACCCGCCGTGCCGATGCCCGTGAGCGCGAGCAACAACGCGCCGATCGTGAGCGCGCCGAGGAACGAGCCCCATGCCGTGCGATCGCGCAACGACCGTGCGACGAGCGCGACGCCCACGATGGCGATCGTCGGGCGGAGCGAGACCGCGGCGGCGAGCGCGCGGGGATCGAGCAACAGGCGCGCGGGCATCGTGATTCGCGACGCCGCGGGCGCGACCGCGAAGAGGAGCGCCGCCGACGAGAGGTCGTCGAACGGTCTCGCGCGCTTCTGATCGGGGTCGCTGTTCAGGGCATCGAAGGCGAACGCTGCGGCGGCGAACGCCGCGCCCGAAGCGAGCAGGATCCGCTCGGCCAGGACCGTGCCGTCGACACCATTCGGGAGGAACCACGCCATCGCCGCGAGGACCGCGGCGAACCCACCGAGGTAGTGCAGCCCACGACGATGGACCGAGGCTCCGAGGTGGGCCGACGCCGCGATCACGAGCAACGTGACGAACGTCCAGCGGAGCGTGCCCTTCTCGAGGATGGGGGCGACGAACATCGCGAGCAGCGCGAGCACCACGCCCCAGCCGACGATCGGGCGTCGACGCCGATCGTCGAGGAATCGCGCGCCGACGAAGCCGAGGCCCACGCTGATCGCGGTGCCGAGCAGCCAGGTTTCCGGCAACTCGGGGGAGACGACGCGGGCGAGGAGGAACCCGGCGACGCCGGCCGAGAGCGTGGCGAAGTGCAGGCCAGCGTTCCGCCGGCGACCGATCCAGCCGAACGCACCCACCGAGACGAGCGCGGTGAGCGCGTGCGCGAGCGCGACCTCGCGGGCCGTTCCCCGGCTGGCGAACACCGCGGCCGACGCGCGGAACGCGGCGATGAGGATCACGCCGAGCGCGGCCACGCCGGCGACCGCCGACGCCCTCGGGTGCTCGGTGCGCGTGTCCTCGCGTTCGGAGGCGAGGATGACCGTGCCGGCCAGCGCAGCGGCCCACAGGCCGAAACCTGCGGCGGCCAGGGGGCCGCGGGCCGCGTCGTCGGGACCACCGACCAGGGCGTAGATCCCGAGCGCGATCGCGCCGTATCCAACGGAGAGCTGCGTCGCGAGCCCTGCAAAACGGATGACGAACGCGAGCGCCCCGACGCCGACGAGAGGCACCGCCACGCGACCCCACGCGTCGGGCTCGGTGATCGCCAGGGGCAGCTCCGCGAGCAACGAAGGCACGAACGCGAGGGCGTACGCGAGCGGCGATGCGACCTCGAGCCGGCGCCCGATGCTGCTGACGGTGAAGATCGAAAGCGCGCCGAACAAGAGGCCGATCATCACGCCGCTCGGCACCGACACCTGCAGCGTCGACGACAAGGCGACGAACACCACCGGCAAGAGGCCGAGCGCGATGGTCGCGAGCACCTTGCCCGTCGTGACCGACTTCTTCGCGAGCAGCGCGGAGAGGCCGACGAAGAGGGCGTGGTAGGCGAACAGCGCTCCGCCGACGGTGACGTGCCGCGCGACGCCGCCGAGCGTGCGCCACGCCTCGCGCACGCCGTAAATCGAGCCGGCGAGCACCAGGAGCGTGCCGATGAACCAGCCGACGTTCTCGTAGAGGAGCAGATC
>Ga0208492_1000509_pt1 | contig 32263 bp, 29 predicted proteins | sample Subbioar_CSW14AB_FD_184820 | JGI IMG/M metagenome (GOLD analysis project Ga0208492, IMG submission 184820) | Serpentinite rock and fluid subsurface biosphere microbial communities from McLaughlin Reserve, California, USA - CR12Mar_CSW14AB (SPAdes) | ecosystem: Environmental > Terrestrial > Deep... | reverse complement strand
ATTTGTGGATTCCCTATTTAAATAACCGGGCTAAGGAAAGATGAAGACCAAGAGCAGAAAGCAAGAGGACGAAGTAAAACCCAGAGTAAATGTGATTACCCTCGGATGTTCAAAAAACATTCATGACTCTGAAGTTTTGATGGGACAACTTCGAGGAAACAGCATGAATGTTGTTCATGAGGCAGAAAAACTGAACAAAAACGATATCATTGTCATCAATACCTGTGGATTTATTGACAATGCAAAACAGGAATCTATTGATACCATTTTACAGTACAGCGAACTGAAAGATCAGGGGAAAGTAGCTAAGGTAATTGTTACCGGATGCCTTTCTGAAAGATATAAACCGGAGCTGGAAGCCGAAATCAAAAATGTGGATTCTTATTTTGGAACCAACGACCTGCCTGAACTGCTTCAATCGATCGGTGCGAATTATAAACACGAATTACTTGGGGAGCGTTTGCTGACAACCCCTTCCCATTTCTCATATTTCAAAATTGCAGAGGGCTGCAATCGCCCCTGTTCTTTCTGTGCTATTCCCTTAATGCGCGGGAAACACGTTTCCAAGCCGGTTGAGGAACTGGTAAAAGAGGCTAAGTTTCTTGCAAAAAATGGCACTAAAGAATTGATATTAATTGCTCAGGATCTGACTTATTACGGACTTGACCTCTACAATAAGCGTAATCTTGCCGATCTGCTCCGCAATCTCTCAGACGTTGACGGTATTGAATGGATCAGACTGCAATATGCTTATCCTTCAGGCTTCCCGATGGATATTCTGGATGTGATGAATGAGCGTTCCAATATCTGTAACTATCTGGACATGCCACTTCAGCATATTTCTGATAATATGCTCAGCTCTATGCGACGTGGAATCACCCGGCAAAAAACCATTGATCTGGTTAATTCGATTCGCGACAAAGTTCCGGGAATCGCATTACGTACCACACTGATCTGCGGTTATCCGGGAGAAACTGAAAAGGATTTTGAAGAAATGAAGGAATGGGTAGAGGAAACGAAGTTCGATCGTCTGGGATGTTTTACTTATTCTCATGAAGAAAAAACGCATGCCTACCAATTAGAAGACAATATCCCTGAGGAGGTAAAACAGGAGCGTGTTGATGCCATCATGGAAATTCAGCAGGCTATCTCATTTGATATTAATCAGGATAAAGTTGGTAAAACTTATAAGGTATTACTTGATAAACAAGAAGGACATTACCTGACCGGGCGCACAGAATTCGACTCACCGGAAGTAGATAATGAAGTTCTGATTGATGCACGAATCAGCTATTCAACACCCGGAAATTTTGTACAGGTAAAAATTGATCGTGCTGAAGACTTTGATCTGTATGGTCAGATTGTCAAAATTTAGATCTGTTGCGGGGGAATTTCGTAATTTCCTCTAATTTCGTTTCTGATGAAGGCCACTTATATTGATTACAGCGATACCCGGAGCTTTTCTAAGGCTCTGATCCGTTTTTTAGCTAATGATCCGCAGCTTGATGATTTCAGTTCTTACAGAGCAGATATTAAAGGCTTTCATGATTTGTTGCAAAACAGAAAATTCAGTTCCTTAAGAACGATACTGACAGATGTTCTTAAGGAGCAATATTCACGGTTACCTTCAGCAGCTCACGAAAAGGTCAGTGCAAATATTGAATCTTTACTGCAGGATAATACTTATACTGTCTGTACCGGTCATCAGCTGAATATCTTTACCGGACCACTCTATTTTGTCTTCAAGATTGTTTCTGCCATTAATCTGGCTAAAGAGCTGAAAAGCAATTTTCCGGATAAAAATTTTGTACCCGTCTACTGGATGGCAACAGAAGATCATGATTTTGCAGAGATCAATCATACTTATATTTCGGATAAAAAAATCAGCTGGACAAAGGACGCATCAGGAGCAACCGGCAGATTGGCAACCAACGGAATTGAGAGTGCCATTAAAGAATATACAGGAGTTCTGGGGCTGTCTGAAAATGCAGAATACCTGAGTAATCTGATCCGGTCTGCATATACCGAAAATGAAAATTTGGCTGATGCTACGCGTCAGCTCGTAAATACATTGTTCGAAGAATATGGACTGGTTATTCTGGACGCTGATGATGCAAGACTAAAAAAGCAGTTCTCTCCGATTATAACTGAAGATATTATCAAACAAAGCAGTTTCAAGAATATATCTGAAACCAATCAGAAACTCCTTACAAAAGGAATTGAAGCGCAGGTAAATCCCAGAGAGATCAACTTCTTTTATCTGCTCGACGGACTCAGAGAACGGATAGTTTTTGAAGATGGGTTATATAAAGTAATTAATTCTGGCGTCAGCTTCAATGAAGCAGAATTAAGGCAGGAAATCGATGAACATCCCGAGCGTTTCAGTCCGAATGTAGTGATGCGACCGATGTACCAGGAAGTCATCCTTCCCAATCTGGCTTACATTGGTGGTGGTGCAGAGATCATTTACTGGCTTCAGTTGAAGCAGAATTTTGATCATTACGGCATCGATTTTCCGATATTGTTACTGAGAAATTCGGCTATGATTACCGGCATGAACCTGAACGCCAAGCTTAATCGCCTTGACCTGAATTTTAAAGATATTTTTCAGGATTCAGAAATCCTGAAAAAAGAATGGGTTATGAATCACAGTGAACATAACCTGCATCTTAATGATGAGTGGCAGGAGATTAATTCCATCTTTGAAAAGATCAATTTGCGGACTTACAAAATCGATCCTACCCTTGGCCCAAGTGCTGATGCTGTAAAAGCCAGATTAAAAAAAGCATTCAAAAACCTTGAATCTAAACTCATGAAGGCTGAAAAGAAGAATTTCTCAGATGCACTTTCTCAGATCGACATCCTTAAGGCAAAGCTATTCCCAAATGGAGGCTTACAGGAGAGGAAAGAAAATTTCGGCACTTTCTATGTTAAACACGGGAAGAATTTTATTCAGATTCTTATTGAAAACTTTAAACCTCTCGATCTGAAATTTACGATCCTGGAAGAGTAGAAAATACATGACTTATCATACATTCACCGAAAGCAAGTTAAGAGATTTTACAAAATCTATTTTTAAAAAAATGGGTTGCTCAGATGAACACGCTGAACTGGCAACCGATGTTTTGATAAAGTCTGATCTAAGAGGAATTGACTCTCATGGTGTGGCAAGACTTACCGGCTATGTCAGGCTTTGGGAGAAATCCCGGATCAATGCAAAACCCGAGATCAGAGTCGTGCATGAAACACCAACCACAGCAACTGTAGATGGCGATGCCGGTCTCGGACTGGTTGTAGCCCCTTTTGCAATGAAAATTGCCATTGAAAAAGCAGAAAAATACGGTTCGGGATGGGTTTCTGTTAGAAACTCCAATCATTTCGGAATTGCGGCATACCATACGATGATGGCTGTTGAAAAAGATATGATCGGATTTGCCATGACCAATGCAAGCCCGCTGGTTGCTCCAACTTTTGCCAATGAACGCTTACTGGGTACAAACCCGATGTGTTATGCTTTCCCGGCAGGTAAATATCCACCGGTTATTGTAGATATGGCTACATCCGCTGCTGCCAACGGCAAACTGGAGATTGCTCAGCGAATGGGTAAAGCTGTCCCTGAGGGATGGATTCAGGACGCAGAAGGTCGTGGCTCAACCGACCCTCATGAATTAAAGAAAGGAGGCTCGCTGCTCCCGCTGGGAAGCGACAGAGATCACGGAAGTCATAAAGGATTTGGCTTAAGTGCTACCGTGGATATTTTATCTGCAGTACTTTCCGGTGCTAATTATGGACCCTGGGTACCTCCTTTTGTGGCATTCATGGAGCCATCTGCAAATCCGGTTGGTCTTGGAATCGGACATTTTCTTGGAGCCATGCGTGTAGATGGATTCCGGCCGGTGGATGAATTCAAGTCTCATCTCGACAACTGGGTGGAACGGTTCAGCTCTGCAAAGCAGATATCAGCAGATCAGAAAGTAATTATTCCCGGACAACCGGAATATCTTGCCGAAAAAGAACGGTCTCACAATGGCATTCCTCTGATTGAGGAGGTTTGTAAAGATCTGAATGAGGTTGCTGAAAAGCTGGGTATTGACCCTCTCGTTTACTGATCAGAGATTTCTGAGTTTCCTGCTCTGACCCTGATAAATAAAGAGTCATTATTTTCTGACTCAAACTTAACCCATTATCTATGTGATTAAATCTTCATTTGCTCTATATTAGCGGTTTATTCCAATTTAGAGCGTATGAAGATTTTCCGATACTTACTTATTGCAGTTTTTGTCATTTTCCAAGCTCCGAAGCTTATCGCCCAGGATACGTTAAGTCTGAACACATTGGTTGCCAAGACTCAAAAACTGGTAGAAGAATACCCTACAGAGAAAGTTTATCTGCATTTTGACAAACCCTATTATGCTTTAGGTGATACAATATGGTACAAGGCTTATGTAGCTACCGGTCAGGATCTGCCTTCTGATTTAAGTAAAGTTCTTTACGTTGACCTGATCAGCGAAAAGGATAGCCTGATCAGATCAATGAGATTACCTGTGGTCAATACCTCAGCCTATGGCAGTATAACGCTTGATCCTACCGCTTACAAGCCCGGAAACTATCGTATACGGGCTTATACTTACTGGATGCTGAATTTCAGCGATGAATATTTCTTTTCAAAAAATATTCCTGTGGGGGATGCAATAAGCAAGAAAGTGATAACCAATATCAGTCTTAAAGGAGAAAATTCAGGAAATACTCCGCTGATAAATGCCAGAATTGTATTTAAAGATCCGGAAGGTGCTCCCTTCGCAAACAAAAAAATAAACTGGAGAGTGATTTCCAAATTTGAGTCTATAGCAAGAGGAAGAGAAACTACGGATGCAGGAGGTGCTGTATCCCTGAAATTAACTGCTTCTGAGAAAGCGGCTCTGGATACCGGCATTCTGGAAACCGTGCTGGAAGTAGAAACTGAGAAGACAATCACCTCGCTCTTCCCATTAAAAAACTCATTTTCTGAGGCTGATATTCAGTTCTTCCCTGAAGGTGGCGATCTGATAGAAGGAATCAGTTCCCGGATAGCATTTAAAGCCATTCAGGAGCAGGGCAGAGGCATTCATGTCAAAGGTGAAATAGTCGATAATACCGGAAAATTAATCGCAAAGATCGAATCGCAACATTTAGGCATGGGCTCTTTTAAGCTGACTCCTGAAAACGGTAAGACTTATACTGCAAATGTCAGCTTCGCAAACGGAATCAAAAAATCATTTCCTCTACCCGATACTAAAGCCAGCGGACTTGCAATTTCAGTAATCAGTACCAACCCGACGAGTATTTTATTGCAAATAGCAAGTAACAAGAGCTATTTTGACGCAAACCTTGATAAGACATTTTACCTCGTTGCCAGAAGTAAAGGAATAATCTGCTTTGCTGCTCAAACCAAATTAAGTACCATTAACGTGGGTGCATCCATCCCTAAAAATAAGTTCCCTGATGGAATTGTACAGATTACCGTATTCTCAACTTCTGGTGAGCCATTGACTGAGCGACTGGTATTTGTTAAACACAATGATATCACAAGCTTAAGCCTCAGCTCTGATAAAAAAGTGTATGGTATCAGACAACCGGTAAAAATGAATGTAACGGCTAAAACAAAAAATGTACCTGTTGAGGGTAACTTTTCAGTTTCAGTAATTAATGAATCAAAAGTTCCACATGATGAAGATGAAGCCAGTACGATTCTGAGTTCATTCCTGATATCATCCGAATTACAAGGGTATATCGAAAAGCCTAATTATTATTTCAACCAGGTCAATGAGAAGAAAATAGCAGATCTCGACTTATTGATGCTGACCCAGGGCTATCGTAAGTATTCCTACAAATCTATTCTCAAGGGCGAAAAACCGGTAATCAGCATGCTTCCGGAACAAGGAATTGAATTTAGTGGTATACTTCGTACCTCAAATGGAATGCCGGTATCAAACGGAAGCTTGAAGCTCGTCGTTCCTGCAAGCCGTTTTTATGCCGAAACCAAATCAAATCTGAAAGGTGAATTCAAATTTGAAAAGGTCATTGTTCCTGACTCTGCTGAAGTTACAATCAGTGCAAGAAGCACCACAGCAGCAAAAAACATGATGATCGTTCTCGATGGAACAGCCTTTCCTGTGGTTACCAAAAATATTAACAGGGCCGATGAAAAGCTGAATATCGACAGTGTACTTGCTCCCTATCTGGACAACAGCAAGAGACAATACCGTCTGGTAACCCAGATGCTTCAGGAGGTTGTTGTAAAGGCTACTGCAATTAAGAAGCCAAGCCATATGGATCATGCGGCCCTTTCAGGACTCTCCACAATACCCGACCATCTGATAGATTCCGACAGGTTTCAGGGTTGTAATGTATTCCTGAATTGTCTTCAGTCGGCCGCTACCGGACTAACCTATGCCGATAATAATTTTTACGTAACCCGGGTTTATAACAGCGGACTGAGAGTACCTGTCCAGATCTTTTACAATGGAATGCCGGTAGATGCGAACTATCTCAACAATATTATTCCGGCAGATGTTGACAATGTAGAGGTATTCCTCAAAGATGAACTGGGTATGGTAAGCCGTACTTATAATACCAATGGAGTGCTTGTTATTAACTCTAAAAAAGCAGCAAAGGGTTCAGCTTTGACACCTGATGAGCTTAAAAAACTGTTTCCTCAGAATAATGTCCTGAACTTTAACCCACAGGGATATGCGAAAACCAAAGAGTTTTATGTACCTAAATATTTAACTCCTGCGAGCAGAACTGCCGGAGCCGATTATCGCAGTACAGTTTACTGGAACCCAAGGGTATTTACTGACAAGAACGGAACATTCAGCTTCGAGTTTTACAATGGTGATGTGAAAGGAACTTACAAAGCGGTGGTGGAAGGAACTGATATAGACGGTAACCTATCCAGATTTATTTACCGGTATAAGGTGGAGTAATAATTAAGAATTAAAAATTACGGATTACTAATCAGATAGTGACCAGTTGTTAAAGAAATTTGTATGAGTTGTAAGTGATAAGTGTTAAGTTCTGCTTATTACTTACAACTTATTACTTACAACCTAAAACTCAATTAATTCCGTCGAGTATTCTGCTCCAGCGGATTTTATTGAGGAAGGATCCGTTAGCATCCCAGCTCATCCAAACAAATAATGCCTTACCAACGATGTGATCATCAGGCACAAACCCCCAATAGCGTGAATCCAGTGAGTTATCACGGTTATCCCCCATCATCCAGTAATAATTCATTTTAAAGGTATAAGAATCGGCCTTTTTACCATTAATCAGAACATCATTACCCTGACGCTCGATCGTATTATTCTCATAGACAGAAATCGCTCTCTGATATAATGCATAATTGGTACTATCAAGTTTAACTGTCCAGCCTTTCTTGGGTACAATTAAAGGTCCGAAGTTATCCGAGTTCCATTTAAACTGAGGATCATGTGGAAATATCTGAGAGTCAAATTCACCTGCCGGTCTGATATAAGGACTGACCGTTTTAACATTCGACCATTTTTTGATTACAGCGGCATCTTCTGCAGTCATATTGAAAATATATTCATCGGCAGAAGAACGCTGGGCCTCAATTTTCATATCTTCAATAGCCTGAGGATTAAAATCGGTGCCGTCAGATTTTACATAATAGTATTTCTCGCCAAATTGAGGTACCTCTGCAGGCTTATTATTAATGAAAACACGGGCATCCCGGATACTGATTGTATCACCGCCAATTGCCAGACAACGTTTGATATAATTCTCACGTTTATCAACCGGGCGGTTAAAGGGAGCATCCGCATCCATTGGATAATTAAACACAACTACATCATTTCTTTTGATTTCACTCAATCCCGGCAAGCGACGGTAATCCCATTTGATAACCTCTGAATATGCTTTTGTACCTGTAATTGGCATCGTATGATGCGCAAAAGGAAATGCAACCGGTGTCATTGGAAGGCGAGCTCCATAATTTACTTTACTCACAAAAAGAAAATCACCAACAAGCAGGGTTTTCTCCATTGAGCCAGTTGGTATAGTATAGGCTTCGATAAATAATCCCCTGATCAGGGTCGCTGCAATAACGGCAAAAACAATGGCGTCGAACCATTCTCTTCCTGCACTCTTTTTAGTCTTACCCTTCTTATCCTTCGCTGTGCTCTTTTTCAAATTAAGATTCATGCTGTTATTTTTTATTTACACACTAAAATCAAACATATCAGTGATATTATAAAATCCGGTTCTCTTTTCCAGCCACTCCGCAGCAATTACTGCACCTAATGCAAATCCGGCGCGGCTGTGAGCTTTATGTTTAAACTCAATATCATCCACCTCAGAGCTGTAAATGACCGTATGAGTACCGGGTACTTCCTCAATCCTGTGTGATTCGATCAGTAATTGATCAGGCTTAGTAATGATCTCTTCCCCTGAACCGATCAGCTCATTAACCCACTCCTTTTTACGTTCCAGTTCTCCTAAAATTCCCTCGGCAATTGTCATAGCCGTACCGCTTGGAGAATCCAGTTTTTCAGTATGATGGATTTCTTCAACCTGTACTTCATACTGAGGATACCTGTTCATGATCTTTGCAAGAACTTTATTGACAAAGAAAAACACATTCACCCCAACACTGAAGTTAGACCCATACATTAATGTATTGTTACCTGCTTCGCACTTATCTTTTACTTCCTGCAGTTTTGCATACCAGCCTGTAGTACCAACAACAATCGGCACCCCTGCAGCAAAACAAAGATCAATATTGCTGAGAACAGAGTCAGGCGTACTGAAATCAATCGCAACATCAGCACGCTGAAGATTGACAATATTCAGATCATCCGTATTATCGATGTTCACCTTCAGAACAACTTCATGCCCTCTTTCAAAAGCAAATTGTTCAATGATACGGCCCATTTTACCATATCCGAGAATGGCTATTTTCATTTATATATTCTATTAAATACTGTTATCAAATTATTTCGGTTCATAATTGAATCTTAAGTTTCAAGCCCAGAACTGCTCCTGAAGCATATGCATGTACAGGAGCAGTCTGCTGAACAGAAGGTTTCAGCTGAACACTCAGATCATCCGAAAGATCAAACCTAAAAAACTTTGCGTCAATATAGGCATCAATAATGTTTATTGTATAAAAACCTAATCCTCCAAGAATAGAAAGATCCCGGTTTCTTCTGTAGGCATCCTTAATATTTATAATCCCTTCAGTAGTATAGGGTGCATAGAGAGGATTTTGTGTTTTGCCGGGGTTCTCCTGCCGGAACTGAGCTTCTTTCAGGAAAATCTTATAATTTCTCTGGTTAAATTCATAAACAAGTCCGATACCAACGAAGCCACCATAAACCAATGGAACCTTCCACCAGCGCTTATTATAAATCTGACCTAAACCGGGAAGTATAGCCGAGCGTCTCGCTGCTATACGGGGCATTGCTTCCAGGGCAAGTCTCGCTGAATCCTTTACTGTTTCCGTTTTTTTAGAAGCAATAATACTGGTATCCCTTTGGGAAGACTTCGCATTACGATTCTGAGCATAGAGAGTTGAATGCGCCATAAAGCACATAAAAACTAACCCGTAAAGGATTTTTCCAAACATTACCAGTCTAACATTTCCAGGATACGGCTCAGATCATCATCCGACATGAATGCAATTTCAATGGATCCCGTACCTCTATCACTTACTTTCAGTTTGACTTTGGTGCTGAACTTCGATGCCAGATCATCCTGAATCTTCATATACTGAAAGGAAATACCTTCAGCTTTTGCCAGCGACTTCGGTTTTCCTGATTTCTGAACCTCACGAACCAGCTCCTCCACTTTTCTTACAGACAATGCATGCTTAACAATTTCCTGAAAAATATACAATTGCTTAACAGGATCTTCAACAGAAATCAGCGCTCTTGCATGTCCCATCGAAATCTCTTTATCCCGGATGGATGCCTGAATTACCGGTGGCAGTTTCAGCAAACGAAGATAATTCGTAACTGTTGAACGGTTCTTACTGACCCGGTCGCCAAGTTCTTCCTGCTTCAGATTACATTCGTCAATCATTCGCTGAAAACTGAGTGCTACCTCGATTGCATTCAGGTTTTCACGCTGAATATTCTCGATAAGTGCCATTTCCAACATCTGCTGATCATTTGCTGTACGCACATAAGCCGGGATTTCAGTAAGTCCCGCTAATTTTGAAGCACGTAAACGACGCTCTCCCGAAATGAGCTGATAAGAGTTTTGACCAGCCTGTCTTACAGTAATCGGCTGAATCAGCCCCTGCAGTTTGATGGAATCAGACAAATCCTGTAAAGCTTCAGAATCGAATTCAGTTCTTGGCTGAAAAGGATTTACCTCTATCTGACTGATTTTAATTGTACTGATGGACCCAAGAGAAGGACTTTCATTACTAATCTGCTGCCTGTCATTATCAGGCAGATCCGAATCATCCAACAGTGCTCTTAACCCTTTACCTAATCCAGTCTTCTTCTGATAAATCATATTATACTAATGCTTGTTTAGCTGCTTCTTCATTGGAAACCAATCCGTTTTTACGGATGATTTCTCGGGCCAGGTTCAGATAATTAATTGCTCCCTTGCAACTGGCATCGTGCATAATAACCGAAATACCATAACTTGGAGCCTCACTAAGTCTGGTATTTCTCTGAATGATGGTATCAAACACCAGATCCTGGAAATGAGTTTTTACTTCTTCAACAACCTGATTTGATAAACGTAAACGCACATCATACATGGTCAGCAAAATTCCTTCAATCTGCAGATTAGGGTTCAGCCTGCTTTGAACGATCTTAATTGTATTCAGCAGTTTACCCAGACCTTCCAAAGCGAAATACTCACATTGAACAGGAATAATCACCGAATCAGCAGCCGTTAAAGCATTGATGGTGATCAATCCGAGTGAAGGTGAGCAGTCAATAATAATAAAATCGTAATTATGACGGATCTTATCCAGTACGGCTTTCATTTTATACTCCCTGTCTGCCATATTGATCATCTCGATCTCGGCACCGACCAAGTCGATGTGTGCCGGTAAAAGATCCAGATTAGGTGTGTCAGTACTTTGAATGGCCTGTGCAGGATCAATCTCATTAATTATACATTCGTAAATACTTGACTTAATGGTACGGGGATCAAAACCAATACCCGAAGTTGTATTTGCCTGAGGATCCGCATCAACCAATAAAGTCCGATATTCGAGTACAGCTAAACTGGCTGCCAGATTTATAGAAGAAGTAGTTTTCCCAACGCCTCCCTTTTGGTTAGCTAATGCGATGATTTTACTCATTTTACAGAAAAATAATTACAAATATGTGATATTAAAAACAGCTAATACTCAATCCGAAACAGATGAAAACAGTACTTTTGAATTGGTTTAACACGTTTTTCAAATAATTTTAAAGATACAAACTTAAAACTAATTACGCCTTTAGGCTACATTCGTTTTACACATCTTATCAACAAAAATGATAACAATCATCTCAGGCACCAACCGCGAAGAAAGTAACACGTTGAAACTTGCCAGGTATTATCAAAAGCAATTAAAGGCAAAAGGTTCTGAATCTGAAATATTTTCACTCTGTGATCTGCCACACGACCTGATATTCAGCGACCTTTATGGTAAACGCAGTGAAGCCTTTAAAATTATTCAGAATAAAGTTTCAGCGACAAGCAAATTTCTCTTCATCATTCCTGAATATAACGGAGGCTTCCCGGGTGTATTGAAAACCTTTATCGATGCCTGTACCTTCCCCGAAAGTTTTTTCGGTAAAAAGGCAGCTCTGGTTGGGCTGTCCAGTGGGAAATACGGTAATATACGTGGCATTGATCATTTCACCGGCATTTGCCATTATGTCAATCTGCATGTACTGCCTCTGCGCATACACATTCCGGCAATCAGTAAAGAGTTTGATGAAAGCGGCGATCTCTTCAAAGAAGATACACTGAAATTCGTGAATCAACAAATTGAGAATTTTATCGCTTTTTAAGCTTTAAATGAAAGCCAGCCATTTCCCTCATATCCAAAAATAAACTGTTTTGGATTAATTATTTCAGCCATAATCTCAATGCTGTCGGTAATGCGCGGACCTGAACGATTGAAATACTGATTACCATCAGCAATATAAATGCGCTGCTCTTTTACGGCTTTCAGTTCCGGCCAGCCCGGCTGTTCAAGCAAAAGGTTAATTTCCTGCAGAGTCCTCTGAATTGAAAAACCGCATGGCATTATCACCAGAATATCCGGATCTTCCTCTCTGATTGCCTGAAAGTCAGAATAAGGTGAATGTTTGGCAGGCTCAGCTAAAACCGGTATTCCTCCGGTTATCTGAACGATCTCCGGAGTCCAGTTTCCGGCAATCATCAAAGGCGACAGCCACTCAATACAAACTACTTTAGGCTTATCAGTGATGAATTTAAGTTTGTGACAAATAATATCTTTTCTTTCTTCTGCAAGCTCAAGCAATTCATCCCCTGCTTTTTCTGCCCCAAGCTGCTTTGCAAGATCACTGATGTCCTTATATATATCTTGCAGGCCACTTGGTGAAAGCGAAATAATTCTGCATTCTTTATCAAGCAAGTCTCTGAGAGCCAGTTCAACGTCATTCAGACTTACGGCACAAACCTCGCATTGAGCCTGGGTAATGATTACATCAGGTGCAAGACTTTTAATCAACTCCCGATCAATGGTATAAATGGAAAGTGCGTCTGAAAGTATCTCTTTAACCTGTCTGTCAATAGCTGCACTATCCGATCCTGACAAAAATTTAGCGGAGGAGCAAATAGGGAGATTTTGAATGCTTTCAGGATAATCACATTCATGTGAACGGCCAACCAGCTGATGCTCCAGACCCAATGCACAAACAATCTCGGTGGCGGCAGGTAAAAGGGATATTATTCTTTGTTCAGACACGGATAAGAGTTTCAGCAAATGTACAAATATTAAAAAAGTCCGGTTGTACTACAGCCGGACTTTTCTAATTGAATTTTTCAGATTTTACTGATTTCCATTATTCTGTTCACCCTGTTTCAGGTCGTCGTTGGTTACACCGCGCTTTTTTCTTGGTGCCTGCATCGACAATTTTCCGAAACGATAGCTAAAGCTTGTTCCGAAAGAACGGAAAGGAACAGAGAAATTACTGCTCTGTATAAAATCAGCTCCTGAAATGCTTGAACGGAAATTCTTACTCTCGTTAAACGGATCAATGATGGTCAGTCCGATACTGCCTTTCTTCTTCATCACTTCTTTCTTTAATCCTAAGTTCCACATATTGAAAGATGGATTTTTACCTTGTGAAGTACGTCTCGGAGAGTTGGTAATGAGGAAGGTCTCAAAAGTCAGACCTTTTGGAAACGCATATGAACCACTCAGAAATGCATTGTAAATCAACTGGGTATTTGTATTTGCTGCCGTTAGTCCGTTATTCACATTAATGTCATAAGTAAATACATTGAAGTTACCCCTTAATGTAAGCGGCTTCACCGGATTAATCTGTCCGAAGAAATTAAAACCGACTGAATTATTGCTTCCAACGTTTCTGAAAGTGGTTCTGGAACCTGTAGCTGTATTCCCTGATGAAGGGTCAGTTATTGTAACAGGCAATACAAAGCTCTCGATGATATCATTGGTACGGCGGTAATAAACCGATGCATTCAGCACTGAAGTCTTGACAAACATGGAATAGTTGAATTCAATATTATGTGAAAGCTCCGGTTTCAGAGTTGGATTACCCTGGGTTTGATTGTAAACATCGGCACTGTTCAGGAATGGATTCAGATAAAACAAACTCGGTCTCTGCAAACGCTGATTATAGCTTAATTTCACAGTAGAAAAGTTCTTAAAGGTTCTGGAAACTACAACACTTGGAACCAGATTATTATAACTGCTGTTAAAAGGTGAAGCTGCAGCTCCGGCAGATCTTGCATCACCTTTAATCTCTGTTCCCTCATATCTGGCACCGGCCCTGATACCGAACTTTTTGGCTAAGGTGAAACCAAAAGTCGCATAAGCCGAATAAACATCCTGGTTATAATCATACACATAAGTACGTGAACTTATCGGAGAAAAAACACTGGTCAGGGAGTTGAAATTTCTGGTCCTGTTATCGCTGACAACATCCCTTAGAATTCCCTTTACTCCGGTTTCGAGAGTTACCTTTTTGAACGGATGGGTATAATCAATCTGAACGGTATTTTCTGTATTATCAGCATCGTTATTACCATATTCATCCACCACGGTATTTGATATATCAGTTGTGTAAGAGTTTCTCTGCTTACCATTAGTCAACTGATAAGCAATGGATATCTGCTGATCCTTCTTCTTGAACTTATGAAGAAAGTCGCTGCTCCAGTCTATACCGTTCATATGCATTGAATTGTCGCTCAAACGGGTAAAATTAACAGCTGAACCATTTAATAAATTCTGATTGGTGTTACTTCCGTCAGCACCTGTATTAAAACCGTTCAGTCGCAAATTGGTACTTACAGAGTTAAAACTATTGAAATCATAATCAGCACCTATAGATCCGTTTGCAGCTAAGCGGTCTGTCTTACTCTGACCAATCTGACTGATCACCTGAGTACCATCGTTACTGCGACGGTTGAATGAAAGGGTACTGGTCTGAGGCCATGAGTAAAATCCGCCACCGTTTGCTGTTACGGCTAAACGGCCTGTTTTGGCATTCAAATTCACATTACCACTATTCTGACGTGTTCCAACACCACCATTTACAGATCCGCTGACACCGGCAAGATTATTCTTTTTAGTAATAATATTGATAATTCCGGAAGTTCCTTCTGCATCATATTTTGCTGAAGGAGAGGTAATCACCTCTACATTTTTAATCTGGTCAGCGGGAATTGCTTTTAAAGCATCTGCCATATTACTTGCCATAGCTCCTGAAGGCTTTCCATTAATCAGTACTCTTACATTCTGACTTCCGCGAAGTGAAACATTACCCTCAAAATCAACTGAAAGCAACGGAACCTTACGCAATACATCTGTTGCATTACCGCCGGCAATTGCAACATCCTGCTCTGCATTATAAACCAGTTTATCAATCTTATTCTCCACTACCGGAGTAGTTCCGGTAACAACAACTTCATTCAGCATTTGTTTATTCGGAGAAAGATATATCCGGCCCAGGTTCAGATCGGGTCTTTGCGGGGTTGTTTTAACAGAATCTATGACTTTGGTCTGGTATCCCAGAAAAGCGATAGTTATCCGATAAGTTCCTGCAGAAATATTATCTATCTTAAATACACCCTTCTCATCAGATACTGATCCGTTAGTGGTCTTGGTTATACCGACACGGTTTAGTGAAATGGTAGCGTAATCGATCGGGGTTTTGGTTAAGGAGTCTAAAATAATTCCGGAAATCCTTCCGGTTACTGATGAAGCAGGTGCTCCGCCAATACCTTGAGCCGAGGCCAGAGAAATTCCAGACAATAAAGTTAAAAGCAATAAAATATGTTTCATGAAATTGGTTTTCGAATTAGTCGCGAAAGTACATCGAATGTTACAGTTATGTATGACTGAATTGTTAACTAAAAGTAAAATAGATTCGTATTTACTTGAAATACAAGGTAAATACAAGAACCCTTAAAACAAAAAAAGGCCGACATTTTGCCGACCTCCTTCTACTTTACAAAGATTAAATGACCACATTGATTATTTTACCTTTAACGAAAATGATCTTTTTCGGGCTCTTCCCATCAAGATATTTCTTAAGGTCTTCATTTGCCATTACGATTTCTTCCACTTCAGGCTGAGTAAGTGCAAGAGAAATATTCAGGTTCATTCTTGTCTTACCATTCACTGAAACGGGGTAAGAAAATTCGTTTTCAACCAGATATTCCGGATCAAATTTCGGATAGGATGCAGTTGATAATGAACCTGCAGAATTACCAAGCAATGTCCAGAGCTCCTCAGTGATATGAGGGGCATAAGGAGCCAGAACCGGCACGAGTTGCTCCAGTATTTGTCTCTTGTTGCATTTCAGATCAGTCAGTTCATTCACACAGATCATGAAACTTGAAACTGAAGTATTGAATGAAAAGCGTTCAATATCTTCTTCAACTTTACGGATAATCTTATGCAATGCTTTGAATTCCGCTTTTGAAGGCTGTTCATCTGATACCCTGAAATTAAACTCATCATCATGGAAAAGCTTCCAGAACTTGCGAAGGAATTTAAAGACTCCTTCAATTCCGTTGGTATTCCATGGTTTGCTTTGCTCCAGCGGACCGAGGAACATCTCATACATCCTCAATGTGTCAGCACCGTAACGCTCAATCAGATCATCCGGGTTAACCACATTGAATTTCGATTTGGACATTTTTTCTACCTCAACGCCACAGATGTATTTCCCTCCTTCAAGTATGAATTCAGCATCGGCAAACTCAGGTCTGAAAGCTTTGAACTTCTCAATATCCAGGATCTCATTATATACAATATTCACATCCACATGAATTGCAGAAGTAGTATAACCCGATTTCAATCCATGAGAAACAAACTTATTGGTTCCGCGTCCGCTTTCATCAATAATTCTGTAAACAAAATTCGATCTTCCTTGAATCATTCCCTGATTGATCAGCTTTTTAAATGGCTCTTCTTCAACCACATATCCAAGATCCTTCAGAAATTTATTCCAGAAGCGGCTATATAATAAATGCCCGGTAGCATGCTCAGAACCACCAATGTACAAGTCCACATCTTTCCAGTATGTGATGGCATCTGCAGGAGCAAAAACATCCTGCTTTCTGTCTTCAGGCGAAGCCATATAACGGTACCAGTACCAGCTTGAACCTGCCCATCCCGGCATAGTGCTTAATTCATAATCCAGTTCCCCTTTGTACTTCCAGTTTTCAGCTCTTCCCAATGGAGGCTCACCGCTTTCTGTAGGAAGGTATTTATCCACTTCAGGTAAAAGCAGAGGTAAGTCTTCCATTGAAATGAGATGAGGAAGTCCATCTTTAAAATAAACCGGAACCGGTTCACCCCAATATCTCTGGCGGCCAAAAATGGCATCCCTTAAACGGTAATTTACTTTTGCTTTGCCGGCGCCAAGTTCTTCAAGTTTTGCAATTAAAACTTCAGTAGCTTCTTTGTAAGTCAGTCCGTTAACAATACCCGAGTTGATATATTTACCTTCCTTGGTAGGATCCGCTTCCTTGTCCAGATTCACCTGTGCATCAGAAATCGCTATAATCGGCAAACCAAATTTAGTTGCAAAAAGCCAGTCGCGCTGATCTCCGGATGGCACAGCCATCACAGCACCTGTTCCATAACCTGCCAGTACATAATCCGCAATCCATACCGGCACAGGTTCCCCACTGATCGGATGTTTAGCATAACTTCCGGTAAATGCCCCTGAAACTGTTTTTGTGTCAGCCATTCTGTCGAGTTCCGACTTTTTCCTGGTCTGATCTATGTAATTCTGAATTTCCTCTTTACGATCTGGTGTAGTCAGCCCCTCAACCAGTTCATGCTCAGGAGCAAGAACCAGAAAAGTTGTTCCGTAAATGGTATCCACTCGCGTGGTGAATACTTCAATAGCATCGCCTGAATCAAGCCCGAATCTTACTAAGGCCCCGACACTTTTACCAATCCAGTTTCTCTGCATTTCCTTCAGAGGCTCAGGCCAGTCGATGGTATCCAGTCCCTGAAGCATACGGTCTGCATAAGCAGTAATCCTCATGCTCCATTGCATCATTTTCTTCTGCTCTACCGGGTGTCCGCCTCGCTCCGAATAACCGTCCTTCACTTCATCATTGGCCAAAACCGTTCCTAAAGCAGGGCACCAGTTTACAGTGCTTTCACGCAGATAAGTCAGCCTGTATTTCAGCAGTTCTTCCTGCTTCTCGGCATCTGACTTAGCCTTCCACTCTTCAGCTGTAAAACCGGCAACATCCTCATCACTTACCGCTCTGATTCCAGCCGATCCTCCGGTCTCAAATTTTTTCAATAATACTTCAATGCTCTCAGCTTTATCACTATCCAGATTGTACCATGAGTTAAAAAGCATCATGAATATCCACTGAGTCCATTTATAATAAGATGGATCACTCGTCCGTACTTCACGGCTCCAGTCGAATGAAAAACCTAAGTTATCAAGCTGCTCTCGATAGCGATTGATATTCGCCTCTGTGGTAATTGCAGGATGCTGCCCGGTTTGAATAGCGTATTGCTCTGCCGGCAGTCCAAAGGAATCGTAGCCCATCGGATGCAACACATTGAATCCTTTGAGGCGTTTATAACGAGAAAAAATATCGGAAGCTATGTATCCGAGCGGGTGACCGACATGCAAACCCGCCCCGGAAGGGTAAGGAAACATATCCAGAACATAATATTTAGGCTTTTCAGATTTATTGTTTACCTTAAAAGTCTGATTGTCAGCCCAAAACTTCTGCCACTTCTGCTCAATATCCCTGAATTGATAATCCATCTTAAAATTTGATAAGCTGCGAAAATACTAAAATCTGCGATTTTATTGAAGTCCAAGCTAAAACCGCTCCATTCTTAATTGAACAAAGTTTGAGATATATTCTATTTTTAACAAAGTTTAACAATGAAATCAGGTCATATAGGCACATAATTTTTACCTTTATAAACTGAAATCTTTATTTTCGCAACACATCAATTGCTCATGGAAGAATTTGAAAGAAGTACATCCGCAGGAAAAACCAAGACTATTTATGTTTCAACTATAATCAGTATTGCACTGGTTCTGTTGATGACCGGTCTTTTGGGGCTTATTCTGGTTCATGCAAAAAACCTTTCAAACTATGTTAAGGAAAACATTGTTCTCAATATTATTGTAAATGAAGGGGCTAAAGAAGTTGATATTACCGCATTGCAAAAGCAACTGGAATCTAACCCTTATGTATTGAAAACTCAATATGTCAGTAAAGAACTGGCAGCACGAAACCTGACCAAGGACCTTGGTGAGGACTTTGTAGATTTTCTTGGATATAATCCCCTGCTCTCGTCAATAGATGTTTATCTGAAAGCAGATTATGCCAACAATGAAAGCATTCAGACTTTCACCTCTCAAGTAAGTAAGAATACATTAGTTAAAGAAGTAATCTATCAGAAATCATTAATCGACATGGTGAACCAGAATATCAGAGGTATAGGGCTTGTCATACTGGCATTTGCCTCTATTCTGCTGATAATTGCCGTAGCCCTGATCAATAATACAATACGCCTTGCGATATACTCACAGCGATTTCTGATTAAAAGTATGCAGCTGGTGGGTGCAACACAGGGTTTTATCCGTAAACCATTTTTGACTTACGGTATTCTGCATGGTCTTTTAGGTGGATTAATCGCTGTCATTCTCCTACTCATTACCTTATACTTTGCCCAGCAGCAGGTTCCGGAAATGATCATTCTGCGTAACTGGTTTGAATTCGGCATTGTATTTCTATCGGTTATCGGGATCGGAATTCTGATATCCGGACTAAGCACCTATTTTGCAGTAAGCAAATTTCTACGTTTAAAAATTTATGATCTCTATAAATAATGGCACAAAAAAACAATCCAGTAAAGGAAAGTAGTGAAGAGCAGGCATTCGTATTTAACAAAAGTAATTACAGCCTGATGATTCTGAGTATCGCGGTTGTGATTATTGGCTTTGTACTGATGACCGGAGTAACAGACATTTACAGTTCAAGAAAGATCGTCCTTGCGCCTCTTGTCGTTCTTGCCGGATTTGGCATTGGCTTTTATGCAATTCTAAAGAAGCCTGCAGGTAATAAATAATGAATACTTTTCAGGCTATTTTTCTCGCGATCATAGAAGGCCTTACGGAGTTTTTACCGGTTTCTTCTACCGGACATATGATTCTGGGCTCTTCTCTGATGGGAATTCAATCAGACAATTTTGTCAAACTCTTTACCGTGGCGATTCAATTAGGTGCTATCCTTTCTGTCATTGTACTTTATTTTAAACGTTTTTTTCAATCGTTTGATTTTTATTTCAAATTACTGACGGCTTTTATTCCGGCAGTATTTTTTGGATTATTACTGAGCGACAAAATAGATCAGTTACTGGAGAGCCCGCTTGGAGTTGCTATTGCCTTGCTGATAGGCGGTATTATACTGCTTTATGTAGATAAATGGTTTAAGGATGGAAATATTGACAATACAGACGAAATAAGTTACACGACTGCTTTTAAAATCGGACTGTTCCAATGTCTTTCCATGATTCCCGGAACATCCAGGTCTGCTTCCACTATCGTGGGAGGTATGTCCCAGAAACTTAGCCGGAAAGCCGCTGCTGAGTTTTCATTTTTTCTGGCTGTTCCAACCATGTTCGGTGCAACAGCCAAAAAACTTTATGACTTTTATAAGGATGGTTATGTGATCAGCGCCGAAGAAACCCGTTTGCTGATTATCGGCAATGTGGTCGCATTTATCGTTGCCATGCTTGCCATTCGATACTTTATTACCTTTCTTCAAAACAGAGGTTTCAGAATATTCGGATGGTACCGGATTATTGTTGGTGGCATCATTTTGGTACTGCTTGCTTCCGGATATGATCTTCATGTGATTTGATGAACGAAAAAACAGAAAAAGAATTTCCTGAGTTCAATTTTGCTGAAGGCGAACTCCTGCTTATCAATAAGCCCTACAAATGGACGAGTTTTGATGTGGTCGGAAAGATCCGGAACTCCTTCAAGCCTCTTAAATTAAAAGTCGGACATGCAGGAACATTAGATCCCTTGGCTACCGGTCTGCTCATTATCTGTACCGGTAGGATGACAAAAAAGATCGATGAGTATCAGGCACAACAGAAAGAGTATACCGGAACCATGGTTCTTGGAGCCGGAACACCATCCTACGATCTGGAGACAGAGATAAACGAAAAGGCAGATATCAGTCACATAACAGAGGAACAAATCAGGACAAATACCCTGAATTTTATCGGTGAACTGGATCAATTCCCTCCGGCGCATTCTGCTGTAAAAGTAGATGGAGAACGACTTTATATGAAAGCCCGCAGAGGTGAAGAAGTGGAGTTAAAAACCAGAAAAGTAAGCATCTCCGAATTTGAAATTACGAGAGTCGAACTTCCTGAGATAGATTTCAGAGTAGTGTGCAGCAAAGGCACATATATCCGCTCCTTAGTGTATGATTTCGGTCGCTCGCTGGACAATGTGGCTCACATGAGTGCATTGCGCCGGACAAAAAGCGGTAGTTTTAATATAAAAGATGCCTGGGAAGTCATGGAACTTGTTAACCACATCCGGTCACTCAAAGAACATGGGAAACTGATTGATAAGAAATAATTAAATTTGTCCGCTCTCCGAAAAATGAAGATCTATTATCATATTGATGAATTCAAACCTATCAAAAATGCCGTTGTAACGATCGGCACATTTGACGGAGTACATATAGGTCATCAGAAAATTATCAGTCGTTTGAAGGAAGTTGCCAAGCAAAACGGCGGAGAAACAGTTATACTTACCTTTTTCCCTCACCCGCGGATGATACTTCACCCCGACGACCAGAATATCAAACTGATCAGTACTCTGAATGAAAAAGCGGAAAAGCTTGCTGCTCTGGGAATTGATCATCTGATTATTACCCCTTTTACCCGCGACTTTTCGAATCTCAGCCCGGAGGAATATATCAGTGAAGTACTGGTCAGAAAGATCGGAACCAGACATATTATAATCGGATATGATCATCGCTTCGGTAAAGACCGCAAAGGCGGACTTGAGGATCTGCAGCATTATGCCGAAAATTTCGGGTTTGAGGTAGAAGAAATTCCTGAACAGGACATCAATGATGTGGCGGTCAGTTCCACAAAAATCAGAAATGCAATTCTAAGCGGACAGGTAAACATCGCACAGGATTTTCTTGGTTATCCTTTCCATTTAACAGGAAAAGTAATCAAGGGTGACCAGATCGGCCGAAAGCTCGGCTTCCCAACTGCAAATCTGTACATTGAAGAGAGCTACAAACTCATTCCTTCAGATGGCATTTATGTAGTCAGTCTGGAGTTTATGGACGAAAATCTCAGAGATAGTCCGGCTGCAGGCATGGCTTATATTGGTCACCGACCTACGATAAACGGTATGAGCCGTAATATTGAGGTTAATATTTTTGATTTTAATAAGGATGTTTACGGACAGATTATCCGGATCAACTTTCTGGAATACCTGCGGGGAGATCAAAAATTTAATTCACTTGAAGAATTAAAAATTCAGTTGCAAAAGGATGAATCGGCTGCCAGAGCCTTCCTTTCACAAACCTCTGAAAGGGCATAAAAAAAGCCATTCTTCTCAGAACAGCTTTTTCAGATATTATAATTGGTTTTTAAGCTTGTTTTGCAAACTGAACATTGATATTCAGTTTAATATCATCGCCTACAACGATAGCCCCTGCTTCAGTAATGCCATCCCAGGTAAGACCAAATTCCTTACGGCTGATTTTTCCTGAAATTTCAAATCCTGCCTTTTCATTTCCGTAGAAATCTACAGCAGTACCACCGAACTCAACATTTAATTTCACAGATTTGGTTACATCCTTAATGGTAAGGTCACCGTGTAACTCATAATCATCTCCATCTTTGGTAAAAGATGTAGACTTGAACTTTAATTTAGGATATTTCTCTGCATCAAAAAAGTCAGCAGATTTCAGATGCGCATCACGCTGCTCCTGATTTGTATCAATACTATTTATGTCAAGTGAAAATTCGATAGAAGCATTCTGAAAATCTGAACTTTCTGTTTCCAAAGTACCTTCAAATGATTTGAAAGTTCCGGTAACGGTTGAAATTACAAGATGCTTCACTCTAAAGTGAACTTCTGAATGCAAAGGATCGATGACCCATTTAGTTTTTACTGATTCCATTTAGTTTTTGTTTTAGTTTAATAATACAAAGGTAAACTAAATAGATGTTCAAACATGTAATTAAAAAGTCATTTGTTTAATCTGTCCGATAAGCATTTACACTCATTTAAAGATTGTATTAAATTTCAGAGAGAATGTGTTTGAATACCCAGAATAAGTGCCAAAGAAACCAATCATTAAAAAGAAGGGAATTCCTTGAAAATGAAAGAGGGCGCATCAGGACGCCCTCTTTCTTAAACTGTTATTTGATAAAACCTTTTACAGGTCCTGAATTATTTTTCTATATCCAAAGAATAATTAATCTCAACACCGCCTGAAACAAGCATATCATGTACCGAGCAATATTTCTTAACTGCAAGCTCTGCAGCACGATCAGCCTTAGCCGAATCTATTTCCCCCTTGAGCTTAAAATTCATATGAATTTTGGTAAACACACTCGGAATCTGCTCTCTGCGTTCTGCTTCAACGGAAACAGAAAAATCTTTAATATCCTGCTTCTGCTTTTTTAGAATTGAAACCAGATCAAGGGAGCTGCATGAAGCCAGCGCCATAAGCACCATTTCCATTGGGCGAACGCCTAATCCCTGGCCGCCAATTTCTGCCGAACCATCAATATGAACTTTTACTGTGGATGACGGTGATGATGCCTCGAAATGAACCGCATCATTTACTCTTTTCAATTCTACTTTCACGGATTTAAATATTTATGCAAAGTTAATGAATATAGACTGATTCAACTATTCAATTCGGGTTGAAAATGCCCTTATAAAAACAAAGCACCTTCTCATTACATAAGAAGGTGCCTGTCCTGAATAAAATCAGAAATAATTACTCAGCATTGGATCTGAACATCAGAGCACCAACGGTAAGGTTAGTACGCGGATCGATCAGAATTGCACCCCCATTCAGTTTGTTATCCTGATAAGAATCAAATGCTAAAGGCTCGGCTGTTTTAAGGATAATGCGGCCGATATCATTTAACTGAAAAGCATCTGCATCAATTTTCTCCAGTGTATTGATATTCACTTTATGAAGGATCTCCCGCACCTTACATTTACTTAGCTTACTGTTATGCTGCACCAGATACATGACAGAAGGATCAAGCGCGCGGGTATCCATCCAGCAAAGGTCAGCCTCAATTTGCTGCGAAACCATTGGCAGATTGGATGAATTCACAATAATATCACCACGGCTGATATCGATATTATCTTTTAAATGTAATGTCACAGACATACCGCTATGAATCTCGTTCTGATCATCCATAGAACTTTCAATCCTGCTGATCTCAGAGCTAATTCCTGAAGGCAGGACAGTGACTTTCTCACCAACTTTAAAAGATCCACTTAATACCCGGCCCGCATAACCGCGATAATCGTGTAATTCATCTGTCTGAGGTCTGATAACCCATTGAACAGGCATACGCGCCTGGGCAGAAAGTTCAGCTTCATTCACCTCGATTGTTTCCAGGTGATCCAGCAGACTTTTACCGCTAAACCAAGGCATACGCTCAGATTTATTAACGATATTATCGCCCTTGAGCGCACTGACAGGAATATAGGTCACTTCATTAATCTTCAGCTTGGCAGCAATATCAGAATAAGCATCCCTGATGGTATTAAAAACATTTTCGCTGTAATCCACCATATCCATTTTGTTAATACAAACCACTACATGCTTCAATTCAAGCAGCGATACAAGAAAAGAATGACGAACAGTTTGTTCAACAACACCATTACGCGCATCGACAAGAATAATTGCAAGATCGGAGTTTGAAGCACCGGTCACCATATTTCTGGTATACTGTATATGCCCCGGGGTATCGGCAATAATAAATTTCCTCTTATCCGTCTGAAAATATTTATAAGCCACATCAATGGTAATACCCTGCTCTCTTTCAGCCTTAAGTCCGTCAGTCAAAATTGCCAGATCTATTGTTCCGTCATCATTTTTTCTGTTTGACTGCTGTAATGCTTCCAGCTGGTCAGCCAATATAGATTCGCTGTCGTACAATAATCTTCCGATCAATGTACTCTTTCCATCGTCAACACTTCCTGCTGTAAAAAATTTCAGTAAATCCATATTAAAAATATCCCCCCTTCTTACGGTCTTCCATGGCAGCCTCAGATACTTTATCATCCATTCTGGCTCCGCGTTCACTAATTTTTGACATTCTTATTTCTTCAATGATATCGTCAATCTGGTCTGCATCCGACTCAACTGCAGCTGTACAGGTCATATCACCAACAGTTCTGAAACGAACATTCCTGCTTTCAATGATGTCATCTGAATCCATGTTCAGACAATCTGCTGCTGCCATCAGCTGGCCATTACGGGTAATTACATCGCGCTTGTGTGCGAAATAAATAGAAGGCAGATCAATATTTTCTCTGCGGATATAATTCCATACATCCAGTTCAGTCCAGTTACTGATCGGGAATACCCTCACATTCTCTCCTTTATGAATTCTTCCGTTATAAATATTCCAAAGTTCCGGGCGCTGACGCTTTGGATCCCATTGTCCAAATTCATCACGTACAGAAAATATTCTTTCCTTGGCCCTTGCTTTCTCTTCATCCCTCCGTGCACCACCGATACAGGCATCAAACTTATTTTCAGCAATGGTATCAAGTAAAGTCACCGTTTGCAAAGCATTTCTGCTGGCATTTTTACCTGTCTGCTCAATAACTTTTCCCTGATCAATTGAATCCTGCACATGTCCCACGATTAATTTTTCTCCAATTCTTGCAATCATATCATCCCTGAAACTGATTGTTTCAGGAAAATTATGTCCGGTATCAATATGAACCAGCGGGAATGGAAACTTCCCTGGTCTGAATGCTTTTTCTGCCAGCCTTACCAGGGTAATGGAGTCTTTTCCACCCGAAAATAACAATGCGGGCTTTTCAAACTGTCCTGCAACCTCACGCAAGATATAAATTGCTTCGGCCTCCAGCTGGTCTAAATAAGTTGTGTCTTGTTTAGTCATAAATTAGTATATAAATAGCGCATCAGCTGCGATAAATTCTCTTCAAAATATCAGGAAGAATGTAATCCGCATTCCTTCTTACTCTGATCTTCCCACCACCAGCGGCCTGCCCTGAAATCCTCTCCCTCTTTCACTGCTCTGGTACAAGGCGCACAACCAATACTCGGAAAGCCCTTATCATGCAGCGGATTATAAGGTATATTATGTTCTTTGATATATTCTTTAACCTGATCCAACGTCCAGTCGAAAATAGGATGGAACTTATGAAGCTGATTCACCTCATCCCATTCGACAGGAAGCATATGCTCTCTGTTTTGAGATTGTTCTGCCCTGATTCCCGTAATCCAAAGGGAATTTCCTGCAAGGGCTCTTTTTAAAGGTTCTACTTTTCTTATTCCGCAGCATTCCTTACGATTTTCTACTGAATCATAAAAACTGCTCGGACCTTTAGTACTAACCATTTTCTCTACTGCTTCTGTATTTGGATAAAAAGCATGAATATGGGTACCATACTTCTCAAGAGTACGATTCCAGACATAATAAGTCTCCGGGAACAATCTTCCTGTCTCAAGAGTAAAAACCTTGATCGGGAGTTTATTTGAAAAGATCATGTGAGAAATAACCTGATCTTCCCATCCGAAACTGGTAGAGAATACAACTTTCTCAGGAAACTGAGCCGCAAAATATTCAAGGCTTTCCTCTATCCCGAGCCCCTTGATCTCCTTTAGTATTTCCTCTGATCTTTCCATTTTATTATTTAGAATTATCTAATGCATTCGTAATATCTTTCAGGATATCCTCAATATCTTCAATACCTACTGAAACCCTGATACTACCCGGATAAATTCCAATCTGTGCACGTTCTGCATCACTTAACTTGGAATGGGTAGTTGATGCAGGATGAGTAACAATTGACCGGGTATCTCCCAGATTAGGTGACAATTTGATCATTTTTAACTGATCCATAAATCTTTTCGCACGTTCAAAACCTCCCTTAACAATAAAGGTTACAATTCCTCCACCCTGTCTCATCTGACGTTTAGCCAGTTCATACTGTGGATGCGAAGGAAGGTGTGGATAACGGACTACCTCCACTTCATCATGCTTTTCCAATTCTTCTGCTACTTTCAGAGCATTACTGCAATGACGATCCATTCTTACTCCAAGGGTCTCAAGGCTTTTGGAAATTGTCCATGCATTAAAAGCTGACATTGCCGGACCCGTATGGCGGATAAAGAACATCAGCTCTTTCATCAAATCTTTACGCCCAACAACCACACCTCCTAAAACCCTGCCCTGTCCGTCCATATATTTCGTAGCTGAATGGCTTACCAGGTCGGCCCCATACTGAATTGGATTTTGAAGATATGGGGTTGCAAAACAATTATCTACATTAAGTATAAAGTTGTATTTCTGTTTAAGCTTGCCTAACCATTCCAGATCAACCAGCTCCAAACCAGGATTTGATGGAGTTTCCAGAAATACCATTTTTGTTTCAGGCCTTAATGCAGCTTCAAAATCTTCAGGCTTCGAAGCATCAACATAGGTCGTGGTAATACCCCAGCGAGGAAGTAATTGGGTAAACAGCTGATGGGTAGAGCCGAAAATTGAACGGAAGGCTACAATATGATCACCACTCCGCAAAAGTCCTGCTATAGAAGCAAAAACTGCCGCCATTCCTGACGAGAAAGCCAAACCCGCTTCTGCTCCCTCCAGATCACGAATCTTTTCTATGAATTCGGTAGTGTTGGGATTGGCGTAACGAGAGTAAATATTGCCTTCAACTTCATCAGCAAACATCGCTCTGCCATGTTCCGCATCATCAAAAACAAAGCTTGAAGTCAAATATAATGGTACGGAATGTTCTCTGTTATAAGATCTGTTTGCCTGTGTCCGTATAAGTTTGGATTGTGGTTTCATTTTATGATAGGTTTCGGCAAAAATACTCAATTAAATAGATTATAACAGTTGTTTACCACTGATTTAAAATGCAAATTTCAAGTTTTAATAAAGAAATTACTAAAATAATAAGTTCCAGAAAATCAGGCCGGCAAATAACAATGCCATCACAAGATACCAGGTCTTGTTCGCATTTCTTTTCGCCGCAGGTTTGCTTATTAAAACCGAAGTTACCTTGTTCAGTTCATTTACCTTATGAGCAAAATCACCTTTCAGATTATTTCTTAATTTATTCATCTGATCCAGAGTTTGGTCCAGCTCGTCCGGCAGGCTTTCCTGAAAAAGCTCTTTTAATCTTTTTGCTATTGTAGGCGATTTCCCATTCGTGGAAATTCCGATCTTCAGGTCTCCCTTTTTAACCACAGATCCCAGATAAAAATCGCATAGTTCCGGTTTGTCTGCTATATTGATCAAAAGATTTAACGTTCTGGCTGAAGTCCGTATCTCGGTGTTCAGGTCATTATCTCCTGTAGCTATGATCACAATATCTTTTCCAGACAAATCTTCTTTATCAAAACGTTTATGCTGAATCCTGACCTTCGGAAAATCCTTAATAAATTCCAGAAAATCAGGCGAATAATAATCGGCAACAACATCAACAGAGGCCTCCGGACTATTACTCAGCAATGCAGTAATTTTCTCATAACCAATATTTCCGGCGCCAACCAGCAGAACCCTGAGCTGATTCAGCTTAAGGAATACCGGAAACAACTGATTCCCTGATTCATTAGTATTATTGCTCTTCGAGCTCATAAAACGCCTTGATTGGCTGAAACAATGAATGTAGCCCTACCACTTCACCAAATATTATCAATGCCGGAGAATCTATCTTCTTATCCTGTGCAGTCTCGAAAATTGTTCCTGCAGTAGCTACGGCAACCTTCTCGTTTTCCATTGATCCATTTTGTATCACAGCTGCCGGTAAACGACTTTTCCCTTCGGCTATAAAAACTTCAGCGATCTCTTTCAGTTTTTTGATACCCATCAGCACGACAACCGTTGCATCGGTCTTTGCTGCGGTATAAAGATCTCTTGAAATCTCTCCTGAACTTGTTGTACCTGTTACAACCCAGAAACTTTCGCTCAACCCACGATGAGTAACCGGTATTCCCTGCATTGCAGGAACAGCTATACTACTTGAAATACCCGGTACAACTTCAGCAGGAATACTGTAAGATGCGGCCATTTCAAGCTCTTCAAAGCCACGCCCAAATACAAACGGATCGCCTCCCTTTAAACGAACAACATGTCCGAAATTAAGTGCATAATCAATCATCAGCTTATTTACAGCAGCCTGCGAATAAGAATGATCTCCTGAACGTTTTCCAACGTATACCTTAATTGCATTTTGCGGTGCAAAATCAAGTAACTCATTATTAACCAAAGCATCATACAATACCACATCAGCTGATTTCAGTATTCTAACACCCTTCAGGCTAATCAGTTCCGCATCACCCGGACCGGCTCCTACCAGGGTAATCCTTGGTTCCTTTACTATTTTTTCTGTAACTATCATGATTGTAAAAGCGCCTCCCTGTTCGCTCTGACTTGTTTAACAAAATTAAATGCTGCTTCCTTATAGATTCTGGCAAACTCCTCTGACGGCTCATTCTTGTTAATTTGTAACACCAATTCCTGAAAACTGCTGTAGTTATACAGTTCCTTGTTTTCTCCGAAATTCTTGTCAAAATCACGCAATATGCCAATCTGAGTATTACAGTTTACGCCCTTATCAAGCAGTAATGCTTTAGCTGCACTTATAAATACATTATAGGAATGGGAAATGGAATCAGCATAAGCTCCTGTCGCAAATGCTTCATTTGCCCACGACATCTTTTCATCCGTTTCAAATAAGAGTGTAGCCACCAGATCTATCATTACCCCGGCACATTCTCCTACTCCAATAGCGGTATGATAAGTTTCAATATGTCCCCAATCCACGAATTCTTCCGGAACCAGTGTGCTGAGATCAGCAATCGGCTTCAATAGCTGATAGAAATAATCCTTCCCCTGACGATCATAATACTCGTGGAAACTTTCATCCTCAGTCGAGTTGCCTTCATAATCATCAAGCACAGCACGTAAAACATGTGTTGCCCTTTTTGATGGCACTTTAATAACCTTATCTGCAACTCTTCCGATACCATTCCCTACCGTTCCTCCGCCTAATAGTACCTGTACTGAAGGAAGGACCCTACCTTCTGCTTTTAAAGATGCTCCATGAAAACCAATATGGGCCAGACCATGCTGTCCGCATGAATTCATACATCCGCTTATTTTTATATTAATCTCACGGTTAAAGATAAGATGATGATATTCGGTGTTAATCAGTTCGCCAAGTACTCTGGCCAGTTCCATACTATTGGATATACCCAAATTACAGGTATCTGTCCCCGGACAAGTAGTAACATCTGAAACACTGTCAAAACCCGGAACTGCCATTCCAAGCTTGTTCAGATTATTGAAAAGTAAAGGCAAAGCTTCTTTGCGTACGAACTTTAACAATAAACCCTGATTTTGAGTAATCCGGATCTCATCTGCAACAAGACCATTAATGGCTGCAACAAATTCCCTCGTTTTATCGGAAGGTATATCTCCTACCGGAACTTTAATGTATACCCCATAAAAGCCTTTCTGTTTTTGCTCAAATACATTGGTCTGAACCCATTCATCATACTGGACCTGATTGTCTGGCTGAATCCCTGAAAAATCAGCAGGCTCAGGAATGAAAGGCAATGGAATGGTATCCCGGTTCACCAGAAAAGTCTTAGACTTATTCGCTGTCCTTTCTTCCTCAATCAACTGAATAATCTCTTCCAGACCCTGTTTCTGAATCAGGAATTTAAATCTGGCTTTGTTTCGGTTATTTCTTTCGCCGTATCTGTCGAATACTCGCAACACCGATTCAGCATACGGAATTACCTGATCTTCCGGAAGAAACTCATGCACTACAAAGCCAAGCATCGGCTGAGCACCCAGACTCCCCCCCAGCATCACTTTAAAGCCTCTCTGTTCTTCACCATCCACAACTTTCACTTTCGGAACAAAGCCTATATCATGAATATAGGTAAAAGCAGTATCCTCATCGCTGGACGAAAAAGCTATCTTAAACTTCCTGCCCATCTCCTGACAAATAGGATTCCTCAGAAAATATTCAAAGGTAGCCTGTGCATAAGGCGACACATCAAAAGGCTCCTTCGGATCAATGCCTGCCGTAGGTGATGCCGTAACATTCCTAACTGTATTTCCACATGCTTCCCGGGTAGTTATACTATCTTCAGAAAGCTTGGCCCAGAGCTCCGGTGTTTTATCCAGACTAACAAAATGAATCTGTATATCCTGGCGGGTAGTTAAATGCAGATTACTGCTGGCATACTCATCTGAGATATCCGCAATACGCAATAATTGCTTAAACGTAACCTTACCAAATGGCAGTTTAATCCTTACCATCTGCACACCAGGCTGTCGCTGCCCGTAAATACCGCGTGCCAAACGAAGGCTACGGAATTTCTCATCGTGTATTTTACCTTCACGAAACTCCCTGATCTTTCTTTCGAGATCAATAATATCCTTCTGAACGATTGGATCTTCTAATTCTGTTCTGAAACTGTTCATCAAACTTTAACAAAAAAAACCTCTTCTACCAGGGCTGAAGAGGTTTATGTATAAATCATTTATAGCTAATCTTCTTCAATGTTACTACCTTCCCCCACAACACTTATGCATTGTTAACACATTCATCATATGGCGGCTTTTCATTAACATCGGACAAATATAATATAAAGTATATAGATTTAGTAGTCTTTTTATTTAATTTTTTTTTACTCTTCAAAATTATTAATCAAAATCTCTTCCCGATTGATCACATCGGCGATACTGGTCTCACTCAAAATCTTTAAAGTCGCATTCCTGACCTCAACAAAAACATCCCTAACGCCGCAGGTTGCTTCATTGGCGCATTCATCACATTTCTGATAGAAATTCAGACTTACACATGGAAGTAGAGCTACAGGCCCGCCGGTTAATCTCAGTACCTGTACCATATAAATTTCGGCAGGATCTTTCACCAGACCATATCCCCCCCCGGAACCTTTCTTACTGTACAGCAAACCGGCATTACGCATATCCAGCAGAATCTGCTCCAGAAATTTTTTAGGAATATGCTCTTCCGATGCGATCTTGGAGATCTGCATAGGCGCTCCACCAAAATGTTTGCCCAATACCACAAGGGCTTTTAAGGCATAGCGGGTTTTCTTGGAAAGCATATCGTTACAGAATTATTTTGGTCAGACAAATTAACATAATTTCTTCTGAATAAATTAACAAAATCGATACCGGAATCTTATTTATGGGAAAAAGCCTTTTAAACATTTGTCTGACAATTCAAAACATCCTGTTACGGGATCGAATCAAAGA
>Ga0208492_1000507_pt1 | contig 32417 bp, 30 predicted proteins | sample Subbioar_CSW14AB_FD_184820 | JGI IMG/M metagenome (GOLD analysis project Ga0208492, IMG submission 184820) | Serpentinite rock and fluid subsurface biosphere microbial communities from McLaughlin Reserve, California, USA - CR12Mar_CSW14AB (SPAdes) | ecosystem: Environmental > Terrestrial > Deep... | reverse complement strand
CGCGACCAGCAGGCCCGAGGTGTCCTTGTCGATGCGATGCACGAGGCCGGCGCGGGGCAGGGCGGCCAACTCGGGAAAGCGTTCGAGCAGGCCGTTGACCAGCGTGTGATCGGGATTGCCGGCACCGGGGTGGACCACCAGGCCGACCGGTTTGTCGACCACGATCACGTGTTCATCGACATAGGCGAGTTCGAAATCGACCGCCTGGGCCGCCAGTTCGCCGGTCGCGTCGAGGGTCGCGATGACATCGATGACATCGCCGGCGCGGGCCTGGGCACGCGGTTTGACCGCCATGCCGCCGCGTGTGACCTGGCCGCTGTCTATCCATTGTTTGATCAAGGTGCGGGAATATTGGCCGAGCACCCGCGCCAGGGCCTGATCGAGGCGCAGGCCATCGACCGCGGCAGGCAGTTCCACGCTATGGTGTTCGGTCAGGCGGGCACTCACGCGCGCGTCACGCGGACGCAATGCGCCGCTCTGACGGGTAATGCCGATGGCGCAACTATCACGTTCATTGCCTTGTCGAAAATTCCGCCACTACAATACGCCGCGCACCAACCGCAGCCCACCCACACCCACGCGGGGATTCTACGTTAGATGACTTCGAAGCTCAGCCCTGCGCTCGTGCGCGTTGTATTCCTTTGCCTGTGTGCACTCCTCGCCGCGTGCGGCCTGCTGCCCAGCGAGACCGACAAAGACAAGGAAATGTCCAAATGGCCGGAGGATCGTCTCTACCAGGCGGCCAAGGACCACCTCGATGGCGGCACCTGCGGCTCGGCCATCGAGTATTACGAGAAGCTGCAGTCGCGCTATCCCTTCGGCGTCTACACCCAGCAGGCGCAGCTCGAACTGGCCTACTGCTATTACAAGACCGATGAGCCGGCCTCGGCGATCTCCACGCTCGATCGCTTCATGAAGCTCTATCCGTCTCATCCGCACATGGCCTATGCCTACTATCTGCGCGGGCTGGTGAACTTCGGCGCCGGCCAGGGGCTGGCCGAGCGTTACATCCATAAAGACCCGTCGCAACGCGATCCGGGCGCGGCGCTGAAGTCATTCAATGACTTCGCCGAAGTCATCAAGCGCTTCCCCGACAGCAAGTACGTCGACGACGCGCAGCTGCGCATGCGCCATCTGCGCAATCTGCTCGCCCAGCACGAGGTCAACGTTGCCAACTACTACATGCGCCGTGGCGCCTACGTGGCGGCCGCCAACCGTGCGCGCTATGTGGTCGAGAACTACCAGCAGACACCGGCCATGCCCGAGGCGCTGGTGCTGATGGCCAAGTCCTACAAGATTCTGGAACTGAACGACCTGTCGAGCGACGCGCTGCGCGTGCTGGAACTCAATTTCCCGAATTACCCGGGCATCGAGGAAGTGAAAGAGACGCGGGTGCGGTAATGCTGTCGCATGCGCGAATCTATTCGCACACTGAAACCGCAATGCGACGTTCAGGCCCCGGAATGAATGTGCGAATGAATCCGCACCTAGGTTTCGTCCTGCTCGTCATAGCGTGATGTGATCGGAAAACGCCGGTCGCGGCCAAAGGCGCGCACGCTGATGCGCACGCCGGGCGCCGCCTGACGGCGCTTGTATTCATTGCGGTCAACCATCGCCGCCACCCGTTTCACCGTCGGCAGATCGAAACCCTGGGCCGCAATCTGGTGCGGGGTCTGATCGAGTTCGATGTAGCGCTCGAGAATCGGATCCAGCACTTCATAGGGCGGCAGCGAGTCGGAATCCTTCTGATCCGGGCGCAGTTCGGCGCTCGGCGGACGTTCGATGACGCGCGGCGGGATGGCGGGCGACTGGGCGTTGCGCCAGTTCGAGAGCCGGTAGACCAGCAGCTTGGGAATGTCCTTCAGCGGCGCGAAGCCGCCCGCCATGTCACCGTAGAGCGTCGCGTAACCGACCGCCATTTCGCTCTTGTTGCCGGTGGTCAGCACCATGCGGCCGGTGGCGTTGGAAATCGCCATCAGAATCACACCGCGCGCGCGGGCTTGAACATTCTCGGCGGTCACACCGGCGTCGCGATGGGCCAGCACGGGCGCCAGCACCTCGGCAAACGCCCCGACCGGCTGCTCAATGGGCACGACATGGAACTCGCAGCCCAGGGTCGCGGCCTGCTCGCGGGCGTCGTCCATGCTCATGTCGGCGGTATAGCGCGAGGGCATGGAGACCGCCATCACGCGCTCGGCGCCGAGCGCGTCGACTGCCAATGCCAAAGTCAGCGCGGAATCGATGCCGCCCGACAGGCCCAGCACGCAGCCCGGGAAACGATTCTTGGTGATGTAGTCGCGGATGCCGAGCACCAGCGCGTCGTAGACCTCGGCCTCGTCCTGCGTGGAGAGCGCATGGTAGGGACCGCGCAGGCTGACGCCCTCGGCGGTGCGTTCGACCCGCAGAGGCAGCAGGTCTTCCGTGAAGGCCGGCGCCTGGGCGCACAGTGAACCGTCGGCGTTCAGCGCGAACGAGCCGCCGTCGAACACCAGCTCGTCCTGGCCACCGACGGTATTCACATAGGCGACCGGGATACCGCCAGCGGCGACCGCTGCCTGCACCGCCGCCAGACGCTCGGGCGCCTTGCGCAGGTGATAGGGCGAGGCGTTGATATTGCAGATGAACTCGGCGCCGGCGGCGCGCGCCTGGGCGGCGCTGGCCGGTGTCCAGATGTCCTCGCAGATGCTCAAACCCACGCGCACGCCCTTGATATCCACCACCACCGCGCGGTCGCCGGGCGTGAAGTAGCGTTTCTCGTCGAACACCGCGTAATTCGGCAGATGCTGTTTGCGGTAGTTGGCGAGAATCTGGCCGTCACGCATCACGAGGCAGCTGTTATAGAGCAGCTCGCCGTCGGGTTCGGGATAGCCGAGCACGAGATGAATGCCGGTGACACGTTCGGCGATGGTGTCCAGCGCGGCCCGCACCCGCGCATGCAGGCCGGGGCGGAACAAGAGGTCCTCGGGCGGATAACCGGTAATGGCGAGTTCCGGCATCACCACCACGTCTGCGCCTTCGGCGCGGGCGCGCAGGGCCCGATCGATGATGATGTCGCGGTTGCCGGCGATGTCGCCGACACAGAAGTTGGTTTGCGCGAGGGCGAGACGGAGCGCGGCGGTCATGGCTTTGCCGGCGTGCGTCGCGTCGTTGTAACGCTGCGCGGCACGCCGGTCCGGGATCAGGCCTTGAGGGCCTTGGCCATCGCCGGCCCCATGTCCGCCGGCGAACGCACGATGTTGACGCCGGCCGCTTCGAGGGCCTTGAACTTGTCGTCGGCCGTACCCTTGCCACCGGAGATGATGGCGCCGGCATGACCCATGCGCTTGCCGGGCGGCGCAGTGACGCCGGCGATATAGCCGACCACCGGCTTGGTGACGTGCTTGCCGATGAAGGCCGCCGCGTCTTCCTCCGCAGAACCACCGATTTCGCCGACCATGATGATGCCTTCGGTCTGCGGATCGTCCTGGAACAGCGCCAGGCAGTCGATGAAGTTCATGCCGTGGATGGGGTCGCCACCGATGCCGACGCAGGTGCTCTGACCGAGACCCGCGCGGGTGGTCTGATGCACGGCTTCATAGGTCAGGGTGCCGGAACGCGAGACGATGCCGATGCGACCCTGCTTGTGTATCTGGCCCGGCATGATGCCTATCTTGCATTCGCCGGGTGTGATGATGCCTGGGCAGTTCGGTCCGATCAGGCGCACGTCGGGGCGCGCCGAGAGACTGGCCTTGACGCGCAGCATATCGAGCACCGGTATGCCTTCGGTGATGCAGGCGATGACTTTGATGCCGGCATCGGCCGCTTCGCAGATGGCGTCGGCGGCGAAGGGCGGCGGCACGAAAATCATGCTGGCGTCGGCGCCGGTTGCCGCGACGGCGTCGGCCATGGTGTCGAAGATAGGACGATCGAGATGCATGGCGCCGCCCCGTCCGGGGGTGATGCCGCCGACTATCTGGGTGCCGTAGGCAATCGCCTGTTCAGCGTGGAAAGTGCCCTGCTTGCCGGTGAAACCCTGCACCAGCACGCGGGTCGCGCGGTTGACGAGAATCGACATCAGTTCTTTCCTCCCACGGCCGCCACCGCCTTGTTCGCGGCGTCGGCGAGATCCTCGGCGCTGGTGATGGCGAGCCCGCTCTTGGCCAGCATGTCCTTGCCTTCGTTGACGTTGGTGCCTTCGAGACGCACCACCACCGGCACGTTGACGCCGACTTCCTTGACCGCCGCGATGATGCCTTCGGCAATCAGATCACAGCGCACGATGCCGCCGAAGATATTGACCAGGATGGCCTTCACATTGGGATCGGAAACGATGATCTTGAATGCTTCGGCGACGCGCGCCGCGGTGGTGCCGCCGCCGACGTCGAGGAAGTTGGCCGGCGCACCGCCGGACAGCTTGATGATGTCCATGGTGGCCATGGCGAGACCGGCGCCGTTGACCATGCAGGCGATGTTGCCATCGAGCGTCACGTAGTTGAGATCGAACTCCTTGGCGCGGCGTTCCTTCTCGTCTTCTTGGTCAGGATCACGCCAGCTTGCGATTTCCTGACGGTAGAGCGCGTTGTCGTCGAGATTGATCTTGCCGTCCAATGCGCACAGCGAACCATCGGTCAGAATTGCCAGCGGGTTGATTTCGACGAGGCTCAAGTCGCGCTCGTTGAACAGGCGGTACAGGCCGTGGAGGATGATCTGCAACTGGCTGCGCTGCTTGGCGTCGAGCTCGAGGGCGAACGCCATCTTGCGACACTGGTAGTCCTGCAGTCCGAGCACCGGGTCGACCGAGAAACTGAAGATCTTCTCGGGGGTGGTGGCCGCCACTTCTTCGATGTCCATGCCACCGGCGCGGGAGGCCATGAAGGCAATGCGCCGGCTGGAGCGGTCGACCAGCGCCGAGAGGTACAGTTCATGGGCGATGTCGGCGGCGGCTGCGATCAGCACACAACCGACGGGCTGGCCTTCGGGGCCGGACTGGTAGGTCACCAGTCGCGAGCCAATCAGGCGCGCGGCGGTGGCTTCGAGTTCTTTCAAATCACGCGTGAATTTCACGCCGCCCGCCTTGCCGCGGCCGCCGGCGTGGACCTGGGCTTTCACCAGCCATGCTTCGCCACCGAGAGCGCGTGCCTGGGCCACAGCTTCCTGCGCGTTATGCGCGATTTCGCCGCCTTGCACCGGAATGCCGTAGTCGGCAAACAGGCGTTTGGCCTGATACTCATGCAGATTCATCATTCCCCCTAGACGGACGGAGCGCACCGGCACCGTTGGCTCGCAGCTTATCACCAACCGCCTTGAGTCGGACGGATCAAAAGGTGAACATACGGCCGCAGTTGGCGACGGAACGAGGTGATGCAGTATGGCGCTTCATGCGTCCTTTGTCATGACTGCCACGGTGAAGCGCCCGATCGCGCGGAGGCGCATTGCATGCTCTTACGTTTGATTCTGCTGTTCGTAATCGCAGCCATCGTGATGATGGTCGTGCGACGTTTGAAAGTGAGCACGAGCGTGCCCCGCAAACGTGCAACCATCGAGTCGACCACCGTGCGCTGCGCCCACTGTCAGGTGTATCTGCCCAGCAAGGAGGCGGTGTCACGCGACGGACAGTATTTCTGCACGCCGGCCCACGCTGATCAGGCGCGTTCGCGCACATGACCCCATCGGCGACTCGCGCCCACGAGGTGCGACAACGCGTTCAGCACAATAACTGGAACGCGCTGCGCTACTTCAATTTCTACCGCATCGTGATCGCAGGTGTGTTCACGATCCTCAGCCTGTCCGGCAAATTGCCCCCCAACCTGTCCGATGTTGACTCACGTATGTTCGTCGGCACCGCGCTCGGCTACCTGGTGTTCGCCATCGGCGCGCTGTTTTCCGCCGAGCAGCGCGGCCTGACATATCGCGTGCAGGTTTATGGCGGGGTGCTGGCCGATGTGCTCGCCACCTCTTTGTTGATGCATGCCGCCGGTGGCGTGACCAGTGGCATCGGCATCCTGCTGGTGATGTCGGTGGCCGGCGCCTGCCTGTTGGCGTCGGGACGGGCAGCGGTGTTCTTCGCCGCGCTGGCGAGCATGGCGATGCTCGGCGAATCCTTCTTCGGCACGCTCTACGACGGCTATTCGCCGGCCAACTACACCCAGGCCGGCCTGCTCGGCGCAGCCTGTTTCGGCACCGCGGTGCTGGCCTCGGCGCTGGCCGAGCGGGCGCGGCGCAGCGAGGCACTGGCGGCGGCGCGCGCGCTCGACATCGAGCACCTGTCGCGTCTGAACGAACATATCGTGCGCCGCATGCGGGCCGGCATCATGGTGCTGGACCGCGACGGCGCGGTGGTGCTGGCCAACGACGCGGCGGCCGAAATCCTCGGCCGCGAGAGCAACAATATGCAAGGCCCGCTCGCTGGGATTTCCGCGCCGCTGGAAGACTCCTACCGCTACTGGCTGCGCAATGGTGAGAACCCGGCCGCGACCATCGTCGGCCATGGCAGCATCAACGCGCTGGTGTCCTTTACCGAACTCGGCGCCAGCGAGCCGGAGCAGCACGGCACGCTGGTCTTCCTCGAGGATGCGGCCGAGACGCGCCAGCGTGCCCAGCAGTTGAAGCTCGCGTCGTTGGGCCGCCTCACCGCCAGCATTGCCCATGAGATACGCAATCCGCTGGGGGCGATAAGCCACGCCGGCCAGCTCTTGTCCGAATCCCCCGATCTCACCAGCCAGGACCGGCGTCTGACCGACATCGTTCTGCAGCATTCGCAGCGCGTGAATGCCATCATCGAAAACGTCATGACCATCGGTCGCCGCCATGACGTGGTGTCGGAGAGCTTTGCCTTGCGTCCGTGGCTGGAGGAATTCTGCGCCGAACTCGCGGAGCGCTTCGATCTGACCGAGGGCGACGTGGTGAGGCGCTGGCTGCACGAGCCGATCATCGTCAAGATCGACAAGAGCCAGTTGCACCAGGTGTTGTGGAATCTGTCCGAGAATGGCCTGCGCTACGCCACGCGTGCGCCGCTGCTGGGCTTTGAAGCCGGCGTCATCGAAAGCAACGGGCGGCCGTTTCTGGAGGTGTTCGATTCGGGACCGGGGCTGAACGACGCCATCGCCGACCGCCTGTTCGAGCCCTTTGCCACCACCGAGAGCAGTGGCACCGGGCTCGGGCTCTACATCGCGCGCGAACTGTGCGAGTCCAATCAGGCCTCGCTGCAGCTCGTCGAGCGCGAGCGCGGATGCCGGTTTCGTATCGTGTTCGCCCACCCCGGCAGACAACAAAGGATTGGTGAGGTATGAGCGACAAACGCGCGTTGATTGTCGACGACGAGCCCGATATTCGCGAATTGCTGGGCATCACCCTCGGCCGCATGGGGGTGCAGGCCAGTCCCGCCGCCAATATCGCCGAGGCCCTGGCCCTGCTGCGCCAGGAGAATTTCGACCTGTGCCTGACGGACATGCGCCTGCCGGACGGCAACGGGCTGGATCTGGTGGCCGATATCGCGCGTCGCCATCCCGGCATGCCGGTCGCGGTCATCACCGCCCACGGCAACATGGAATCGGCCATCACGGCGCTCAAATCCGGCGCTTTCGATTTCGTTACCAAGCCGGTCGACCTCAAGGATCTGCGCAATCTCATCACCCAGGCCCTGAAATTGCGCGGCTCGCCGACCGCCGAGTCGCGTGCGCTGATCGGCGCTTCGGAGGCCATCGAGCGGCTGCGCGCGACGGTCGCCAAGCTCGCCCGCAGTCAGGCGCCGGTCTATATCAGTGGCGAGTCCGGCACCGGCAAGGAACTGGTCGCGCGTCTCATACACGAACAGGGCGCACGCGCGCAGGCCGCTTTCGTGCCGGTCAACTGCGGCGCGATTCCGGACGAACTCATGGAGAGCGAGCTGTTCGGGCATCGCAAGGGCAGCTTCACCGGCGCGGTGGCGGACAAGCCCGGGCTGTTCCAGGCCGCCGACGGCGGCACGCTGTTCCTCGACGAAGTGGCCGAACTGCCGCTGCACATGCAGGTCAAGCTGCTACGCGCCATTCAGGAAAAGCGCGTGCGCCCGATAGGCGCTGACGCCGAAGTCGCGGTCGATTGCCGCATCTTGTCGGCCACCCACAAGAAACTCGCCGAACTGGTCGAGGCGGGCGAATTCCGTCAGGACCTCTATTACCGCATCAACGTCATCGAACTGAACGTGCCGCCGCTGCGCGAGCGCTCCGACGACATCCCCCTGCTGGTGGAGCATTTCCTCGCCAAGAAGAGCGTGGAATTCGGCGTCGGTGTGCCGGGCCTGACCGACGATGCTCTGGATGCCCTGCTGGTCTACGCCTTTCCCGGCAATGTGCGTGAACTGGAGAACATCCTCGAACGGGCCTTGACGCTGTGTGAGCACGACCAGATCAAGGTCGCCGACCTGCGCCTGCCCGAGGGTCCGCGGGCCGCCACCGCGGCCGGTGGCGGGGCCGAACTGCAGGACTATCTGGACGACGTCGAGCGCAGTCGCATCCTCGCGGCGCTGGAGCAGACGCGCTGGAACAAGACCAAGGCGGCCAAGCTGCTCGGCATCAGCTTCAGGGCCTTGCGCTATCGCCTGCAGAAGCTCGGCATCGACGGCTGAGTGCCCTTCGCACCTGACGATTTTTGTCACATTGTGACGTGGACTGAAGCCCGAGGCAGGTGCCGACGTGCCTGCTCGTCACCCTGCCGCAGGCGTAGTTCCCAAGCAAATCAGGGTCTTCCCCACAGTCATGCCGAGTGGCACGGATGCTGCTAACACTGCCAGCACCAGTTCGACCTGCTAAGGGACGGGCTAAAACGAAGATTCACGGGCGGCCTGTCCACAAGACAAAGCATCCCGGCTCACTGGCGAATGAATGATTAGCAATTCTCTGAGGAGAGACGACACATGAAGATGCAGAAACAACAGGGCTTTACCCTTATCGAATTGATGATCGTCGTGGCGATCATCGGCATTCTGGCCGCGGTCGCGATTCCGGCCTACCAGGACTACACCATCCGCGCGAAAGTGACCGAAGGTCTGTCCCTGGCCAGCGCCGGCAAGACCGCCGTTTCGGAATACTTCTCGGCCAACGGCAGCCTGCCGACCGACAACACCGCGGCTGGTATGGCTGAAGAAGAGTCCATCTCGGGCAACGCGGTTGACAAGGTCAACGTGGGTGGCGGCGGCGACGGCATCATCACCGTCACTTTCTCGACCCTCACGATTGCTGATCAGACCATCACCCTGGCCCCCAAGACCACGGGCGGCAAGGTGGTGTGGGATTGCACCGGCGGCAACCTCGAAGGCAAGTATCGTCCTTCGTCCTGCCGTCTGTAAGACTGACCTAGTCTGAAGACAAAGCACGCTGCGGTTAGCGCAGCGTGCTTTTTTTTTGTCTGACCGACGAGCGCCGCGTGGCGACGATGCGAGCATGGTGACGGAGCGGCCTGGCGAAAGATCGACCGCGCTTGCGGCGCTGCTCGTCGCCTTGGTGGTACTGGCCTACCTGCCCGGTTTGCGCGGCGGCTTCGCCTTCGACGATTACCACGCCATCGTGCAGAACCCACTGCTGGAACTGCACTCCCTGCGCCTCGATGCGCTGCTCGACGCCGCCATGTCCGGCGTCGGCACCGGGCCGCTGGCGCGGCCGCTCGCAATGCTGAGCTTCGCCGCCAACCGCAGTCTGGCCGGACTCGAACCGTGGTCCTTCAAACTCAGCAATCTCGCCATTCATGTGCTCAATGCGCTGCTGGTGTGGGCGCTGTTGCGGCGCCTGCTTCCCGCCCTGTCGCCGCGCGCGCCGCTGAGCCTGGCCTGGCTTATTGCCGCGCTCTGGGCTGTGCACCCCATCAATCTGACATCGGTGCTGTACGTCGTGCAGCGTATGACCTCGCTGTCGACCAGCTTCATGCTGCTGACCTTGCTCGCGTATGTGGCCTGCCGGCAACGCCAACAGGCGGGGCGACCGGTGCCGCCCGGGTGGCAGGCCGGCTGTGGTTTGCTGGCGCTGCTGGCACTGCTGTGCAAGGAAGCGGCCTTGAGTCTGCCGCTCTACATGCTGCTCGTGGAGGTCTGCGTGTTGCGCACGCCTTGCCCGCGGTTGTCGAGTGCGATGCGTGCCGCTGTGGGTCTGCTGACGCTCGCTTTGCTGGTGGCGGGAACGTGGTATTTCCTGCGCGTCATCGCACCCGGCTATGGGGGGCGCGAGTTCACGCTTGCCGAACGGCTGTGGACGGAGGCGCGCGTGCTATGGGCTTACCTGCAACTGCTGGTGGTGCCGGCGCCCGGCAGCTACGCACTTTTCCACGACGACATGGTGCTGTCGCGCGGCTGGCTGACGCCGCCCACGACGCTGCTGGCGGTGCTCGCCCTCGCGGTGGTCTCGGCCGTGGTCCACGCACGCCGCGTCACGCAGCCCTATCTGCTCTTCGGTTGGGGCTGGTTCGTGCTCGGCCATCTGCTCGAGAGCAGCGTCATTCCACTGGAACTCATGCACGAACACCGCAATTACCTGCCGGGACTCGGCATACTCGCGGCGCTCACGCTGGCGGTAGCCGAGGCCTTGGCGCGGGCGCCGCGGCCAGCGATGCACCGACTGCCGGCCGTGCTCGCGTTGGCAGTGCTGGGTGGCGTGACGCTGTCGCGCGCGGCGCTATGGGCCGACCCGCAACTGCAGGTTGAAACCGAACTGCGTCACCATCCCGCCTCGCCGCGCTTGTGGTACGAAGCGGGGCGCTTGCGTGTCGAAAGCGCGCAGGGCGATGCGGCGCGCACCGCGGCCGGCATCGTTGCGCTTGAAACGGCGGCGGAACTCGCGCCCATCAAAACCCTGCCATTGTCCGCGCTGCTCAAGACCGCCATCGAGCGCGGCGACCGTGCGGCCGTCGCGCGCCTCGTCCGGGTCATCGCCGCGCAGCCGCGGGACAGCGTTGGCGAGGAAGTATTCCGCGATCTCGTGATCTGCCAGGGCTACGGCAAATGCCGCCGGGACAGCGAGGCCGTGCAGCAACTGGGCGATGCGCTGCTGGCCCGCGAGGGGCGATCGACGCGGTCGCGTCAACGCGTGCTGGAATGGCTGGCGGTGTTCTATGCGCGTCTGCTCAACGATCCCGCGGCGGCCATCACCATCCTCGAAGATCTGGTGGCGGCGCGTCCCTCGGAAGCGGGGTTGAAAACCCGCCTCGCCGAGGCCTATGCCAGCGCCGGGCAAGCAGCACGCGCCGTGGATCTCGCGCGGCAGGTGCAGGCGCGCTTGCCGCCCGGCAGTATCTTCATGCAACGCGACCTGCGCGCGCGCCTCGCCCGTTTGATCGGTGATGCCCATGCACCGTGAGTCACACGCAGACGCGCGCTTGAGCTTCGCCATGCTGGTCGCGCTGGCGGCGCTGACCGTCATGCTCTACTGGCCGGCGCTCGGCGGCCCGCTGCTGCTTGATGACAGTATCGTCGTCACACCGCTCTTGCGCGCCGCGCAGCTCGGCCACGATTGGCGCAGCTTTCTGTTCAGCGACAGCGGCCCGCTCGGTCGACCGCTGGCCATGGCGAGCTTCATCATCAACGCGCAGCTGAGTCTCGATCTGCGTTACTGGAAGGCGACCAACCTGGTCCTGCATCTGCTGAACGGCGCGCTCGTGTACGCATTGTGCGTGCGCCTTGCGCGGGCCACCGGCGAGCAAGGCGCCGGCGTGCGCCTCGTCGCCCTCGGCGCCACCGCGTTGTGGCTGCTGCATCCGCTCAACATCAGCACCGTCATGTATCTGTGTCAGCGCATGACCGAGATGGCGACGCTGTTCGGTCTGCTCGCCATGCTGCTGTATGCGCAGGGGCGCGTCATGGGCGCGGACAGCGGCGGCGGGCGCCTGCTGATCGTGACGGCGATGTTGATCTGTACGCCGCTCGCCGCGCTCGGCAAGGAAATCGGCCTGCTCACGCCCTTTTATCTGGTCGCGCTCGAAGTGTGCGTATTCGTTGCGCCGCGCTGGTCGCGCCCGCGCTGGTTGCGCGGCCTGCTGGCGGCCTGCACGGTGTTGCCGCTGCTCATCGGCGTGGTCTATTTCGCCAGCCATTGGCATACGAGCTTCGCCGGTCCTTACGCCCTGCGCGAGTTCGGTCCCGTCGAACGCCTGTTGACCGAGGCGCGGGTGGTGGTGGGCTATCTCGGCTGGATAGTGATGCCGCGCCGCGCCGCCTTCGGTTTCTTTCACGACGATGTAGCCATCGCACACTGGCCACCGGACGTCACGACACTGCTCGCCATCGCGGCGCTGGTCGCGCTCGCGGCGCTGGCCTGGTGGGGACGCCGGCGTGCGCCGCTGGCGGCGTTTGGCGTGCTGCTGTTCTTTGCGGGCCACGCGCTGGAGTCGAGCATCTTTCCGCTCGAACTGGTGTTTGAACATCGCAACTACCTGCCCGCCATCGGTATCTGTGTGGCGCTGGCGGCGTTGCTTGCACAATGGCTCGACACCCGTCGCGCGACGCTGCTGATGGGCATCCTGGCGCTGCTCTATGGCCTGGTGACGGCCAGCATGACGCCGAGCTGGGGCAATGAAGGCGCGCTGTATGCCGCCTTCCATCACGACCATCCCGGCTCGCGCCGCGCCCGCGCCAAGCTGGTCGAGTGGTCGCTGGGGCGCAATGATCTGGCGGCGGCTGAAGGCGCGCTCGGCGACGCGTCCGACGTCAGCGCGCAACTGCACCGGCTGCGTATCGCCTGTCTGCGCGATCGCGAGGCGGGCGCCGCCATCACGGCGCTCACGGCGGCGGCAGGCATGCCGCGGCCCGATGACATGTCGGTCGAGATCCTGCTGTGGCTGGGCAATCAGGTACAGGACGGCGGCTGCGCGCTCGACAGCGCCTTGCTGGTCACGACCATCGAGGCGATTCGCGATCGGCCCCTACCGCACAATTCGCGTTTCCGGCTCTTCATGAGCGCCGCGCAATTGCGGCACGCACGCGGCGAGCATGCCCTCGCGGCGCGTGCCACGGCCTACGCCGCGCAACTCGTGCCGCGCGATCCCTATCCGCTCTATCTCGGTGTTGAAATCGCGCTCGACGCCGGCGAGCGCGACGCCGCCCGTCGCCTGCTCGCGCAGGCGCGCCTGCGCGTGCCGTTGCAGCATGAGGATTTTTCCCGCATGGACGCCGCCCTCGACGCCGAACTGCACCCGCGCTGAGCGCGCGAGCGCGCCTTCAATCCTCGTTGGAGCTGGCGCGGCGCGCGAGGCGCCGCTCGGCATCCGCTTCCTTGTAATGCAGCGCCGACACCAGTTCGGCGAGGATGCCGATCATGAAGGTCGTCACCGAGGTGGTGATCAACAGCGCCGACATATTCGTGAAGCGATGGAATTCGACGTAGGTGTAGAGGTAATAGAGCATGCCGACCGAGAAAATCCCCATGCTGACCGGCAGGAACAGGCGCATGGGCGAGAACAGCGCGCCGACTTTGAGAATGATCATGAAAAAGCGCAGGCCGTCCTCGAACAGACGGATGTGACTGCGACCGCCGCGCCGACGCGCGCTGATCGGCACATAGGCTATCGGCAGACCGGAGCGGAAGAAGGCCATGGTGCTGGTGGTCGGATAGGAGAATCCGTTCGGCAGCAGATACAGGAAGCGCATGAAATGCCGCCGCCGCGCCGCGCGAAAGCCCGAGGTCAGATCGAGCACCGGGCGCCCGGCCATGTAACTGGCGAGTCCGTTGTAGACATAGTTCGCCGCCCGCCGGCCCAGTGACGCGTGGGAATCCCAGGTGCGCGCGCCGACCGCCATCTCATAGCCTTCTTCGAGCTTGTCGAGCAGCGCCTGGATGGCCGCCGGGTCGTGCTGGCCGTCGGCATCCATGAACATCAGCACATCGTGACTGGCGTTGCGTGCGCCGGTCTTGATGGCGGCACCGTTGCCCATCGAATAGGGATGGGAGACACAGCGCACGCCATGGGCCTCGCACAGCGCCACGGTGTTGTCGGTGCTGCCGTCGTCGACCACGATGATTTCGGCCTCGGGCTGCGCGGCGCGCAGCGCGGGCAGCAGGCGTACCAGATTCTCGCCCTCGTTCTTGGCAGGCAGGATGATGCTGACCGCGGTCATGGCCCGCCTCGGCCTCAAGCCTGTTCGGCGCTTGCCGCGCGGCCGCCTTCGCGGGTCGCCAGCGCGCCGAGCAACTGGCGAAAGACCTTGGCGTTGCCCGCCACGATGTCGCCCTTGTCCATGTGGTTCTCGCCGCCGTCGGGGTCGCCGACCAGGCCACCGGCTTCCAGCACCAGCAGCGCGCCGGCGGCGATGTCCCATTGCTGCAGACCGAATTCCCAGAATCCGTCCAGCCGTCCACAGGCGACATGGGCCAGATCGAGCGCCGCCGCGCCGGCACGACGCACATCGGCGCAGCGTTCCAGCACCGTCGCGAAGGACGCCACATAGGGCCGGATGTGGGCTTTGCGGCGCACCGGAAAGCCGGTGCCGACCAGCGCGTCCTCGAGATGGGCGACCTTGCTGACGCGCAGACGGTGGCCGTTCAACTGCGCGCCGGCGCCGCGCGAGGCGGTGAACAGCTCATCGCGCACCGGGTCGTAGACCACCGCCTGTTCGACCCGGCCGCGCACCGCAAGCGCAATCGAAACCGCGAACTGCTGGTAGCCATGCATGAAATTGAGCGTGCCGTCCAAAGGGTCGACTATCCACACGAATTCGCCGTCGCGGCCGGTGGTGCCGGATTCCTCGGCGATGATCTGGTGACCGGGATAGGCGGTCAGCAGGGTGTCGATGATGGCCGACTCGGCGTCCTTGTCGATCTGGGTCACGTAGTCCTGGTGACCTTTGCGCGTGATCTGGACTTCATACAGACGCTGTTGACCGCGCGTGATGACGGTGCCGGCGCGCCGAGCTGCGCGGACGGCAATATTGAGCATGGGATGCATGGCGCGATCCGGGGATTAGAATGCCGTGGATTCTAACCGATAGTCAGTGCCAGACCGTGGACCAAACCCAAGCCCCAGCCCTTGCCCATCGCGCACCCCTCGCCGCGCGCGTGCGGGTGGTGCTGGTCGGCACCACCCACCCGGGCAATATTGGCAGCACCGCGCGCGCCATGAAGGCGATGGGCCTGTCGCAACTGCATCTGGTCGCGCCCGAGCGCTTCCCCGATGACGAAGCCACTGCGCTGGCGGTGGGGGCGGCCGATCTGCTGCGCAATGCCACGCTCCATCGCACCCTGGCCGAGGCGCTGGTCGGGGTCGAACTGGTCTACGCGACCAGCGCGCGTGACCGCCGGATAGACTGGCCGACTTTCAACCCGCGCGCGGCCGCGGCTGACATCGTGGCCCGCGCGCCGGCCGAGGTGGCGGTGGTATTCGGCCCCGAGCGCAGCGGCCTCAGCAACAGCGACCTCGATCTGTGTCAGCGCCTGATCGAAATCCCGACCATGCCGGACTTCAGTTCCCTCAACCTCGCCCAGGCGGTGCAGATAATCAGCTACGAGTTGTATGCCGCCGCGCCCTTGCTGGTCGAACCCATGCGCCGCAATCGGCGCCTCTCGGACCAAGCCGCGAGCGCCGGGGATATCGCTGACCTGCAGCGTCATTGCATGCGGGTGATGGCGGCGGTCGAGTTCTACGACCCGGCCAAGCCCAAGCTGCTGGACCGGCGCCTGCGCCGGCTTTTGAGTCGCGCCGAATTGCGTGACAGCGAAGTGCAGATACTGCGCGGCTTCCTGACCGCGGTGGAGGAAAGCCTGGAACAGCGCCGCGTGAGTCGCGGCGCGCCGGCTCAGCCCAGCGTGCCGGTGTAGCTGACGCCTGCGTCGCCGCTGACCACTTCGCCCAGGCGACAGATCTGTTCGCCGGCCTCGGCCAGGACGCGGCTGACCGCATCGACATCCTCGGGCGCGACCACCACCACCATGCCGATGCCGCAGTTGAAGGTCTTCAACATTTCGTCCTGCGCCACCTGCCCGGCATCGCGCAGCCAGGTGAACAGCGCCGGCAGGCGCCAACTGGCCAGGGAAATGCGTACCGAGAGGCCCGCCGGGATGACGCGTGGAATGTTCTCGGTCAGGCCGCCGCCGGTGATGTGGGCGAGGGCGTGGATGTCGACCACCTTGAGGGCCTTCAACAGCGGTTTGACGTAGATGCGGGTCGGGGTCAGCAGCGCGTCGGCCAGGGTGGCGTCGCCAAAAGCCGATTGCAGCGCCTGCCCGCTGCGTTTGAGGATCGCGCGTACCAGCGAATAGCCGTTGGAATGCACACCGCTGGACTTGAGCCCCAGCAGCACGTCGCCGGCGCGCACCTTGCTGCCGTCGATCAGGCGCTCGCGCTCGACCGCGCCGACGCAGAAACCGGCGAGGTCGTAATGTTGGGCGGCATACATGCCCGGCATCTCGGCGGTCTCGCCACCGAGCAGTGCACAGCCCGCCTCGACACAACCGCGCGCGACGCCATTGACCACCGCCGCGCCGGTCTCGACGCTGAGTGCGCCGGTCGCGAAGTAGTCGAGGAACAGCAGTGGCTCGGCGCCCTGCACCAGCACGTCGTTGACACACATTGCCACCAGGTCGATGCCGATGGTGTCGTGACGGCCGGTCTCGATGGCGAGCAGCAACTTGGTGCCGACGCCGTCGGTGCCCGACACCAGTATCGGATCGCGATAGCCCGTGGCGCGCAGATCGAACAGTCCGCCGAATCCACCCAGGCCGCCCATCACGCCGCTGCGATGGGTCGCGCGCGCGCCGGGACCAATGCGTCTGACCAGTTCCTCGCCCGCCTCGATATCGACGCCGGCGGCGCGATAGGACAAGCCCTGTTGCTCTTTGCTGCTGTCGTGGGTGCTCATGGGGCGCATGGTAACAGGCGCTCGAAGCGCCCGGAAATCATCGCCGCTTACGGCGATTTTCATCGGCCTGTTACCATAGCGCGCCGCTACCTGCGCGGCGCGGCCGCAGCGAGTGGAGCATGACGCGAAAGACTTCGACCTGGGTGATGCACCTGCTCACCGCCGTGCTGCTGTGCGCGCTCGCCGCGCCACTTGCCGCGCGCGACGTCAGCGGTCTGTATAACGCCAGCGTGGCGGTCAAGGATCGCAGTCCCGCCGAACGCTCGCGTGCCAGCAGTGCGGCGCTGGCGGAAGTGCTGGTCAAACTCACCGGTAATCGCCGCACGCCGAACGATGCCAGCGCCCGTCCGCTGCTCGCTCGCGCTTCGACCCTGCTGCTGCAGTACGCCTACGGCAATGCGCCCGATGGCACGCTCACCTTGAACGCCCATTTCGACGAGCACGTGCTGGAACGCGAACTCGAAGAGCGCGGCATCGGCACCTGGGGCAAGCAGCGACCTGACACCGTGGTGTTCCTGGTGATCGACGACGCCCAGGGCCGCACCCTGGTCGGTGGCGAAGCGCCCGGCAAGCTCGGCGACGCACTCAAACACAAGGCCGACGCACGCGCCTTGCCGGTGGTGTTGCCGCTCATGGACATCGAAGAGAGCAGTCAGTTGAGCAATGCACAGGACTGGCAGACGCTGTCCGAGGGCGCCGTCACCCTCGCCAGTCGTTACGGCGCGGCGGCGGTGCTGGTCGGTCTTCTGCACGAGGCCAACCCCGTGGTCTGGGAAGTGCGCTGGCGCCTGGACATCGACGGCGAAACCCTGGAATGGACGCAGGAAGGCGCGCTGGCCGAGGCCGTCGTCGAGGAAGGCGTCGACGCGCTGGGTGATGCGCTGGCACGTCGCTACGCCGAGCCCGGCATGCTGGCCGGCGCCGAGCGCGTGAGCCTGGCCGTGGTCGGCGTCAACACCGCCGCCGACTACGCGCGACTATCGCGCTATCTCGACACACTGGACAGCATTTCCGCGCTGTTCCTGCGCAGCGTCGACAATCAGCGCGTGGTCTACGAGGTCACGGCGCGCGGTGGTCGCGCGGCGCTGGCGCAGAGCATCGCCTTTGGTCAGGTGCTGGCGCCGGTGCCGGCGCGCAGCGACACCTACGAGTTATTGCCATGAACAGCGCGCTCATCGATTCCCGTCAGTGGTTCATTCTCGCCTTGGTCGTGGCTGGCGGCTGGTTGCTGTATCTGCTCGCTCCGGTGCTGACGCCGTTTCTCATGAGCGCCCTGCTGGCCTATCTCGGCGACCCGCTGGTCGACAGACTGCAGCGCATGGGCGCGAGCCGCACGGTCGGCGTGCTGACGGTGTTTGGCGTGATGTTCGTGGCCGGGCTGCTGGCCTTGGTGGTGCTGCTGCCGATGCTGAGTCATCAGGCCATCGCCTTTCTGAACAAGATTCCCGAAGCGCTCGACTGGCTGCAGAAGCAGCTCCTGCCGCGGATCGCCGCGCTGGCCGGCATTGAAGTCCCGAGCATCGATATCGAAGGACTGCGCGCTGCCATCGTCGAGCACTGGCGTCAGGTCGGCTCGGTGGCGGGGCAGGTCATGTCCTCGCTCGGCCGTTCGGGTCAGATGCTGCTCGGCTGGCTGACCTATCTGCTGCTGATTCCAGTGGTGACCTTCTATCTGTTACGCGACTGGGATCACCTGGTCGCGGCGATACGTGATCTCCTGCCGCAACGGGCTGCGCCCACCATCGGCAAACTCGCGACCGAGATCGACGCCGTGCTCGCGGAGTTCCTGCGCGGCCAGTTGACGGTGATGCTGGCGCTCGCCGCCATCTATACCAGCGGTTTGTGGATAGTCGGCCTCGATCTCGCCTTCGTGATCGGCATGGCGGCCGGACTGGTCAGTTTCGTGCCCTACATGGGCGTGATCGTCGGCCTGTCGGCGGCGGTGGTGGCGGCCTTTCTGCAGTTCCATGATGTCGCGCACCTGTTCGCCGTGGCGGCGGTGTTCAGTGTCGGTCAGTTGCTGGAGGGCATGGTGTTGTCGCCCTTGCTGGTCGGCGATCGCATCGGCCTGCATCCGGTGGCAGTGATCTTCGCGGTGATGGCCGGCGGTCAGTTGTTCGGCTTCTTCGGCGTGCTGGTGGCCTTGCCGGTGGCGGCGGTGGTGGTGGTGCTGTTGCGCCATTCGCGCGACGAATATCTCAAGAGCGAACTTTACAGCCCATGAGCGCGCGCGGCGCCGAACCGCAACTGACGCTGCCGCTGTTCAAGCCCGCGCAGCACGATTTCGCGAGTTTCCTGCCGGGCGCGAACAGCGAAGCGCTGCTGGCCGTGCAAGCCTGGTCGCGCGGCGAGGGCGCGCGCATCATTCATCTGCGCGGCGGCGCGGCGAGCGGCAAGAGCCATCTGCTGCAGGCCGCCATCGGCGCGGTCGCCCCGGCCGGCGCGCGCGCCATGGTCGTGCCGCTGCGCGAGCTGTTTCCCGACGGCGAGCAACTGTTGGACGATCTCGACAGCGTCGAGATGGTGGCGCTGGACGACATCGATGTCTGCGCCGGCCACGCCGGCTGGGAACGACGCCTGTTCAATCTCTACAATGCCATCCACGCCAGCGAACGGCGCCTGTTGTGGTCAGCGCGCGCGGAGCCGGCCTTCGCCTTGCCCGATCTCGCCTCGCGACTCAAAGCCAGCCTCATCTATCAGCTGCATGAACTCAGCGACGCGGAAAAAGCCACGGCGCTGCGCAACCGCGCCCGCGAGCGCGGTCTCGAACTGCCGGACGCGGTGGTCGACTTCATCATGCTGCGCGAGCGCCGTGACATGACGACCCTGGTCGCCCTGCTCGATGAACTCGACGCCGTGGCGCTCGCCCAGGGCCGGGCTTTGACCGTGCCCTTCGTGCGCGAGGTGTTGGCGGCGCGCAAGGGCGTGCCGTAGGGGCGAATTCATTCGCACATTGATTGCCGTGGCTTGGCGCTGAACCGCGCCTTGGAATGTATGAATGAATTCGCACCCGCGGAAGATTACGCCAGGCGCACCGCCGCCTGCGCCAGGCGTTTCCCCAGCGCCCGCGCCACGCGTTTCTCGTGTTCGCTCAAGGCATTGCCGTTGTCGGCGCCCGCCACATGGCTGGCGCCATAGGGCGTGCCGCCGCTGCGGGTGTCGAGCAGCGCCGCTTCGCTGTAGGGCACACCCATGATCAACATGCCGTGATGCAGGAGCGGCAGCATCATCGACAGCAAGGTCGTTTCCTGACCGCCGTGCATGCTGCTGGTGGAAGTGAACACGCCGGCGGGTTTGCCGATCAGGCTGCCCGACAGCCACAGATCCGAAGTCTCATCGAGAAAGGCCTTGAGCGGCGCGGCCATGTTGCCGAAGCGGGTCGGTGAGCCGAGCGCGAGGCCGGCGCATTCGCGTAAGTCGTCCTTGCTGGCATGGGGCGGGCCGCTGGCCGGCACGCTGTCGGGACGATGGGCCAGCGCGGCGACGGTGCGCATGCGCGCCGCGCAGCCCGGCACCGCTATCACGCCATGACGAATCTCGTCGGCGAGCAGTGCCGTGTGGCCGTGGCGACTGTAATAGAGGATGAGGATCTCGGTCATCGCGCCGTCACTCGAACAGCTTTTCGATGTTGCTCGGCGGACGCCCGAGCACGGCGCGCGTGCCGCGCACCACAATCGGCCGTTCGATCAGGATCGGGTGCGCCGTCAGCGCGGCGAGAATGCGCGCTTCGTCCTCGACACCTTCGAGCCCGCATTCGGCCCAGGCGGCCTCCTTGTCCCTCACCAGTTCGCGGGCCCGCAGGCCCAGGGCTGCCAGTAGTTCGCGTAAGGCTTCGACTGTCGGCGGGGTGTGCAGGTATTCAATGATGATGGGCTCGACGCCGCGCGCGCGCAGCAGCGCCAGTGTCTCGCGCGACTTCGAGCAGCTTGGGTTGTGATAGAGGGTGACGTCCACGAGATGTCTCTCCTGTGCAAGGGCCGGCCCCGCTCGGGGCTGCGATTTGCGTGGCATTGTAGGCGCCTCGGCCGGCAACGGGCATGGCGGGCGTATCGCTATAATCGGTCCAGGATTGCCGCGCGGGGCGTCAGCTGGAGCGAGAGAGCGATGAGAGCAGTGGCGATGCCGGGTCGGTCACACATGATGATGGCGATGGGGGAGACAGTCGCGTGAGCGAAGGGTCAGGCGCGCGATGGGCGGCCTTGAAGTTGCGCACGCGCTGGCTATGGCTGTTCCTGGGCTATCTCACGCGCCGCTTTGAATCGGATCAGTGTCTGCAGACCGCCGCCGCACTGGCTTATACGTCGCTGCTGGCGCTGGTGCCGCTGTTCACCGTGCTGTTCGTGAGCCTGTCGGCCTTTCCCGCGTTCCAGGATTGGCGCGAGGCCATCGAGAGTTTCATCTTTCGCAATTTCGTGCCGGCGCTGGGCGAGCAGGTGCGCACCTATCTGGTCGAATTCAGCGCCAAGGCGCGCGGCCTGCAGGCGGTCGGTGTGACCGTGCTGTTGCTGACGGTGCTGACCATGTTGTCGACCATCGAGTCGACCTTCAACGTCATCTGGGGCGTGCGCAGGCAGCGACCGTTCATGGTGCGCTTGCTGGTCTACTGGTCGGTGCTGACCCTCGGCCCGGTCCTCATCGGCACCGGCATGGTGATCACCTCCTATGTGATTTCGCTGCCGCTGTTGGCCGGCCACATGGTCGGTGTCGGCACCCGGTTGCTGACCCTGCTGCCGCTCGCCGCCACCACACTGGCCTTCGTGCTGTTCTTCAAACTCATCCCCTATCGGCCCGTGCTCTTGCGCCATGCGCTCATCGGTGGCGTGGTGGCGAGCGTGCTGTTTGAAATCGCCAAGCACGCCTTCGCCTTGTTCGTCACCCGTTTCCCTTCCCAGGAGGCGATATACGGCGCGTTCGCCACGGTGCCGATTTTCCTGACCTGGATTTACCTGTCCTGGGTGATCGTGCTGCTCGGTGCTGAAATCACCCAATGCCTGAGCACCTTCCGGCTGCCGCGCCCGCGCCAGCACGCGGTGCTGGCGGCGGACGATCCGCTGTATTGCACGTATCGCGTGCTGCTGCGCCTGCACGAAGCCCAAGGCCGCGGCACCAGTCTGTCGGACAAGGATCTGCTGCGCCTCGAGGCGGACTTCGGTTACGCCGCCATCAATGCCGCGCTGGAGACCTTGGATGCGGCCGGCTGGGTCAATCGCGACGAACAGTTCGAATGGATGCTGGCGCGCGATCTCGACCGTCTGAGCCTGCTCGATCTTCTGCGCCTGACGCCGAGCTTTCCGCTGCGCGAAGACGTGCATGCGCTGGCCGCCGATGCCTCCGACCGACTATTGCACGGGCGCTTGCTCGAACTCGCCCATTGGTCCGAAGAACACCTGCGCACATCGCTCGCCGATTTGTTCGAAGGCGAGGCGAGCGCCGTTGCGCCACAGGAGAGCCAACGATGAATGCTCCGCCGCGCGCCTGTCGGCGCTACCGCGTCAGCGGCAAGGTGCAGGGCGTGTACTTCCGCGTCTCGGCACGGGAATGCGCGCGCGGTCTGGGCCTCGCCGGTTGGGTGTGCAATCTGCCCGATGGACGCGTCGAAGCGGTGGCGGCGGGGCCGGCCACGGCGCTCGCCGAGTTCGCGCAATGGCTGGCCCAGGGCCCGCCACGGGCCAAGGTCAGTGCGGTGACGAGCGAGGCCTGCGAGGAAGACGTGGGGACGGGTTTCGAGGTCAGGTGAATTTCGTAGGTGCGAATCCATTCGCGCACAAAAAGAATGAAACGCCGCGCCGGCGGCTTCGATGTGCGAAGGAATTCGCAGCGACGAAGCGGTTCAACGCTCCGCTTCTATCTTCGCTTTGAGGATGCCCACCACCTCGGCCAACGGCAAGGCCTCGGCGTTCTCCGCCGTGCGTGCCTTGTATTCCAGGGTGCCGCCATCGATGCCGCGGTCGCTGACCACGATGCGGTGCGGAATGCCGATGAGTTCGAGGTCGGCGAACATCACACCCGGACGCTCGTTGCCATCGTGGAACAGCACGTCGATGCCAGCCGCCTTGAGGTCGGTGTAGAGCTTCTCGGCCGCGGCCTTCACTTTCTCCGACTTGTGCATGCCTATCGGTGCAATCGCGCATTCAAAGGGCGCGATGCCGACCGGCCACACGATGCCTTTGTCGTCGTGATTCTGTTCGATGGCGGCGGCGACGATGCGCGATACGCCAATGCCATAGCAGCCCATGACCATGGTGACGCTGGCGCCGGTGTCGTCCAGCACACGCGCCTTCATGGCTTCGGAATACTTGGTGCCGAGCTGGAAGATGTGGCCGACTTCGATGCCGCGCTTGATATCGAGCGGACCGCTGCCCTCGGGGCTCGGATCGCCGGGCTGGGCATTGCGCAGGTCCGCCACTTCCGGCTCGGCCGTATCGCGGCCCCAGTTCACGCCGGTCAGGTGATAGCCGTGCAGATTGGCGCCGCACACGAAATCCGCGAGGGCCGCTGCGGCGCTGTCGGCCACCACCTTGACGGTCAGGTCGCAGGGGCCGAGCGAACCCGGGCCGCATTTCACCACCGCCTCGATTTCATCGGCGCGCGCCATGCGCAGGGGGGAGGCGACGCCGGCAATCTTCTGCGCCTTGACGGCGTTGAGCTCATGGTCGCCACGCAGCACCAGGGCGACCAGGCCGCCGTCCTCGCCCGCCACCATCAGGGTCTTCACCACTGCGCTCGGCTCGACCTTCAGGAAGGCGCTGACCTCGGCAATGGTGTGGGCCTTGGGTGTCGCAACCTTGGCCAGTGCTAGCGACGCCGCCGGACGCGGTGTGCCCGGCGCGGGCGCCGGCACCATTTCAACATTGGCGGCGTAGTCGCCGGTGGTGCTGAAGGCAATCAGGTCTTCGCCGGAGTCGGCCAGCACATGGAATTCGTGGGATTTCGAGCCGCCGATATTGCCGGTGTCGGCCAGCACCGCGCGGAAAGTCAGTCCCGCGCGCTCGAATATGCGGCTGTAGGCGCGGTACATGACCTGATAGGTCTCTTCCAGCGAGGCATGATCGAGATGGAAGGAGTAAGCGTCCTTCATGAGGAATTCGCGCGCGCGCATGATGCCGAAGCGCGGCCGCACTTCGTCGCGGAACTTGGTCTGGATCTGATAGAAGTTGGCGGGCAGCTGCTTGTAGCTGTGCACGACGTTGCGGATGAGGTCGGTGATGGCCTCCTCGTGGGTCGGACCCAGGCAGAAGGCGCGGTCGTGGCGGTCCTTGATGCGCAGCAGTTCCGGGCCGTAATGGTCCCAGCGTCCCGATTCCTGCCACAGCTCCGCCGGCAGCACGCCGGACATCAGCACTTCCTGGGCGCCAGCGGCGTCCATTTCCTCGCGCACGATGCGCTCGACCTTGCGCAGCACGCGCAGACCGAGCGGCAGCCAGGTGTAGATGCCCGAGGCCAGCTGGCGAATCATGCCGGCACGCACCATCAACTTGTGGCTCACGATCTCGGCGTCGCCCGGCGCGTCACGCAGGGTCGGAATGAGGATGTTGCTTATGCGCATGGGATTGCTCTGCCTGGCTCGTGGAACGGGAATGACTACAGGGCGGGCATTCTCGAACCTTAGGTCAAGGCCTGCAACCGCGCACCATGGCTGCGCCGACTCAAGCCCGGCGCGTATTTTTCTTGACCCATCCCACGAAGATCAGTAGCGTGCCCGGCTCGCTCCCCATCGTTGGGTCGCCATCCACGGCGACGCCTGTCAACGAAGAGCCCGGACGCAACCACGCGCACGCGGCGATGAGGGGGGAGCGAAGCGTGGAAAACAGCCACGTTTACGACTAATCCCCGGGCACGACAGGGTCCGAACAGATTCAGGTGGTGATGACGATGACAGAGCGACTGCGTGGTGCGGAGATCTTCGTGCGTGCCTTGGCCGACGAGGGTGTGGAGTTCCTGTTCGGCTATCCGGGCGGTTCAGTCCTGCACATCTACGACGAAATCTTCAAGCAGGACAAGTTCAAGCACATCCTGGTCCGGCATGAGCAGGGCGCGACCCATGCCGCCGACGGCTATGCGCGCGCGACCGGCAAGCCCGGCGTGGTGCTGGTCACATCCGGCCCCGGCGCGACCAACTGCGTGACCGGCATCGCCACCGCCTACATGGATTCCATTCCGCTGGTGGTGTTCACCGGCCAGGTGTCGACCGCGCTGATAGGCAACGACGCCTTTCAGGAAGTCGATTGCATCGGCATCACGCGCCCCTGCGTGAAACACAATTTCCTGGTCGAGCGGGTCGAAGACCTCGCCGCGACCATCAAGAAGGCGTTCTACGTGGCGACCACCGGCCGCCCGGGCCCGGTGGTGGTGGACATCCCCAAGGACGTCACCGCCAACGTGACGGAATACAACTACCCGGCCGCGGTCGAGATGCGCTCCTACAAGCCGAATCTCAAGGGCCACCCGGGCCAGATCAAGCGCGCCGCGCAACTCCTGGCCACGGCCAAGAAGCCCATGATCTACACCGGCGGCGGGGTGGTGCTGGACAACGCCGCGGCGGAACTGACGCAGTTCGCGCGCCTGCTCGGCTACCCGGTCACCAATACCCTGATGGGCCTCGGCGCCTATCCCGGCACCGATCCGCAGTTCATCGGCATGCTCGGCATGCATGGCACCTATGAAGCGAACATGGCCATGCATCACTGCGACGTGCTGTGCGCCATCGGCGCGCGCTTCGACGATCGGGTGACGGGCGATCTCGCCAAGTTCTGCCCAGACGCCAAGATCATCCATATCGACATCGACCCAGCCTCGATCTCCAAGAACGTGCCAGTCGACGTGCCGATCGTCGGCAGCGTCGGTCATGTGCTGCGCGATTTGATTGACGTGTTGCAGGCCGGCGGTCAGAAGCCGGTCAATCGCGCCAACGACCCGTGGTGGAAGCAGATCAACGAATGGCGCGGGCTCGATTGCCTGCGCTTCGACACCGGCAGCGACAAGATCAAACCCCAGGGCGTGATCCAGCAGCTCTACAAGATCACCGATGGCGATGCCTACATCACTTCCGATGTCGGTCAGCATCAGATGTGGGCCGCGCAGTTCTATCCCTTCGACAAGCCGCGTCGCTGGATCAACTCCGGTGGCCTCGGCACCATGGGCTTCGGCATGCCGGCGGCGATGGGCGTGCAACTCGCCTTTCCCGACGCGACGGTGGCCTGCGTGACCGGCGAAGCGAGCTTCGTGATGTGCGTGCAGGAACTCTCGACCTGCCTGCAGTACGGCCTGCCGATCAAGATTGTGAGCCTCAACAATCGCTACATGGGCATGGTGCGGCAGTGGCAGGAGTTCTTCTACGACCGCCGCTATTCCCATTCCTACATGGAATCGCTGCCGGACTTCGTCAAGCTTGCCGAAGCGTTTGGCCATGTCGGCATGCGCATCGAGAAACCGGGCGACGTCGAAGGCGCTTTCAAGGAAGCCTTCGCGCAGAAGAACCGTCTGGTGTTGATGGATTTCATCACCGACCAGACCGAGAACGTCTATCCCATGATCGCCGCCGGCAAGGGCCAGCACGAGATGCATCTCGCGCCGACCAGCAACAATGCCGAGACCGAGCGCGAGCTGGCGTAAGGGCGTGGCCAACATGAACGAAAGACATACGATTTCCATCCTGCTCGAGAACGCCGCCGGTGCGCTGTCGCGGGTGTCGGGCCTGTTCTCGGCGCGCGCCTACAACATCGAATCGCTGGCGGTGGCGCCCACCGAAGACCCGACAGTGTCACGCATGACGGTGGTCACCAGCGGCTCGCCGCAGATCATCGAGCAGATCACCAAGCAGCTGAACAAGCTGGTCGACGTCATCAAGCTGGTCGATCTGAACGAAGGTCCGCACATCTCGCGCGAGCTGATGCTGGTGAAGGTGCGTGCCGCGAGTCCCGATCACCGTGCCGAAGTCAAACGCCTGGCCGACATTTTCAAGGCCGAGGTGGTCGACATCACCGATATCAGCTTCACTCTGGAGCTGACCGGCTCGCCGCAGCGCCTCGATGATTTCGTCGAGGCGGTGGGTGTGCGTCACGTGATGGAAATGGCGCGCTCCGGCGTGCTCGGACTATTGAAGGGCAGCAAGGCATTGAAGGCCTGATAGGCGCGCGCCACCGTTATCGCGCGGCTCGCAATCGATATTCACTCTGATACAGGAACGCAATCATGGCAATGAACATCTACTACGACAAAGACGCTGACCTTTCGCTCATCCAGGCGCGCAAAGTGGCCATCATCGGCTACGGCTCCCAGGGTCATGCGCATGCCAACAATCTCAAGGAATCCGGCGTCGACGTCGTGGTCGGTCTGCGTCCCGGTTCGAGCAGCGCGCAGAAGGCCGAAGGCGCGGGTCTCAAGGTCGCGTCGGTCGCCGATGCGGTCAAGTCCGCCGACGTCATCATGATTCTGGCGCCCGACGAACATCAGGCCGATCTGTATGCCGGCGAAATCGAGCCCAACATCAAGCAGGGCGCGGCACTGGCTTTCGCCCATGGCTTCAACATCCACTTCGGTCAGATCGTGCCGCGCGCCGATCTGGACGTCATCATGATCGCGCCCAAGGGTCCGGGTCATCTGGTGCGTTCGACCTATCAGCAGGGCGGCGGCGTGCCGAGCCTGATCGCGGTCTATCAGGATGCTTCGGGCCAGGCCAAGAACATCGCGCTGTCCTACGCCTGCGCCAACGGCGGCGCGCGCGCCGGTGTCATCGAGACCAACTTCCGCGAAGAGACCGAGACCGATTTGTTCGGCGAGCAGTCCGTGCTGTGCGGCGGCGTGACCGCCCTCATCGAAGCCGGTTTCGACACTCTGGTCGAAGCGGGCTACGCACCGGAGATGGCCTACTTCGAATGTCTGCACGAAGTGAAGCTGATCGTCGACCTCATCTACGAGGGCGGCATCGCCAACATGCGCTACTCGATTTCCAACACCGCCGAATATGGTGACTTCACCCGCGGCCCGCGCATCGTCACCGACGAAACCCGCGCCGAGATGAAGAAGATCCTGTCGGAGATCCAGAACGGCGAATTTGCTCGCGAATGGATTGGTGAGAATCGCACCGGCACCGCCGTGCTGAAGGCCAAGCGTCGCAATGCCGCTGCCCATCAGATTGAGGAAGTCGGCGCGCGTCTGCGCAGCATGATGCCCTGGATCGGCAAGAACAAGCTGGTCGACAAGACCCGCAACTGAGCGCATCCCGCGGCACCCCGGCGACGGCGTTCCGCCCGTCGCCGCGCGGTGCGCGCATGGCGCGGCGCAAAGCCGCGTCTGATCGATCATAATGCCGTGAAGTCGTGCTCATGCCGCTTTCACGCTCGCGGCGTACAGTGACGCCGATCGATCAACGAGGGTCAGCCCATGCCAGTCGTGCCATCCCAGACGCCGGACGATCCGCCCGAGCCGCCGTCGCCCCTGCCGCCGAACAAGCGTCGTGCCGGCATCTATCTGTTGCCGAATCTGTTCACCACCAGTGCCCTGTTCGCCGGGTTCTACGGCATCGTCGCCGCCATCAATGGTCGCTTCGAAGCGGCCGCCATCGCCATTCTGGTGGCCATGGTGTTCGATGGCATGGACGGCCGCATTGCGCGCATGACCAACACCCAGAGCGACTTCGGCGCGCAGTACGACAGTCTCGCGGACATGGTGTCCTTTGGTGTCGCGCCGGCCCTGGTCATGTACGAATGGGTGCTGAGGGATCTCGGCAAGCTCGGCTTCGTGGTGTCCTTCATGTATGCCGCCGGCGCGGCCCTGCGCCTGGCGCGCTTCAATACCCAGGTGGGTGTCGCCGACAAGCGTTACTTCCAGGGCCTGCCGAGTCCTTCGGCCGCCGCCCTGGTGGGCGCGCTGGTGTGGTTCGGGGATTACATCGGCGCGCGTGAGTCCGGTCTCATGATGACCACCGCTTTGATCGTCACCGTCGCCGCGGCGCTGCTGATGGTCAGCAACATGCGCTACTACAGCTTCAAGGAACTCAATCTGCACGGTCGTGTGCCGTTTGTGACCGTGCTGGCGGTGGTGCTGGGCTTCGTGTTGATTTCCATCGAGCCGGCCAGCGTGCTGCTGATCATGTTCGGCGGTTATGCGGTGTCCGGTGTGTTCGAAACCCTCAAGCTGCGGCGCAAGCGTCGCGCCGAGCGGCGCGAAGCCAAGATGGGACCGCCGCCCGCGCCGCCGCCCGCCTGAGCAGACGCGTGGCGGCTGCTTGCAGATGCGAAGGAATTCGCACCTGCAAGGGCACTCAGAGCGTCCTAAAGCCCGAGTCGCCGCCGCGTGCGGGCAATGCCACCCTTGTAGACGCCACCCAGAATGGTTTCGGCCTGCGCCTCCGAGATGCCGACCGGTTCGAAAGTGCCGGTCCAGTTGATGCTGGCCGACTCGGCACCGAGGGCCTTCACCACCACGGTCGCGGAGTACTTCGCCACCGGCAAGGCGGTCTGCTCATTGATGATGGCGTAGGTGAAGGTACGTGCCTGGGTGTCATGTGCTTCCAGGCGTTCTTCGATCACGCCGCCGTTGGCGAGCGTGATGCTGCGCACCGCGCCTACACCACTGCCGCGTACTGTGAAGTCAGTGATCATCTCGTTCTTTTCGAGACCGGCGAAATCCCCGATCACGGCGAACACTTCATCCGCCGGGGCGGCGACGGTTTCTTCGACGACAACTTTCATGCTCGGACTCCTGGCTGATAAAGGCCGCGACGCGGCACGCTGAAGGTCTGACTGTACGCCATGCGCCGCTCCCGGCACTGTCCCCGATAAGGGTAGTCATGCCCTGCGGCTCGATTGCACGGTCGCGCTGCCGCGCCTGAGAATGGCGCCATTGCCAACAGCAGGTCCGGTCCATGCGCGCGACACCGCAACCCTTTGAACTCCATGTCGATGAGCAGGCGCTCGCCGATCTGCGCACGCGTCTGCGCTTGACGCGCTTTCCGGACCAGACGCCTGGCGCGCCCTGGGCGTATGGCACCGACGTCGCCTATCTGCGCGAGCTGGTCGGCTACTGGCAGGCGCAATTCGACTGGCGGGCCGCGGAGGCGCGTCTGAACGCCTTGCCGCAATTCAAAGTGCCGCTGCATGGCATCGATGTGCACTACCTGCATGTCGAAGGCAAAGGCCCGCGGCCCTGTCCCTTGCTGTTGTCCCATGGCTGGCCGGGCTCGGTGTTCGAGTTCATGGACATCATTCCGCGTTTGACCGATCCAGCGCGTTTCGGCGGTGATGCGGCCGACGCCTTCACCGTCATCGCACCTTCCTTGCCGGGCTACGGCCTGTCTTTCACGCCCGGGCAGGCGCGCTTCGGTCTCGAGGCGATGGCCGATTGCTTCGCCGATTTGATGACCGACGTGCTCGGCTATGAGCGCTTCGCCGCGCAGGGCGGCGATTGGGGCGCGTTCATCACCTCGCGACTTGGCGCGGTGCATGCCGACAAGCTGCTCGGCATCCACATCAATCTGCTCGCCGTGCGACGCGATGCGAAGATGCTGGCCGACCCGACGCCGGAGGAAAGCGCCTTCATCGCCAAGCTCGAAACCTGGCTCAAGGAGGAAACCGGTTATCAGTGGATCCAGGGCACGCGGCCCCAGACCCTGGCCTTTGGCTTGAGCGACTCACCGGCCGGACTGGCGGCGTGGATAGTGGAAAAATTTCGCGCCTGGAGCGATTGCGGTGGCGATGTGGAAAGCGTGTTCAGTCGCGATCAGCTGCTCGCCAATATCAGTCTGTACTGGTTCACCGGCACCATCGGTTCGAGCTTCTGGCCCTACTACGCGCGCATGCATGGCCCCTGGCCGATCCCTGACGGCGGCGTCAAGGTACCGACCGGCTATGCGGCCTTTCCACGCGAGATCCTGAGTCCGCCACGCAGCGTGGCGGAGCGCATGTACACCGATATCCGGCGCTGGAGCGTGATGCCAAAGGGCGGGCATTTCGCCGCCATGGAACAACCGGCCGCGCTGGCGGAAGAGATAGTGCAGTTCTTCCGCCCGCTGAGAGCCGAGCCTTAAGCGCCGACGGCCGCGCCCGCCGCCGGCGGTACGCCATGCGCGCGTATCCAGGCGCGACGCTCGGCAAAGGGCTGACTGACATAGTCCTTCATGAGCGCCATCGCTTCCGGCGTGACGATGGTCTTCAGCCATTCCTCCGCCTCGATGCGCAGGCCTTCTTCGATGGGCAGATTGGCCCCGCGATTGATGGCGCGCTTGGCGCCGATCACCGACACCGGCGAGAGTCGGGCCAGGCCCTCGGCGATCTCTATGGCCCGTGCGCGCGCATCGTCGGCGAGTTCCGTGACGATGCCGAGATCGAGTGCACCCTGCGGATCGACGGTGCGGCTGCGCATGAGGAAATCCATGGCGCGACCGTGACCGATGATGCGTGCCAGCAACTGCGAGCCGGTGCCGGTCAGAATGCCGAGCGCGACCTCCGGAAAGCCGATGCGGAAATCGCCGCGCTGCGCGACGCGGATATCGCAGTTCAGGGACAGTTCGAGGCCGGCACCCATGGTGTCACCGGTCATTGCCACCACCACCGGCGTATCGAGATAGGCCAGTGAGCGCAGCAGCGTGTGATAGCCGTTGATCATGCCGTAAGCCATGGCGCGCAGCTTGTCCGGCGCGCCGTCCCAGGCCACCAGTTCTTCGACGCTGTAATGGGTGATATAGCGTTCGGGCACGGCGCCGGTCAGCACCACCGCGCGCACGCCTGGCGCCCGCCAGGTTTCGATCAGCGCCGCGAGTTCGCCGGTGGCGTCGGCGACGAGGTAATTGGTCGGCGGATTGTTGTAGGCCGCGACGACCACGCCGTCCCGTTGTTCGATGTTCCAGAATTTCATCAGTGGCTCCCCGTAATGAAAAAAAGTACCGGGGAGCATATTACCCACGAGCAGGCGCACCGCGCTCATGGCCCGATGTGCACCGTCTGCCCCTTTTCGTCATCGAACACCACCGGCAGGTCGAAGGGTCTGGAATCCTTGCCCATGACATCGCGCAGCTCAGCCGGCAATTTTTCCCGATCCGATTCCCGGTAGGGGCGGTTGTTGCATGCGACGCTGTAAGCGCGCGCCTCGGTGCTCAACTCGGCGACGCTGCTGTTGTAGAGCTCGACATCGCTGTTCAGGCCGCGCACCGTTTCCTGGTATTTGAGAATGCGCGCGTTGTAGTCGTCGACCGATTGCTGGCTGCGGGCATCGACCAGCCGGCGGCTCGCTTCGATAGCCGCGCCTTCGGCATCCACCGACTTTTGCAGCGCGTCGATACCACCGAGCTGCACGTGCAGTTTTTTCTCCTGCGTGGTGATGCGGGCCTTGTCGTGTGCGCAGGCCTGCAATTGCTCATAGTTCATGCCGCGCACGCCGCTGGCGCGCCCTTCGTGGGCGTCGCCGGGCGCGGCGACATCCATGCCGAGTTCCTCGGTATGGCGCGCGGGTGCGGCGGGCGGCGTGTAGATGGGTGGCTCGGCGGCGCAGCCCGACAAGGCAAGCACCAGCAGGATGTGATGGCGACCCGTGATCGCGGACATGGGCGAACCTCCCTGTGATTGATGTTTCCCGCGCCAGACGACGCGGCGGCGTCTTGCCTGGCGTGCCGAGAGCCTAGCGGAGGCGGGCC
>Ga0208492_1000506_pt1 | contig 32469 bp, 23 predicted proteins | sample Subbioar_CSW14AB_FD_184820 | JGI IMG/M metagenome (GOLD analysis project Ga0208492, IMG submission 184820) | Serpentinite rock and fluid subsurface biosphere microbial communities from McLaughlin Reserve, California, USA - CR12Mar_CSW14AB (SPAdes) | ecosystem: Environmental > Terrestrial > Deep... | reverse complement strand
TTATCTGCTTCCCTACTCTATCAACCTTGCCGGTGACGGGCAATTTGATGCGGCATTAAAAGCAGTGAATCAATTTCTGCAAAATCCCAAACTGAACGATAGAAGCATCCGAAGTGCAGCCTATAGAAAAAAAACATACCTGTTTGCTATCGATTATGCAAACCAACACGCAACTGATTCAGGCTATACATTCATGCCAGAAAATTTAGGAGACAGTGTCAACTCTACTTCTTCTGAATATTATCCATCGGTTACTGTTACCGACAGTTTACTGGTGTTTACCCGAAGAGGAAAATTCATGCGCGAAGATTTTTACTCGAGCACCATCTTAGGAAAGCAGTTTTCAAAATCGGTTCCCATTGGAGGCAGTATCAATGAAGAAGCGCAGAAGGGAGCCATCACTGTTTCACAAGATGGAGAATGGATGTTGTTTACTGGAAGATTCACAGAGAGAGGATACGATCATTTTGATTTATACATTTCCTATTATACGCCGGATGGATGGAGTGAGCCCGAAAACCTGGGACCTGCCATAAACACAGAATTCTGGGAGAGTGCACCCAGCTTAAGCCCCGATAAAAGAATTTTATATTTCAGCAGTACAAGGCCTGGAGGCTACGGTGGTAGAGATCTTTATTACAGCGAAAGACTACCCAATGGCAAGTGGGCTCCTGCAAAAAATATGGGACCATATATTAATTCTGCAGGAGACGATCAGGCACCCTTTATTCATGCAGACAATCAAACTTTGTATTTTACCTCTGATGGATTGCCCGGTTATGGAGGTGCTGATTTATTTGTTACAAGAAAAAATAAAGACGGAGAATGGGGCATTCCGGAGAACCTGGGCTATCCTATTAATACCATAGAGAACGAAGGGAGCATGGCTGTTTCTGCAGACGGACTGACCGCCTATTATTCCAGCGATCGTTTTGATAGCAGAGGAGAATTGGATTTGTATCGCTTCCCTTTAAAAGAAAAAATCAGACCCATCCGAACCCTTTACTTGAAAGGAATTGTATCAGATAAAATCACTGGCAAAAAATTGCCTTCGCTGGTTGAGTTGATCGAAAACAAAGAGCGGGTGGTGCTAATGAAAATTCAGACGGATGAAACAGGTGGTTATTTTGTAACCCTGCCTGTTGGCAAAGACTATACCTTATCTGTTAATAGAAAAGGATATCTACCTTATAGTGCTCAATATTCACTAGCCAACAAAGAAGCAGATAGCGTTTATGTTCAGAACATTGCACTGGAGCCCATTCAATTGCATGCGGTGTTTACTTTTAAGAATATTGAATTTGCTACCAATGCTTTTGCTTTACCTGAAACAGCACCTATTGAATTAGATAAATTGGTGAACCTGCTGAATGAGAATCCCTCCTTACAAGTTGAAATAAGTGGGCACACCGATAATACAGGCAAAGAGCAAGACAATATTTCACTTTCAAAAAACAGGGCATTGGCCATTGTGCATTATATACAGTCTAAAGGAATTGCAGCTCAAAGACTCACGCACAAAGGCTATGGTAGCAGCAAACCCATTGCAGGCAACGATACTCCGGAAGGAAGGGCTAAAAACAGAAGAACTTCCGTTGAAATAACCGGACTATAAAGTAGAAATACCTAACCTTTTTTCTGCGCAAGTTTTAGTTTTCGCAAAAGCGATTATGGATGACTCTTTGTGCAATAAAATAGCGTTCACCCTTATTCCTTCTCTTGGGCCTGTTACCCGGAAGTTATTACTGGAAGCATTTGCGACGGTTGAGCATATTTTCAGCGCATCCGTTACTGATCTCTGTGCAGTGAGAGGTGTTGGAGAAAAAATGGCAAGGGAAATTAAAGCGTATCAACCCAATGAAAAAGCAACAGAAATGTTGCAGTTTATTCAGCAGCATCGGATTACCCCTTTGTTTATTACTGACCCGGATTATCCGCAGAAATTAAAAGATTGTCCCGATGCACCAACACTCTTGTATTACAAAGGAACTGCCAATGCAAATGCTGCCAGAATCATCAGTATTGTAGGTACCAGAATGCCCACTGCGTATGGTTATCATATTATTGAATCTCTTATGAAAGCCCTACCCAAAGAAGTTTTGATTGTAAGCGGTCTTGCCATGGGTATCGACACGATTGCGCATCAGCTGGCTTTGGAAAACGGGCTACAAACCATTGGGGTGCTGGCACACGGATTGGATGAAATCTATCCCCCACCCAATAAAAACCTGGCCAAAACCATGTTGCTGCAAGGGGGATTGCTTACAGAGTTTCATTGTAAAACCATTCCGGAGAAATACAATTTTCCTAAAAGAAACCGGGTGGTCGCAGGAATAGCAGACGCTACGATTGTAATTGAAACTGCATTAAAAGGTGGCAGTATGATTACTGCGGATTTTGCCTCCCAATACCATCGGGAAGTGATTGCCGTACCTGGAAGAATTACCGATCAGCGAAGCAGGGGTTGTATTAAATTGATTCAGGAAAACAGGGCATCTATTTATACGAATCCGGATGAACTGCTGCAACAATTGAATTGGATTCCTACTACAGCAGCTTTGAGTGAAACAGAAAAAAACTGTATTGCTATTTTGAAGAGAAAGGAATTGTTTTCGCAGGAGGAATTACTAGCTAGTATGCAATTGGATATTGGAACATTTGCCGAATTGATTTTTGAACTGGAAATGAAACAGATTATTCAGGTACTACCTGGCAATCAGGTTACGCTGATGCCCGCTTATTATTCCATTTAACCAATAATAAACAGGCTATGAAGGAGAGTACAGCAGGAGTAGCAAATGCCCACACAAAATAACGGGCATCGTTGTGATAAATCCAACTGGAAAATAAGGCACCGGTTCCAATACCTACTTCCAGGGCTATGTACATAGAGGCAATGGCTTTGCCCCTGTTTTCAGGCTCACATAAATCTACTGTCCAGGCGGTGATTACAGGACTGTTGATACCCCAGCTTAGCCCATACAAAACGGACCCGGTCAACATGACCGGCACCGATCCCGCAAGAGATAAAATAACCATCGCTACTACTAATACCGAAGTGGATCCAATCAAAACAGGTACTCTTCCGTATTGATCAGAAATTTTTCCGGCAACAAAACGGATGAACAAAGAAGCCACTGTAAAAAAAGCAAAGAAAGTGCCCTTGTTGTGAAGCCCAAGGTGTTCACTGAAATCAGGAGCAATGGTCAGGATGGTTCCAATAGAAAAACATAGCAGCAAGGTTATCATTGCAGGTCGTAAAGCAGATGCATCAAATATATCGCCGCGCTGAATTTGCAAATCACTCCACTTGAATTTTCTTGCCGTGGGCAAGGTTTCTTTTACATTGTATAAAATAAAAACAGATCCCAGTGCCAGCAATGCGGATACATAAAACATGGGATTGTATCCAAAATTGTTTACGAGATAACTGCCTAGCATAGGGCCTGCAGAAGCCCCAATGGTATACCCTATGGCCAATGCACCCATGGCTTCTCCCCTTCTGGATTCATGTACCACATCAGCTCCGTATGCTGCTGTTGCAGTAGGCTTGAATCCTGTTGAAAATCCATGTACAAAACGCAACAGTAAAAAGCCGGCAACCGAGGTAAGCACCGGATATAATAAACTACAAACCACACATACCAGTGAGCCAAAAACCATTACCGGAACCCGGCCAATGGTATCCGTTAATTTTCCGCTGAAAGGTCTAGAAATGCCTGCCATCAGGGTAAATAAAGCAATAATCAGCCCCTTGTATTCTGCTCCGCCTATCCTAGTTAAATAGCCTGGCAACTCAGGTATCATCATATTAAAACTGGCAGAAAACAAAAAATTGCTGACACAAAGCAATCCAAATTGAAAAGTAAAATAGCGATGTTCCGGTTTGATAGTATTGGATTCCATTGAACGATGAGGCAAATTGCTTTGGTTGTTTGAGCGAATTGCCACGAAGGTAACAGAAATAATTTTGGAAGAAACTTCAGGCATCTGCTATCTTTGCCTATGGCAACAAATCTCAATCAATCCCGCAAAAGCAATTCTGCTTCCCGTCTTTTTGGTGAAGGATTAACCTTCGATGACGTTCTTCTGATGCCCGCTTACAGTGATATTCTTCCCCGTGAAGTAAACATCAGCACCCATTTAACAAAAGACATTATCCTGAATGTACCCATTTTATCTGCAGCCATGGATACGGTTACAGAAGCCAACCTGGCCATTGCCTTAGCCAGAGAAGGAGGCCTGGGTATTCTGCATAAAAACATGAGCATTGAAAAGCAGGCGGAACAAGTGAGAAAAGTAAAGCGCAGTGAAAGCGGTATGATCATTGACCCAATTACCTTATTAGTAGATGCAACCATTGGTGATGCGCTGAAATTGATGAGAGAAAATAAAATTGGTGGTATTCCTGTGGTAGACAATGCCGGAAAGCTGGTGGGTATTTTAACCAACAGGGATTTACGCTTCGAAACCGACAACAAGAAAAAGGTAAAAGAAGTAATGACCAAGGAAAATTTGGTTACTGCTCCGGAAGGAACAGACATGAAGAAAGCAGAACATATTCTTCGCCAGTACAAGATTGAGAAACTTCCCGTAGTAAACAAACAAGGAAAATTAATTGGGTTAATTACCTACAGAGATATTTTACAAATCAGAAATTTCCCTAACGCTGTAAAGGACAATCTCGGAAGACTGAGAGTGGGTGCGGCTTTGGGCATTACCAAAGATTTAATGGACCGCGCTGCTGCTTTGCAACAAGTAGGCGTAGACATTGTTACCTTGGATTCTGCACACGGGCATAGCAAGGGTGTAATTGAAGCACTTAAAGCATTGCGCAAAAACTTTAAAAAGTTACCAATCATTGCAGGAAATGTAGGAACAGGTGCTGGTGCCAATGCGTTGGCTGAAGCAGGAGCAGATTGCGTTAAAGTAGGGATTGGACCTGGCTCTATCTGTACCACTCGTATTGTTGCCGGTGCAGGCGTACCACAATTAACTGCTATTATGGAAGCCACCAAAGCCTTAAAGGCGAAGGGAATTCCGGTTATTGCAGATGGTGGTATCCGTTACACGGGAGATATGGTTAAAGCTTTAGCAGCTGGTGCCAATATGGTCATGATGGGCAGTGTATTTGCAGGAGTTGAAGAAAGCCCTGGTGAAACCATCATCTATGAAGGAAGAAAATTCAAAGAATACCGCGGGATGGGAAGCTTAGGTGCCATGAGTCAGGGAAGTGGAGACAGATATTTTCAGGACGTGGAAGCCGATATTAAGAAATATGTACCGGAAGGCATTGAAGGCCGTGTGGCTTACAAAGGAAATTTAAGTGAAATTATTTATCAGTATGTAGGCGGTCTACGTTCAGGCATGGGATATTGCGGAGCCAAAGATATTCCTGCTTTGCAAAAAGCCACTTTCGTAAAAATTACCAATGCAGGCATGAAAGAAAGCCATGCACACGATGTAGACATTACCAAAGAAGCACCGAATTACAGCAGAAAATAAATCCAGTCTCACATGAAGCAGGGAAATGCTTTTTCAGCAATTGGGTTAAGTATGCTTTCCGGCCTCATGCTCACGTTGGGTTGGCCAGACTGGTCTTATACCATTGCTTTGTTTTTTGCATGGATTCCCTTGTTATGGGTAATTGAACAGTATCCTCCTACTTTCGGGCTTTTGCGTTTTCCTGCCATTACGCTATTCACCTGGAATATTGGTACCACCTGGTGGTTGTGGAACTCAACGGGCTTTGGTGCAGTAGCCGCAATTATCATCAACACCTGTTTAATGTGTTTGCCCTGGTGGGGATATATTACCCTGAGAAAGCGAATGAATCAATGGCAGTCCTTACTGGGTCTGATTGCCTTTTGGTTGTGTTTTGAATGGGTGCATTTAAATTGGAGTATCAGCTGGCCTTGGTTAACACTGGGGAATGGATTGAGTCCGATTGCTCCGCTAATTCAATGGTATGCCTATACTGGGGTTGCCGGTGGTTCATTGCTCATTTGGGTAATGAATATGCTGTCTTTTCAGTTTCTTTTGGCACAACAAAAAAGGAAGCTTACTCAAGTGGGTATATTCAGCGCTTCGATTTTTCTGCTTTTGGCATTTGTAGGGTGGATGAACTATCTCTCGCAATGGAATCCTGGTAAGGAAACCACCAAAGAAAACATTGTTGTTGTTCAACCCAATATTGATCCTTATCAGAAATTTGAATCGCTCACTACAGCACAACAGATTGAAAAATTAGTAAGCATCAGCAGCAATAAAATCGATTCAAACACTAGCCTATTGGTCTGGCCCGAAACAGCCATGAGTGCAGCAGACTGGCAAGACAATATTCCGGTGAATCCTTATTATCAGCCTGTATTTCAACTCTTGCATCAATATCCCAATCTGCAGTTGGTATCGGGGATTGAAACGTTTAAAAGATACGGCACTACTGCTGCAACTGCCACTGCACGTAAATCTGCAGAAGGCATTTATTATGATGCATTCAATGCAGCTGTGCAATTGCAGACAAAAAAAGATAGTCAATCAATGGTTGCTATTCAGCAACCTGTTTTTTACAATAAAAGCAAATTGGTTCCGGGTGTAGAATCCCTTCCTTCCTTTCTGCGTTTTATGGCACCGGTATTTGAACAGTTCGGCGGATCTACCGGCGGCTATGGTGTTTCGGATACGCCTGTTGTGTTCAGACATCCTTTGTATCAACAAAATGCGGCTCCCATTATCTGTTATGAAAGTATATACGGAGAATATGTTTCAGACTATGTAAAAAGAGGTGCCAATCTTTTAACCATCATGACCAATGATGGATGGTGGGAAAATACAGATGGACACAAACAACATTTGCAGTATGCCAAACTAAGGGCAATTGAAACAAGAAGATGGGTGGCACGAGCAGCCAACACAGGCATATCTGCTTTTATTAATCCAACCGGCACCATTGTGCAACAATTGGGTTGGGATCAGGCTGGTGCTTTACAGCAAAACATTTACACTAGTAATGAACTCAGTTTTTATGTTCAGCATGGCGACTATATTTTTAAAATTGCCGTTGCCTGCAGTGTATTCCTACTACTGATATCTTTGCGTAAACGTAGCAATTATGTCCGTAGAAAACAAACAGCTTAATACGCCTTATTACACTTTACAGTATCGTATTATCGGAAAAGGACAACCCGTTTTTTTAGTACATGGTTATGGAGAAGACAGCCGAATCTGGAATAACCAGATAGATGCCCTTTCTGCAATATGCCAATTAATTATACTTGACTTACCAGGTTCAGGGCAATCTGTACTTACCCCGAAGGGTGTTGCGGAATGGTTACCAGAACTGAGCATAGATGAGCTAGCTGAATGCATTCACGAAATTGTACATGCAGAAGACCTTGCTCCCGCTGTTGTACTGGGGCACAGTATGGGGGGTTATATTACACTGGCTTTTGCCAACCATTATCCGAATCACCTGAAAGCTCTTGGACTGGTGCACAGTACAGCTTTTGCAGATACCGCTGAAAAAAAATCAGTACGTTTAAAAAGCATAGAATTCATTAGGCAAAATGGAGGATATGCCTTGTTTAAAACTACCATGGTGAATTTATTCGGAGAATCATTTCGATCATCTAACCCTGCATCCGTTCAGGAATTGGTAGAAGCTACTAAGGCATTTGATCCGCAGGTACTGATTGCCTATACATATGCCATGATGCAAAGACCCGACAGGTCAGACCTTTTGCGTTATCTGCCTCAGCCGGTTTTGTTTGTAGCAGGACCAGAAGACATTGCTGCTCCTTTAACAGATCTGGAGCAACAAGCAACAATACCCAATAAATCGTATCTTAAAGTGATGGAGGGTGTTGGACATATGGGCATGCTAGAAGCACCCAGCGAAATGAACCGGCACTTATCCGGTTTCATTCAACTGTTTATCTGACATGAAAATTTTCCGGCTACTGCTTTTATTGCTGTTGTTTTACAACACAAGCCAAGCAAGGCATATTGCCGGAGGAGAACTCTATTACAACTATATAAGTCCTGATGCCAACAATTCTGCCAATAGCATTTATGTAATCACGCTACGCTTATTCCGTGAGTGTAATTCCGGCGGCCCAACGCTGGAAGCAGAACAAGCAACCGTTGGTATTTATGAAGGGGATATTTTATTTAGAAGTTTACCCTTGCCTAGAACAACAGATGTTACCACCATTTCGCTGAATACCGCGGCTTTCCCCTGTCTGGTGGGCAATGTGGGCGCCTGTTATCAGGTGGCACTGTATTCTGCCACTATTTCCCTGCCCAATAGTCCCATTGGTTATACCTTGTCTCGACTGGGTTGTTGCAGAGTAGACTTTATTACGAATCTGGCCCAACCGGTAAGTGTGGGCAGTAATTATGTAACCAGAATCCCAGGTAGAATTGCCTTATCTGGCGGAGTGAACAGCAGTCCGCAGTTCAATGTAAAAGACACTGCCCTGATTTGCTCGCAAAAAAGATTCACCCTTGATTTCGGAGCCAACGATCCCGATGGGGATTCCTTAACGTATAGTTTCTGTGAAGCATTTAGTTCTCCCGGTGGCAATCAGAATGCTGCTCCCCCCAATACCCTTTCAAAAGATCCGCTGCCTTACAGAAGCCCCTTTAGTGGCAACCTGCCATTGGGTGATAAAGTCAGCATTGATCCATCCACTGGCGTAATCAGTGGAATAGCTCCTGCTCCGGGAAATTATGTGGTTAATGTCTGTATTACTGAATGGCGTAATGGCAAAGCTTTCAATGAACACAGAAAGGATTTTATCATGGCCGTTCAGGGTTGTGATTTTATTGAAGCCAATTTGCCCGATAAAATTATCCAATGCGACAATTTCACCGTGCTGTTCGAAAATGAATCCACTTCCTCCAGCATCACCAATTATGTTTGGAATTTCGGGGACTCAATTAATAATACGTATCCTCAATCTGGTTCGGTTAAACACACGTACAAAGACACTGGCGTATACAAAGCAACTTTAACGGTTACTGGTCCCAAAGGCTGTATAGGTACTGACAGTGTAGAAGTGAGGGTATTTCCGGGATTTAAACCTGCCATGACTATCAATGGGAGTTGTTTTTTAAATCCATACAACTTCAATGATATAAGCACTTCTGTATATGGCATAGTCAACTATTGGCGATGGAATTTTGGGGATGAAACCCTACTATCAGATACGTCAAGAAACAAAAATGCACAATATCAATATCCTACTACTTCTGTTAAAAATATTCAATTGATTGTAGGAGATTCCAAAGGTTGTTTGGATACCCTTACCAGAAACCTTGCAGTTTCAGATAAACCACTGTTGCAAGTCCCCTTTAAAGACACTTTAATCTGCAGTATTGACAGCTTGCCAATACGTGTTAATAGCAGTGGTATTTTCAGTTGGGAACCCAATCAACATATCAGCAATACCAATACAGCCAATGTAGTTGTGTATCCCAAAGTAACTACCCAATATACAGTAAGCATCAACAACAACGGATGCATCAGCAAAGACACCATCACGGTAAATGTTTTACCTTTTATTAGTGTGCGTGCCGGCGCAGATAGTACCATTTGCTTGAACGATTCCATTGTGTTGCAGGTAAACAGCCAGGCACTACAATACCGATGGACCAACGAAGCAGGTCAATTTGTTTCGGATCAGAAAAATCCGCGGTTACAACCCACACGAACCACCCGATATTTTGTTACGGCGAATCTGGGTAAATGCGAAGACAAAGACAGCATTCAAATTGCAACAATTCCTTATCCTACTGTAAACCTTAGCAGGGATACAAGTATCTGTTTTGGAAATGCAGTGATGTTGAATGCGCAGATAGTGGGAAGCAGCTTCAGGTGGTCTCCCTCATTAAATATGTTGCAGGCAAATACCTTAACCCCGCTGATTACGCCTGCCAGTAGCAAAACCTATTACTTAACTGTTAGTGATACATTGGGTTGCAACAAATTGGTTACAGACTCTGTGCAAATTACCGTTATCCCCAAGCCGATTGTTTTTGCGGGAAGGGATACTGCCGTTAGCATTAACCAGGCTTTACAATTGAATGCTACAGGAGCATCAAACTATCGATGGACACCAACCATAGGATTATCGGATGCAGGTATAGCCAATCCTATTGCCCTTTTTGACAACCCGATTGATTCCATTCTGTATAGGGTTAGAGGCAGCAATAGTATTTGCTTTGGCGAAGATTCCATAAAAGTGATGGTCTTTAAAAACGGGCCAGACTTGTATATTCCCTCTGCCTTTACTCCCAATGCAGATGGAAGAAACGATGTACTGAAACCCATACCAGTTGGCATTACACAGCTCAACTATTTTGCAGTGTTCAATCGCTGGGGACAATTGCTTTTTAAAACAGCCGCATTGGGTTCAGGATGGGATGGCACTTTTAATGGTGAACCGCAACCCGCCGGTACTTATGTTTTTCAGGCTGAAGCAAAGGATTTTTCAGGAAAAAAGATTTATAAAAAAGGGACTGCTGTTTTAATTCGTTAATAGATTTTAACTGATTTTTATTTGTTCAGGCAACCGCCTGTTCTGTTTTTGTTTCTTATTGGTTTAACTTGCTTTGTATGTGTAGGAGTTTTATTGTTTTACTGATTTTTTTGGTGGCGCTGACCAATGCATACGCAGATCACTTGAAAGGAGGTTGGATTCAATACGAATACCTAGGAGACGGTGCTGCTGCCAATAGTTCAAGATATCGAATTACCGTTCGGCAGTATTTACAATGTAATCTTCGGGAAGGTCAGACAGACAATTCGGTAAACCTTGGTATTTTCAATGGAGGAACCAACACATTAATTACAACAAGAACCATTCCAAGAAGTGGCAGGGAAACCCCAGACAAAACAACCTATGATCCCTGTTTAAGCTCAAGACCAAGAGTCTGCTACAATATTGATTTTTACATAACAGAAATTGATTTACCCAATATTGCGGAAGGGTATTCCTTATCCGTTCAACGCTGTTGTCGTATTGGAAACATCGCAAATGTTGGCGCTATTTCTTCAACAATTGGAGTTAGTTATACGAATAGCATCCCAGGTACTATTAGTGGAACAAGCTATACTAAAAACAGTAGTCCTGTTTTTGCCCAAAGAGATACAGCTATCGTTTGTTTCAATGCACCATTTACTTTTGACTTCGGAGCTACGGACCCAGATGGGGATAGTTTATCTTATTCCTTTTGTTCAGGATTAACAGGAGGTTCTCAGAATAACCCTCTACCAACAACCCCGTCTAACCCACCTTACGCTGGCGTTCCTTATCAGCCTCCCTTTAACGGAAACTTTCCAATGTCCTCTAGCGTTACCATCAATCCCATAACTGGTTTAATCTCTGGCATTGCACCCAATATTGCTGGTGAATACATCGTAGCTGTTTGTGCCAGTGAATTCAGAAACGGGGTTAAAATTGGAGAGACCAGAAAAGAAATTCATATTCAGGTGGCAGATTGCTCCCTGTCTGCTGCCGATTTAAAACCTACTTATATCACTTGCGATGGATTCACGCTAAGTTTTCAAAATGAGTCTCCCGGACAGGTAAATAATTATCTCTGGGATTTTGGTGTTACGAATAGCACAACGGATGTTTCCACAGACCCTACGCCAACTTACACTTACGCTGATACAGGCACGTATCGTTTAAAATTAAAAGTAACCAACACAGGTGGTTGTCAGGATTCTGCATTCGCCGAAGTGCGCATTTATCCGGGATTTACACCCGACTTTACCATTACCGGATCTTGCTATTTAAATGAATATACTTTTAAAGACGCCACGGTAAGCCGATATGGTGTAGTTAATAGCTGGCGTTGGAATTTTGGAGACAATACTACTTCAGCTGATACCTCCATTGCAAAAGACAGTACATGGAAATACCCGGCACCTTTAAATACCAATGTATCCCTGATTGTAACCAATAGTAAAGGATGTATTGATACCATAACCAAACCTTTTTCAGTATTAGATAAACCTTTGCTGAATTTGGCTTTTAAAGACACATTGATTTGCAGCATAGATACGCTTCCGCTGATAGCTAATGTGGGCGCAGGTGTTGTTAGCTGGACACCGGACATTAGTGGCAGTTTGTCCAGAATTTCCAATAGAAATATTGCTAACCCATTGGTATATCCAGTAGATACAACCCGCTATGTAGTAACTGTTAACAACAACGGCTGCATTAATAGTGATACCGTTACCGTAAACGTACTCGATTTTATTTCGGTGGATGCAGGACCATCTGCAATCATTTGTCAGACAGATACCATTCAATTGCAAACCGTAAGTGAAGCACTGAGTTATCAGTGGACTTCTGCCTCAGGGGCGCCGGTTGACCCCGTTAAATTTCCCAGGCTGGCTCCTTTGCAGGATGAAACCTATTATGTTACAGCCAATCTGGGTTACTGTCAGGCAAGGGATTCTGTAAGGATCAGGGTGGCGCCTTATCCGCGCGTTAATATTGGGCCTGATACCACTATTTGTTTTGGTAGCCGGTTAAATTTGCCCGCTTCTATAGTGGGTGCTTCATTCAGGTGGTCACCTACCAATTCCATGATTAACGCCAATACCCTGAATCCATTGGCCGGACCTTCCAGAACAACTAGCTACATATTAACTGTAACAGATACGCTGGGATGTAATAAGCCGGTAACAGATACCATTGTTGTACGAGTAGTTCCTCCTATAATTGTTAATGCAGGATCAGACACCGTGGCATTACCCGATCAACCACTGCAACTCAATGCAAGCGGCAACGGTAGTTTTAGCTGGACTCCGCTTACCGGAATTTCTAATCCAACTGTGTCCAATCCAATTCTTACCCTGGCCGCTGGTACTGATTCCATTACTTACCGTGTAAGGGTTACAGGAGAAGCAGGTTGCTATGGAGAGGATGATATTACCGTTCGTGTTTTTTCAGGAGGGCCACAACTCTTTATCCCGACTGCGTTCACGCCCAATGGAGATGGAAGAAACGATGTGCTCAAACCCGTTGCTGTAGGGATAACACAATTGGTATACTTCTCCATTTTCAATCGCTGGGGACAACAGATATTTTATACCAATGAACTCAATAAAGGATGGGACGGAACTTTTAAAGGAGAGCCCCAGCCCTCCGGCACTTATGTTTTTCAGGCAGAGGGCATTGACTACTTAGGCAACCGTGTTTATAAAAAAGGAACAGCGGTACTCATTAGATAGTTAATTTTGTACCAAGCCTATTTTATGAGAAAAACGATATTGATTACCGGTGCAACGGCCGGATTTGGAAAAGCCACCGCTGAATTATTTGCCGCATCCGGATGGAACTGCATTATCACTGGCAGAAGAAAAGAAAGATTAACAGAACTGGCAAATGCTTTAAGCAATCAATATAAGATTGATGTACTGCCGCTTTGTTTTGATGTACAAAACAGAAAAGAAGTTTTTGCTGCAATAGAACAATTACCTGCACAATGGAAGTCGATTGATGTATTATTGAACAATGCCGGACTGGCTTTGGGAAGAGATTCTTTTGAAGCGGCTAACTTAGACGATTGGGAAACCATGATTGATACCAATCTGAAAGGATTGATGTATGTTTCTAAAGCCGTATTGCCATTGATGATTGAAAAAAAACAAGGTCATATTATTAATATAGGTTCCACTGCAGGAAAAGAAGTATACAAGGACGGTAACGGATACTGTGCTACCAAACACGCGGTAGACGCTATTTCCAAAGCCATGCGCATCGACTTGCTACCACATCGCATTAAAGTAACCGCTATACACCCTGGTGCTGCTGAAACAGAATTTTCCCTGGTTCGTTTTAAAGGGGATGAGCAAAAAGCAGATGCCGTTTATGATGGCTACCAGGCTTTGCAGGCAAAAGACATTGCGGATATCATTCACTATGTTGCCCATTTACCTGCACATGTTTGCATTAACGATTTAGTAGTAACCTGTTTATCTCAAGCCAATTCATTTTACTTGCACAAATAAGCTTATGCAATTCATCGGCCAACCCAATAAAATTACCGCTTTACTAGGCATTCAATATCCCATCATACAAGCAGGTATGATCTGGGCCAGCGGATGGAAACTGGCCAGTGCAGTCAGCAATGCCGGAGGCCTTGGTATTATTGGTGCCGGCTCTATGTACCCCGATGTTTTAAGAGAACATATCCGTCAATGCAAAACAGCCACTGCTAATCCCTTTGCTGTTAATATTCCTTTATTGTATCCCGATTTAGATCATCTGATACAAATTATCATTGAAGAAAAAGTTCCGATTGTTTTTACCAGTGCTGGAAATCCAAAAACCTATACGGGACTATTTAAATCGCATGGCATTAAAGTGATGCATGTAGTCAGCAGTTCCAAGTTTGCTTTGAAGGCACAGGAAGCCGGTTGTGATGCAGTTGTGGCAGAAGGTTTTGAAGCAGGTGGCCATAACGGTAGAGAAGAAACAACTACTTTGGTTTTGATTCCTGCTGTGCGCAAAAAAATTACGATTCCGTTGATTGCTGCAGGAGGCATTGCAACTGGTCAGCAAATGTATGCGGCCCTTGCGCTGGGAGCAGATGGCGTTCAGGTAGGTAGTCGCTTTGTCTGTACACCCGAAGCTTCTTCGCATATTCATTTTAAAGAAGCGGTGGTTGCTGCCGGTGAAGGAGATACCCAGTTGAGTTTGAAAAAACTGGTGCCTGTTCGTCTATTAAAAAATGAATTCTTTCAGCAAGTAGCAGATGCAGAAAAACGCGGAGCCGATGAAGCGGAACTTGCGCATTTACTGGGTAGAGCACGCGCTAAAAAAGGCATGTTCGAAGGAGACCTGAAAGAAGGTGAACTTGAAATTGGTCAGGTAGCGGCTTTAATCCATGAAATAAAACCTGCTGGTGATATTGTAGCAGAAATGATTAACGAGTATAACGCCTGCGTAGATTGCTTACCAAAGCTTTAACCAAAATCAATTTCGGTATTGTCTCCAATGTTCAGACTGCGGCTCAACCCTTTTACCGAAGCATCACTTCCAATTAAAGAATTGTCCAATACCACTTCAAACAAGCTGGTATAAGAACCAATAATGCTATCTCTAATGATGGAGTGCTTAACGGTTGTATTGGCGCCAATGGCCACATGCGGTCCAATGATGGAGTGCGAAATATCGCAACCCGGTGCAATACTTACCGGAGGAATTATGATGGTGTCTTTAAAATCGTGTATGTACTGAATATTGCCACCAAATTTTTTCAATAAGGTTGCGTTGCTTTCTAATAAGCTTTCTTTCTTACCACAATCAAACCAGTTCTTCACTTTGAAAGACTGAAACTTGGCGCCACGCTGTATCATGCAATCCAGGGCATCTGTCAAGTTGTATTCTCCCTGGGTTTTAATATCCTGCATAAACAAATGATGTAGACACTCAAAGAGGTAATGGGTTTCCTTAATCTTGTACAATCCTACCAATGCCATATTGCTCTTGGGTATAGCTGGCTTTTCTACCACCTGCTCAATAAAACCATCTTCCCCAATAGTTGCTACGCCAAAGTTTCTGGGGTCGTCTACTTTCTTTACACCAAGCATGCTATATGGACTATCTACTACTTCTTTTACATCGTATTCGCAAATGGTATCTCCCAGCACCACAAAAACCTCATCGTTGCCTACAATGGACTTGGTCAATTCAATGGCATGACCTGTTCCCTGACGTTCGTTCTGAAACACAAAATGAGTGGTAAGGTCAGGATAAGTTTGTTTAACATAGTCCTGAATTTTTTCCCCTAAATAGCCAACAATAAAAATAAATTCATGAATTCCCGCCTCTCTTAACTGATCTACAATAAAGCTCAGAATGGTTTTGCCCGCAATTGGAATCAAAGCCTTGGGTTGAGTATAGGTATGGGGTCTAAGTTTCGTTCCTGCTCCTGCTACGGGTATAATCGCTTTCATAAGGTCAAATGGGGCTGTAAAATAGTAAATAACGCGTAAATTTGGCAAAAATACACTTCATGCAGAGAGATACACTGGTTTTTGACCTGATCAGAAAAGAATTAGAAAGACAAAGACACGGAATTGAATTGATTGCTTCAGAAAATTTTACCAGTCTGCAAGTAATGCAGGCCATGGGCAATGTGATGACCAATAAATACGCCGAAGGTTATCCAGGCAGAAGGTATTATGCTGGTTGTGAAATTGTGGACCAAACAGAACAATTGGCCATTGACAGACTAAAAGAAATTTTTGGTGTAGAATATGCCAACGTGCAACCCCATAGTGGAGCTCAGGCAAATGCAGCTGTTGCATTAGCGGTATTGCAACCGGGTGACGCTACCTTAGGCCTTGACCTAAGCATGGGCGGACATTTAACCCATGGCAGTGCAGTAAACTATTCCGGTAAATTGTATCGTCCGCATTTTTATGGTGTTACCAGAGAAGAAGGATTGATTGATTATGAAATGCTGGAAGCCAAAGCCCGCGAAGTAAAACCTAAATTAATTTATTGTGGTGCATCTGCTTACAGCAGAGACTGGGACTATGCCAGAATCAGAAAAGTGGCCGATGAAGTAGGTGCATTGGTAATGGCCGACATTGCGCATCCTGCAGGTTTGATTGCCAAAAAATTATTGAATTCCCCCTTTGAGCATTGTCATTTTGTTACTTCTACTACACACAAAACCTTGCGTGGACCAAGAGGTGGTATCATAATGATGCAGAAGGATTTTGAAAATCCATGGGGATTAAAAGACGTGAAAGGCAATATCAGAATGATGAGCAACTTGCTAGACATGGCGGTTTTCCCGGGCATCCAGGGCGGACCATTGCAGCACGTAATTGCTGCTAAAGCAGTTGCCTTTGGAGAAATCTTATCTGACGAATTTCTGGTTTACCAGCAACAGGTGCAGAAGAATGCACAGGCCATGGCCAAAGAGTTTGTAAACAAAGGCTATCATATCATTAGTGGCGGTACCGATAACCACCTGATGCTGATTGACCTGAGAAATAAAAATATCAGCGGTAAAAAAGCAGAACAGGCATTGGTGCAGGCAGATATTACTGCCAACAAGAATATGGTTCCTTTTGATGATAAATCTGCTTTTGTTACTTCCGGTATTCGCTTTGGCGTTCCTGCCATTACTACCAGAGGAATGAAAGAGGAACATATGCCTTTTGTAGTTGATGCCATTGATAAGGTGTTGATGAATGCAGATGATGCTGCATCAATCACAGCAGTTCGTAAAGACGTAAATGCCTTCATGGAACAATTTATTTTATATCCTGAAATGGGCTAAAGCCATTAAATATGTTACAAAGAATTCAAAGTATCTGGTTATTGTTAGCCGCCAGCCTGAGTGGATTGAGTACACAGTTTTCTTTTTTCAGCGGGAACAGAATGAACACAACTACCAACGAAAAAGAATGGGTAGAATATACAGCACTTCAAGGTAGCATCACTACACTGATTGCTATTGCCCTGGCAGTGGCTGCGTTGGTAGCTATTTTTATGTACAAGGATCGCAAAAGACAATTGATGGTTACGCTTGCGTTGCTGGTAGTATCTGGTATTCAGATTGCCTTGTATTACAGCGCCAGCAATGGGTTCACCGAATCTAAAACAGACCTGACCTCCCTGATTAGTTTTGCTGTACCGGTTTTCTTTTTACTTGCTGCCGTTGGAATTTACAAAGATGAGCAACTGGTAAAAAACGCCGATCGGCTTAGGTAATTTACTGACTTTGTTAGTTGATCAACTTAACTATTCAATTAACTTAATCAATAGGATTGAAAGAAAGAGCAATGAAATATTGCTCTTTCTTTATGATACAATAAATGGAGCCGTTATACTTTTCTTACAAGCTTTTATGCCAGCCGGAATACCTGCATAAACCAATTCACCTCCCTTATCTCCTGCTTCGGGGCCCAATTCAATCAACCAATCCGCAGACTTCAGTACATCAGTATTGTGTTCAATCACAATTAGTGAGTGGCCTTGTTCAATCAGTGCATTGAATGAGTTGAGTAATTTTTGAATATCGTGAAAATGCAGACCAGTGGTGGGTTCATCAAAAATAAAGAGCACATGCCCAATACCTTTCCCCTTTCCTAAAAAGCTGGCCAGCTTTACGCGCTGTGCTTCCCCACCGCTAAGCGTATTGCTGCTCTGCCCCAGTTTAATATAACCCAGCCCTACATCCTGCAAGGTTTTGATGGCTTTCTGAATTTGCTTTTCTTCTTTAAAGAATTCAAATGCTTCGTCTACACTCATTTCCAGTACATCGTGAATAGATGCCTGCTGGTATTTTACTTCCAGCACTTCTTCTTTGAATCGTTTACCTCCGCAAGACTCACAGGTTAAATGTACATCTGCCAGAAACTGCATTTCAACAATGGTTTCGCCTTCCCCTTTGCAGGTATCACAGCGTCCCCCGTCTACATTGAAGGAAAAGTGTTTGGGCTGAAATCCGCGCATTTTGGCCAGTCCTTGCTTCGCAAATAAATCACGGATAGCATCATATGCTTTGATATAGGTAATTGGATTACTACGTGAAGATTTACCAATCGGTTGCTGGTCTATCATTTCTATATGGGCAATGCTATCTATATCTCCTGTAATGGCTTTGTGCAAACCTACTTTCTCCGCAGCTTCTCCTTTTATTTTCTGTATGCCCGGATACAGAATCTGTTTAACCAAAGTAGTTTTTCCACTGCCGCTCACACCTGCAACCACACAAAAACAATGCAAAGGAAATTCTACTGTTATGTCTTTTAAATTATGTTGTCTGGCTCCTTCTACTTTAATACTGCTGTTCCACTTACGCAGTGTTTTGGGCACCTGTATTTGCATCTGCCCACTCAGGTACTTTCCTGTTAAGCTATTGCTGTCTTTAATAATGGTGTCATAACCCCCGCTGGCTACCACTTCTCCTCCCAGATGGGAAGCCAATGGTCCCATATCAATAATATAATCTGCTTCACGCATCATGAGTTCATCGTGTTCCACCACCACTACAGTATTTCCTAAATCACGAAGTGATTTTAACACCCCAATCAACCGCTCCGTATCTCTTGAATGCAAACCAATAGAGGGTTCATCCAATATATACAATGAGTTAGTCAGGTTGCTTCCCAGATTTCGGGTGAGCTGGATACGCTGACTTTCGCCGCCACTCAGGGTATTGGCCAATCTGTCCAGTGTTAAATAGCCCAAACCCACATCCAGTAAGGTTTGCAGACGCTGATGTACTTCCAGTAAAATTCTTTTCCCAATGGCATATTCATGTTCGGTCCACTGAATACCATCTATCCATTGTTTTACATCTGCAACAGGCATATTGCATAGTTCAGCAATATGCTTGCCCCTGATTTTTACATACAATGCATCTTCTCTTAAACGATATCCGTTGCAGGAAGTACAGGTAGTTCTTCCTCTGTACCTGCTCAACAATACCCTGTATTGTACTTTATATAAGTTCTGTTCTACTTCCTTAAAAAAATCATGAATACCCAGCGCATTGCCTACCCCATTCCACAACTGCTCCAATTGCGTGTCAGTTAAATCCATGATGGGCTTGTGAATGGGAAAGCCAGTTTTAGCTGTTCCTTTCATAAACTGTTCTTTCCACCATCCCATTTTCTCTCCCTTCCAAGGTGCAACTGCATTCTCATACAATGACAATCTTTTGTCGGGAATAACTAGATCCTGATCTATGCCCAATACTTGTCCAAAACCTTCACAAACCGGACAGGCTCCATAAGGATTATTAAATGAAAACAAATTGGGACTGGGCTCTTCAAATACCATCCCATCTGCTTCAAACTGATTGCTGAAATGCAGGATCTGCGCTCCATTTATTTCAAGCATCATTTTCCCATGACCTTCAAAAAACGCTGTACCTATTGAATCTGCTAGGCGATGCAGGTCTTCTTCTTCCAAAGGTTTTACCACAAAGCGATCAACCAATACATAATAGCTGGCAGCATGCAATTTCCATTCTTTGGTCAATGCGGCATCTGTCATGTCGAGCAGCTCTTCTATGCGCACTGGTTTTCCCGGTTGGCCTTTCTGCATCAGGAACATTCTGGAAAAACCTTTTTGCATTAATATATTCAGTTCCTCCCTTATTTCCCGGTTGGCATGCTGTTGAAAAGCCACCAGAAAAACGATTTTATCTCCCTCCGATAAAGCCTGTACCGCTTGCAACACATCTGCCACTTCATCTTTTCTTACTTCCTTTCCGCTAACAGGAGAGATGGTTTTTCCCACTCTTGCATACAATAAACGCAGGTAATCATAAATCTCAGTCATACTGCCCACTGTGCTGCGCGGGGTTCTGGTAATGACTTTCTGTTCAATGGCAATGGCAGGACACAATCCCTTTATATAATCTACATCCGGCTTTACCATGCGAGACATAAACTGTCTGGCATAAGCACTTAAACTTTCTGCATATCGTCTTTGTCCTTCTGCAAACAAAGTATCAATGGTTAGCGAAGATTTACCGCTTCCCGATACACCAGTTACCACAATCAGTTTATTTCGCGGAAACGAGACGGTAACATTTTTCAGGTTATGGGTTCTGGCACCATTTACCAATATATCAGAAGATTCCAATGCTGGCTTTTCAATGGTTTTGCTTGCTGCTGCTGTGTTTTTGCTCTTTGCCATAGGGTTCACAAATTAAACAGATTATTACAGCTTTGGTTGAAGAAAACCGAAATAACGGTCAAAAAATCAATCACTTAGGATGTGAATAACCTTAAGACCCTCCAAATTGATTTCCACAAAAGATTTATGTATGAAAAACATTTCTATTTTGTTCAGGATTTAAGAAATCGTTGTCCAATATCCTGATTTTAATCCTGACTCAAAAACCTAAACTATGAGAACATTAGACCATGCGTCTGATACAGAACTGATACGGGCATTTCAAGACGGGGACACCGATGCATTTGAAACCCTTATCTACCGTTACAAGGACAAAATATTTTCTTCCATTTTGTTCTTTGTAAAAGACACTTACTTGGCTGAAGATTTATTCCAGGACGTCTTTATCAAGATCATCGATACCCTGAAAAATAAGCGCTATACAGAAGAAGGCAAGTTCTTACCATGGGCTTTGAGAATCTCTCACAACCTTTGCGTAGACTACTTCAGAAAAGTGAAGCGTACCCCTGCCATTAAAACCAGTGATAACAAAGACATTTTTGATGTACTGCAGATTTCTGAAGAAGGTCCGGATGGCAAGATTATGCAAGGTCAAAGCCACGACAGAGTGAGAAAAATGCTGGATCTTTTACCTGAAGAGCAAAGAGAAATTATTGTACTAAGACACTATGCCAACCTAAGCTTCAAGGAAATAGCTGAAATTACCAATTGCAGCATCAATACCGCTTTAGGCAGAATGCGCTACGGTTTAATCAACCTTAGAAAAATGATGGTGGAAAAACAAATCGCTTTATAGTTTGTGCAGGATAAACAAAAAAGCCCCGATAATATCGGGGCTTTTTTATTGGCTATATCTTATTCATAATACTATGAATTTTTCTCATACATCTTATTTTTTCTTTGCGTCAAATGCCGCTTTCGCTGCATCTAAATGCGCTATGAATTTATTGATATCCGGATTGTACCCATATTTAATGCTACTTAAAGGCTTACCTTCTAGATCTAAAAACATATAGAGTGGCTGTGCATTAAAACCGAACTGGGTAATTTCATAATCCAGATTCTTGTCGCCCTCAGTTAAAACTTTATCTCCGTCTTTCTTAGTGTATTGTTCTCCGGCTGGCAAAGGAGTAGATTCATCCACGTATAAACTCACCAACACAAAATTCTCTTTCATTCTTTTCAATACTTCAGGATCCTTCCAAACTTCCTTTTCCATCTTTCGGCAGTTGGCGCAGCTATGACCCGTGAAATCGAGCATCAATGGTTTGTTCAATGCCTTGGCTGCTACCATCCCCTCTTCCAGCGTAAAATAGGCTACCAAACCATATGGCATATGTAATTTATCTGCCAGTCTTTTCGGAGGCGCTGCTAATGAAGTAGTAGATGAAGAAGTTGAAGGAGCAGTACCTATCTGATATTTCAATGCATCCAGATTGAATTCCTGCGTGCCGTCCGGAGGAATAAATCCACTCAAATGTCTTAATGGCGCACCCCATAAACCCGGTAAAATATACAGGGCAAAGGAGAAGGATGCCATTGCAAAAAACAACCTGGGCACAGATACATAGGGCAGGTCACTATCGTGAGAGAATTTTAATTTTCCCAATAAGTATACACCAAGCAATACAAATATTACAATCCACAATACCAGAAAGACATCTCTGTCGAGTAAGCGCCAGTGATAAATTAAATCTACGTTCGATAAAAATTTTAATGCCAGCGCCAATTCAATAAACCCGAAACTCACTTTCACGGAATTCAGCCATCCACCGCTCTTTGGCAAAGACTGCAACATGGAAGGGAAGAAAGCAAATAGTGAAAACGGCAATGCCAATCCCACCCCAAAACCCAGCATACCAACTATTGGCGCAGTACTTACTCCACCTGTACTCGTTTGTCCCAGCAAAGTGCCTACAATCGGTCCTGTACAAGAAAAAGAAACAATCACTAAAGTAAGAGCCATAAAAAAGATACCTCCCAATCCACCCTTACCTGCTTTCTGATCTGCCTTATTGGCCCAGCTATTGGGCAATTGCAATTCAAATGCACCAAAGAAGGAAATGGCAAACACCAGGAAGATGGCAAAGAACAATAAATTGGAAATAGCACTGGTAGAAATCTGATAGAGTATATCATCTCCAAACAACAATACTAGTAATATAGTAGGGATGGTATAAATACCAATGATAGAAATGGAATACCACAATGCGTTGCGAATGCCTTCTACCCTTGTTTTACTTCTCTTTAAAAAGAAACTAACCGTTACAGGTATCAATGGAAAAACACAGGGTGTAATCACTGCGAGCAACCCTGTTAAAAAAGTAAGCAAAAAGATTTGCCATAAACTCTGATTGGCTATATCCTCATCCGGTTTGGCTGCTGCTTCTGCTACTGGTTGAATGTCAATGACGAAATTTTCTACTCCACTAGGGAACTGATCACCCGCTTTGGCCAACCAGTTAAATTGACCACTCACAGATAATTTGTCTGTTGCCATTACCCGCAAGCCAAAAATGAATTGTACACTATCTTCAAATACTTTCAATGGTACTTGTCCAGTTTCAGGTGCAGGCTGTTTTTTTGCACTGCCTTTTTCTTCCACTTGACTGGTTAGTAAATGCTGTAAGGAATCTGACAATTGCAATGCAGACACAAACTCATCTTCAGCCGTTTGCTTTTTTACTCCAAAAAGTTGGTAGCCCTTGTTGATTGTTGTTTTTACAACCAGCTTCACCAGGCTATCGTTTACACGTTCTGTTGAAAAAACAAATTGCACAGGTGACTTTTCCTGTGCAATTCCCTGTTGCGCCAGTATACTCAATACCAGCACCCAAATGAATTTCTTCATATTATAATAGCTTAATGTCAAATTGTTTTTTGGTTGGAGGTAAGCACTGCTCATCGTCGCAAACCATATAGTTTACATAACCTGCCACATTGGTTTTTATTCCCGGCTTCACTTTAACCAACTGTGTATACACAACTTTGCCACTGTAGAACAACACTTCCATGTCAAAAATCTTATCGTTGATTTTTTCCAACTTGCCTTGCTCCTTTGGTTTACCTTGAGCTTTTACCAATGGGTTAGGATTGAATACAATCTTGGTAGGAACAGGACCACCGGTTGGCATATTCTGAGAATACATATGCCAGGGCTTAGGAATATTTGCCGTTATAACTACTTCGTAGCTATCTGCCGTTTTTTTCTTTGCTTCAAATGTCCAAGACACAGGATCTTTAATTTGTGCACTCACTAATACCACACTCAGTAAAGCCACGAATACGCTTAGTAATTTTTTCATCTTCTCTTATTGAATAGACAACAATTCAAAAACTTTTAATCCGTCCAGATTGTGCAGACTGGGTGAAGTTGCGCGCTCTGGGTGAGGCATCATACCAAATACATTGTTTCCTGCATTTCTGATTCCGGCAATATTTCTGGTGGCTCCATTTGGATTGGACTCTGCAGTAATATTACCCGCTGCATCAGAATAACGGAACAGAATCTGGTCATTTTTTTCCAATTCATCCAGCGTAGCTTCGTCCGCATGGAATCTGCCTTCTCCATGCGCAATGGGTATTTGCAATGCTCCGGTTACAGGATTGGTTATATATACGTTCTTACAGATAAATTGTTGATTGGCATTTTGCAAAAGCACTCCGGGTAAAAGACCGCTCTCACAGAGAATCTGAAATCCATTACAAACCCCAAGGACTTTTCCTCCTCTATTGGCAAAATCAATCACCGATTGCATCATCGGACTAAACCGGGCTATGGCTCCACAGCGCAGGTAATCCCCATAAGAAAATCCACCAGGAAGTACAATACAATCATCCGTTGAGAAAGCTGATAAATCCTTGTCTTTATGCCATAACATAATGACTTCCTTATTTAAGTCGTTCTGCAATGCATCCTGCATGTCTCTGTCGCAATTGGATCCCGGGAAAACCACCACCCCTAGTTTCATGTAATTAAGATTTAGGCACAAAGGTACAATCCAGAAACAGAAAGAATGACTAAAATTTGACGATTTGCCAATTATTGTACATAACCGCGGCCAAAAGCAGCCAGAAAATCAAATTGGGGAAAAGCAACCGCCTGGGAAAGGAAAAAATAGCGGCAGCAAAAGGGACAACCGACACTAAACAAAGAAAGGCAGCTTCAAAACCTGCATGATGAAAGGCAAATGGGGAAAGTGAAAGAATGATCGTCATAACCAGCAGAGAAGACCAGTTTTTTCGCATCTGAATCACCAGCCGGCTGTTAAATTGCTGCCAGAAAAAAAGACCGATAAAAAAACTCATCAGAAAACTGGATAAACCAATCCATTCAGCCTTTTTTAAAGGGGTAAGCTTTGTAGGCATTTCCCAGTCAGGCAACCAGTTCGAGAGCAAGGGCAATTGATTAGTAAGATAGAGTCCGGAGGCCAGAAAGTAGTAAGGCAAAGCCATTCCCATAATCAGGGTAAACCACTCCTGCAGTTTGAAAGCCCTCATAATGCCCAGCGCAAACAATACTACAGGTACTACCAATGCTGTCGGGTGATAACAAAGCACCATGATGGCTACCAGCAATCCAATATTGAATAGCAGGGTCTTGGGTGCAGGATTATTGTACAACCTGGTCAATTTAATATAAATCCAGATCAGGAAAAAATTAGCCAATAAGGCTGGTGAAATAACAGACCAGGCCGGAAATAATCCTGTTAGCAAAACATAGGTCATGGCCACTGTATAACTAGACTGCGGATACATTTTCTGATCCGCCAGTAAAAAATTAAGCCGTATCGCCTGAATCAATACGATAATAATATATACCCAAAAACCGGATGCTCCCAGCCTTGGTTGAATATAGTTGTTCAGCAATAATCCCAAATAGCCGGTTTGAGCATTGGACGTTATGGGAACAGGAATAAAAAATCCATGCGCGTGCACCAGCAAACAGAGGAGCAGTACAAATAAAATATTAATGATCGATTTGTCTCTGAATAGAAATACCACGGACGCAAGTTAATAATCTATTTTGGCAAAACAGGTATAGCCTCTGTACATACAAGGAATGATGGCTTGTCTGGCGCCGGTTTGCTTGGCATGTCTTGGCATAAAATCATACCCTCTTTCCAGATTTTTAATGGTTGGATTGCGGTCAATTTGGCCCTGCGGAGACATTGCCTGATCGGTGAGTACATTGTTTCTTTTCTCCTGAATATTAAAGAGAAAACGAATCTGATCGCCAGAGTTCAACAATCCATACCCAATATAATTGTCTGTATTATCGTCGTATTGCGTTTTACGGATTACGTTGCTCCATTCCATTTTACCATCGGGTTCAAAAGAAATGATAGCAATATTGTCAGAGAAATAACGGGTAACATTATTGGGTCCCATCGAGTTCAATCCCCAGGGAGAGCCCCACGGATATGCATTAAATCCGGATCCATAAGGATAATAAGGATAATAACCACCGCCAATTCCCAAACCCAGACCTGAGCCCATATAGGGGTTAAAGAAAGGACTGCGGTTCATCATATCCCAGCGGTTAAAATTATTTCCACGTGAATTCATATAAGCGGATTCCGCAATCATCATAAAACCACCATCCCTGCGCAGAATCAGATTTTTCAAATAAAAGTCATTGAAAGCTGTTTTGGTAGACCCTTCTCCTTTAACATCAGATCTGAACTCATCCGTAAATACGGTTGTGGCATTCAATAATTCTTGTCCATTGCTTTTATCCCATAGGGTATAGTATAAGCCATCAATATTGCCTCTTTTCTGCTTACTAAAAAAAGAAGTAATCAGAATTTTCTTGTTCAGGTTATCAATTTTGATACGTGTATCATCTAGGAAAAGACTCTTTACTTTTACTTCGCTTATGGTGGGATTAATGCTGCCGAGCGGCTTAATCACCAGACTCACTTTATTGATACTCTCATTTTCGGCCACAGCAGATTCGCGTAAACAAACCAAATTACCCTCATTGTCCAAACCGAATTCACCCAGGTAATCGTTTCTGTCGGGCATTGGAATGGCAATTCTTACCTTTTCCAATTGGCTTAATTCCTTATTAAAAACACAGGAAGTAATTACGTGTTCTTTTTCGTTTCGGGTGCTGATTTTGAAAGCTCCCAGTCGCTGTTTGTCTTCGCTGTTCACAATCGTATAGATTCTGTTATTAGCTGTATAACCCATACCAGATGTGGTATCCAGCAAAGTTACATCGCCCAGAATCTTTCCTTCCGGACCAATTTTAGCAGCCATTACATAGTAGATATTTCTTTGCTGATACTGATAAATAAAATAAGAGAAATCAGGATAGGCCAGAAAATCAGTACCCAGAATTTTGGTTCTGGAAGGGAGAAAATCGGCTTTGACCTTGGCTGTTAATTTCATTTCCGAATCGTATACAGAAAAGAAATGATCGTCACGGGCATTCTTATAAATAAGGAACTTGCCGCCAATTTTTCCAACTACTTCAAAGTTTAAAGTGCGGGGGTCTTCCCTGTCGGGATCAGAATAAACAATGTTCTGGGCAGTAGCGGATGCACAAGTTGCTAACATAGCCCACAAAAAAAAGAGAAATGACCTTTTCATACGCACTATCTTTATGTTTCAAATGTACGGCTTGTACCATTCATTTGGATTATGCAAATTACCCATACATTTGTTAAAGATTGATTCAATTTAATGCTTCAACGCTTCTTTTGTGAGTAAAAATATCAATAAAGTTACCGGTGCTGGTCTCTTAATTGCTTTAGGGATTATCTACGGTGACATCGGCACTTCCCCCCTTTACGTATTTAACGCCATTATCACCAATCGGGTCATTTCAGAAGAACTGATCATTGGTGCTTTGTCCTGCATTATCTGGACCATCACGCTACAGACAACGGTCAAGTATGTGTTGATGATTCTGAATGCAGACAACAAGGGGGAAGGGGGAACATTTGCATTGTATGCACTGGTGAGGCGCAGAAAAAAATGGTTAGTCATTCCTGCAATGATTGGTGGAGCGGCCATGTTGGCGGATGGCATTATTACGCCACCCATCTCTGTTACGTCGGCTATAGAAGGATTAAAAGAATTACCCGCTATGCAATCTATTACAAGCGATAGTATTGTATTAATTGTAATTGGGATTTTAGCTGCCATCTTTTTCATGCAGCAATTTGGCACAGCCAGTATTGGAAAATTGTTTGGACCAATTATGTTTATCTGGTTTACCATGTTGGCTGTTTTGGGTATAGCACATATGGGGCACGACCTATCTGTGTTTAAGGCCTTGAATCCTTACTATGGGGTGAGGTTGCTCATTAACTACCCCAATGGATTTTGGATACTAGGTGCTGTTTTTCTTTGCACAACAGGAGCAGAAGCCCTGTACTCCGATTTAGGTCATTGCGGAAGAGGCAATATTCGCATTTCCTGGATCTATGTAAAAATCTGTTTATTACTCAACTATTTTGGCCAAGGTGCCTTACTCTTGAGCACACATAAAGGTTTGCTGGTAAACGCTACCAATAAAGCGCAGTTAGGTATTAATGCTTTTTATGACTTAATGCCCGGATGGTTTATTATCATAGGTGTAATCATTGCCACTTCTGCTGCCATTATTGCCAGCCAGGCATTGATTTCAGGATCTTTCACCTTAATCAGCGAAGCCCTGCGATTGAATCTCTGGCCTAAAATGAAAGTAAGATACCCATCCGAAGAAAGAGGGCAGTTGTTTGTGCCAGGAATTAATTTATTACTATTTGTTGGATGTGTAGGCGTTGTATTATTCTTCAGAGAGTCTGCGAAAATGGAAGCAGCCTATGGTTTAGCTATTGTAGTGACCATGCTAAGTACTACCATATTGTATTCTAATTATTTAGTGCTAAAAAGAACTGCTTCCGTTTGGATTTATATTTTCCTAATAGGGTATTTAATTTACGAATCTGCTTTTTTAATTGCACTGTTAGAGAAATTTGTTCATGGTGGATATGCTACTCTTTTAGTAGGGGGTGCCTTGTTTACCATAATGTATGTTTGGTACAGAAGTCGTAAAATCAAAAATCGTTACGTAGAGTTTGTTCGCCTGGAGAATTATATCCCCATGATTCAGGAACTGAGTAACGATAAAACCATCCCCAAATATGCAACGCATCTGGTGTACATGACCAGTGCCAACAACCACAATGAAATAGAGCACAAAATCATTTATTCTATCCTCAATAAAAAACCGAAGCGGGCTGATATTTATTGGTTCGTACACGTGGATGTACTAGATGACCCTTACACATGTGAATACCATGTTGAACATATTATTCCCAATGATATTATTCGGATTGAATTCAGATTGGGATTCAGGGTAGAACACCGTATCAATCTCATGTTCAGAAAAGTAGTGGAAGAACTGGTGAAGAACAAAGAAGTGAATATTACCAGCCGTTACGAAAGCCTGGAGAAAAATAATATTGTAGGCGATTTCCAGTTTATTGTAATGGAAAAATACTTAAGTCAAGACAATGAATTGCCATTCTTTGAACGCGTAATCATGAAACTCTATTTCTGGCTGAAGGAAATATCCTTAAGTGAGGAAAGAGGTTTTGGACTCGATCCCAGCAATGTGACCATTGAGAAATTCCCACTGATTGTTGCGCCTGTTTCTAAGTTGAAACTATCGCGTATCTTTCCGGAAGGGGAAGAATAAAATCAAATCATTTGGGTACCGTTCTATTGTATGTATTAGCGGGTTACTTGCTCATCGTAATCATTGGATATTTAATCCAAGAGAAACTTATTTTCAAACCAGAAAAACTAGCCCCAGACTTTGAATACAAGTACGATGCTCCTTTTGAAGAGTTATTTTTTGATGTGGAACCCGGCGTGCGCATCAATGGTTTGCATTTTTATGTAAAAGAACCCAAAGGGCTGATCCTCTATTTTCATGGCAATTCCAGAAGCATCAAAGGCTGGGCTAAATATGCCAAGGACTTTTATCGATTCCAATACGATGTGGTCTTAGTAGACTACCGTGGATTTGGAAAAAGTACGGGCAAAAGAAGCGAAAAAGAAATGCTGGCCGATATGCAGTTTGTATATGAGCAATTGAAACTCAAATATCCTGAACACCATATGCTCATATATGGCCGAAGTTTAGGTAGCGGTTTTGCCACCAAAATTGCAGCAGACAACTCTCCTCGCTATCTCATTTTAGATGCACCCTATTATAGTTTTATAAAAGTAGCAGAACGATTTACCCCTTTCATTCCACACAAACTCACTTTACGCTATAAATTACAAACCGATCAGTGGATACGAAAAGTAAACTGCCACACTTATATCATTCACGGCACAAAGGACTGGCTAATCCCCATAAAACACAGCCAAAAATTGCAACAAATCAATCCCCATAAAATTACCCTCATAAGTATTCATGGAGGAGGACACAATAACCTGCCCTCTTTTGCCGAATACCATAATTTTATTAGGGATATCTTAAAATATTAAGCGGTCATTCTGCTTACCTTTATCCCGTGAAAAAAATTACTTTCTTCTTCTATCTGAAAATAGGTTTGTTGCTCTATGCCCTGGTGGGATCCGTATTGTTCATCCTTCAAGACCATTTACTCTTTCATCCCAAAGCGGTAGAAGCAGACAGTAGCTATGGTTTTACCCAACCTTATCAGGAATCGATGATTCCGCTGGATGCCAATACAAAATTTCATGTAGTACATTTTACGGTACCCGACAGCATTCGCAAGGGCGTAGTTTTATATTTTCATGGCAATCAGAAAAACATTGGCCGTTATGCCCACTATGCCGATTTGTTTACCCGAAACAACTATGAAGTTTGGATGATTGATTATCCCAAATTTGGCAAATCAACCGGCGACTTAACAGAAGAAAATCTATATGAAGGCGCTTTGCAATTGTACATGTTGGCAAAGATTCGGTTTAAACCAGATCAGATTATTGTTTACGGAAAATCAATAGGAACAGGTATTGCCACTCAACTGGCTTCTACTAGGGATTGTAAAGCATTGGTATTGGAAACACCCTACTATAGTATGCAATCATTACTGGGAAAGTATTTGTTCATGTATCCTTTGCAACAGTTATTGCATTTTAAATTTCCCACTTCGGAATACCTGCCCAAAGTAATCGCACCGATTCGTATTTTTCATGGCACCGATGATGGTGTAATTCCTTATAGTAATGCAAATAAATTAGCACCTCTTTTAAAAAAAGGAGATGCATTTATTACGATTCCTGAAGGCATACACAATAATTTAACTGAAAGTAAAATCATGCAGCAGGAGTTGAATAAACTGATGCAATAATTTTCAGATTGCTCAAATGGAACTTTTTAAAGCTTACAATTCTCTCATTGTAACAGACTGATTAGTCACACGCAAACTAACAGGCAGTCCCACTTTCAGCGCAACATTTGCTTTGGCATGGCTTACCGGGAAGTGAAAACAGACCGGATAGTCATATTCCACAATATGCTCAGCTATGATTTGCTCCACTTTTTTCCCAAATGGTCTGACTGTGTCTTTGGTATCCGTAAAACCTCCGATGATTAATCCACTTAATTGCTTTAATACTCCTGCCCGTTTTAACTGGATTATCATACGATCAATATTATAGAGATACTCCCCAACATCTTCAATAAATAAAATAGCACCCTTCGTCTTATACAAAAGCGATGATCCTGCCAGGTGAGCCAGCAAGGCAAGATTGCCTCCTACTAAAGCGCCCGTTGCTTTTCCCAACTTATTCTTAGCATAGGGCTTGCACACATACTGATTCTTTTTGCCAGTGATGGCTTTGTAGAGAGACTGCACATATGTTCCATTTGCGCCCCCTTTATTAAAAGCATTGGCCATGGGCGCATGGAGGGAAGCGACTTTGCACTTACTAAATAAATAGGAATGTAAAACAGTAATATCACTGAAGCCAATGATCCACTTTGGATTTTTTTTGAATGCAGTGAAATTCAATTGCTCAATGATGCGGGTAACTCCATAACCTCCCCTTCCACAAAGAATGGCTTTTACAGAAGGCTCATCTAGCATGGCTTGCAGTTCATCTCTTCTTTCTTCATCGGTTCCACTGAAATAATTCGTGGAATCACTTCCCACTGTTTTGCCAATTAGCACTTGAAAGCCCCAGCCTTGAAGGGTTTTTACACAGGTTTTAATATTCGCCGCTTCCATGTATCCGGCAGGACAGGTAATGGCGATGGTATCACCTTTCTTTAAAAAGGGTGGTTGCTTAATCATACATTATAATTCTTGAAGTTCTACTTTATCGTTACTCACCAATAAGCGATGCGGCATTCCCATTTTTAAGGCAAAATTATTTTTGATATGACCAACCGGAAAATCAAAACATACAGGATAGGTAAATGGCCCAATTTTTTCCTGTACAATGGTATAGATATCTCTTCCAAAAGGAACAGCAGGATTGTCTGCTTTAATGTTGCTGAAACTGCCAATAATCAATCCTTTCAACTGATCTAGCTTTCCAGAACGAAGCAAATTACAGAACATACGGTCTATATTGTATAGGGGTTCTCCTACATCTTCGAGCACCAATATCTTGCCCTTGGTTTGTATCATTGAAGCTGAACCATTCAGGTTCTCTAAAATTTTTAAATTACCACCAATAATTTTTCCTTCTGCCATACCCAAACGGTTAGCGGAAGCAGTAACTGCAGGATAATTTACTTTTCTTCCTTCCAGTGCATCTTTAATAGAGAGAATGGTTGCTTTTTGCATTTCAT
>Ga0208492_1000504_pt1 | contig 32478 bp, 15 predicted proteins | sample Subbioar_CSW14AB_FD_184820 | JGI IMG/M metagenome (GOLD analysis project Ga0208492, IMG submission 184820) | Serpentinite rock and fluid subsurface biosphere microbial communities from McLaughlin Reserve, California, USA - CR12Mar_CSW14AB (SPAdes) | ecosystem: Environmental > Terrestrial > Deep... | reverse complement strand
ACATCCCCCGCCAAGGCCACCAAAACGCTGCGAACACCCGCCCGCTTCACCGCCCGCACCGCGCACTCCGCGGCGTCCCCCTTCGCAATCCCCCCCGGGTCCAGCCGCATCCCCGCGCGTGACAACCGCGCCGCCCCATCCCCCGAAACCTCAACCCCGCGCCAACCCACCAGCTCAGCCGCACGCCGCACCGCCCCCGCGTCCGGAGCCCTTCCCTCCCGCCGCGCCTCCCTCCACAACCCAACCACCGCCCCCACCGTCATGTCGAACGCCCCGCCCGTCTCCTCCGCAAGCTCGCGCCCCCGCCGCAGCACCCGCGCCGTATCGGCCGTCACCGGCACAAACTCCCCGCTCCCCGCGGCCGCGTTCACCCTCGACAACTCGCTCGCCGGCCGGTAGTCGCTCAGCAGCGCCTCCAGACGCCCGATCTCTGCGTACGCCGCGTCAAACCCACGCTGCGCCGCCGCCTCATCCGCCGCGTACAGCACAACTCGTGCTTGTACCCCCATGCACACCCGAGTAGCATGCCACCGCGTCAGCTCCGGCCCGTCGCGCACACCTGCACACCCGCCAAACACCGCGGCCACCAGCACCATGCTCATCACCGCTCGCAACACTCTTGCACTCCTCCTCGTCACCGCCGCGGCGCACACGGCGCTCGCGCAAACTCAAGCCCCCGCCGCGCCTGCATCCACTCCCGCGCAGCCCGCACCCAAGCCCACCGAGCCTAGCAAACCCGAGCCCCTCCCGACCTACACGCAGACCATGCCCGTCTCGCGCTACCAGCTCACCTTCGTCAAGATCCCCGCACAGGTCGAAACGGTTGAGCGAACCCGGCCCGGAACGCGCGGCGACGAACCCGGCGGCACCATCGTCGCCGAGCAAACCACTGTCGAAACCTTCTACCTCTCCACCACCGAAGTCACCTGGGACTGCCTCGACCCCTTCGTCTACCGCCTTGACCTCGAGAACCCCGACGCCGAAGTGGACGCCACCACCCGCCCCAGCAAGCCCTACATCCCGCCGGACCGCGGCTTCGGCCACGAGAACTTCCCCGCCATCAGCATCACCTTCCGCACCGCCGACGCCTACTGCCAGTGGCTCACCGAGAAGACCGGCCTCAAGTTCCGCCTCCCCACCGACCAGCAATGGGAGCACGCGGCCACCGCCACCCGCGAGCCCCACCTGATCACCGACCTCACCAAGGCACAAATCGACGCGCTCGCCTGGCACGAGGGCAACGCCGAAGGCCAGACCCACGCCGTGAAGTCGCGCCAGCCCAATCCGTGGGGCCTGTACGACATGCTCGGCAACGCCGGCGAGTGGACCACCGCCTCCGACAACACCCCGCGCCTCCGCGGCGGCTCATACAAAACGCCCCTCGACAAGCTCACCATCAGCCTCTCCGAAAAGCAGGACCCCTCCTGGAACGCCAGCGATCCGCAGATCCCCAAGAGCAAGTGGTGGCTCCCCGACGCCCCCTTCACCGGCTTCCGCCTCATCCTCGAGTGCGACCCCAAAACCGGCGAGCCGCTCAAGGCCAAGCCCGACGCGACGCCCGACACCAAACCCACCGCACCCTCCAAGTAGAGCCACACACCATGCACGACCTAAGCCTCCACCGCCGTGACTTCGTCAAAGCCGCCGGCGTCGGCCTGGTCCTGCCCCTGATCGCAGGCTCCGCGCTCGCAACCCCCCGCCGCCAGGAGCCGCTCAAGATCGGCGTCGTCGGCTTCGGCGGCCGCGGCACCGGCTCCACAATCCAGGCGCTCACCGCCGATAAGGACACCATCCTCTGGGCGGTCGGCGACGTCTTCGACGACCGTCTCAACACCTCGTTCAAGGAAGTCGAATCGCACCTCACCGAGCAGGGCCAGCAGTCGCGCTTGCAGGTCCCCCCCGAGCGCCGCTTCCTGGGCTTCGACGCCTACAAGCACGTCATCGACTCCGGTGTCGATGTCGTGCTCCTGACCGCCTACCCCGCCTTCCGCCCCGCGCACCTCGAGTACGCCGTCGAGAAGGGCAAGCACATCTTCGCCGAGAAGCCCATCGCCGTGGACTCGCCCGGCGTCCGCCGTGTCGCCGCCGCGTGCGAAGCAGCCAAGGCCCGCAACCTCTCCATTGTCTCGGGCTTCTGCTGGCGCTACGCACTCCCCGAGCGTGCCGCCTTCGCCAAACTCCACGAAGGCGCCATCGGCCCCATCAACACCGTCCACAGCACCTACCACACCTCCACGCTCCCCAAGCGCCCCCGCAAGCCCGAGTGGTCCGACACCGAGTTCCAGATGCGCAACTGGTGGCACTACACCTGGGTCTCCGGCGACCACGTCGTCGAGCAGGCGATCCACTCCATCGACCGCATGTCCTGGGCCATGGGCGACGCCACCCCCACGCAGTGCATCGGCATGGGCGGTCGCGCCGCGCGCGGCGACACCCCCGAACACGGCCACGTCTACGACCACTTCACCGCCATCTACGAATACGAGGACGGCCGCCGCGCCATCCACACCACCCGCCAGATCGACAACACCCCCACCGACAACTCCGACTACATCTACGGTGCCCAGGGCCGCGCCGTCATCAACGGCTTCGCCAACCGCCAGGAGTTCTACTCCCCCGCTAACAAGCTCCTCTGGAAGTACGACGGCCCCCGCGGCGACATGTACCAGAACGAGCACGACGCCCTCTTCGCCAGCATCCGCGCCAACAAAGCCCACAACGACGGCCACTCCATGTGCCACACCACCATGCTCGCCATCATGGCCCGCATGGCCGCCTACACCGGCGCCGTCGTCACCTGGAAACAAGCCTGGAACAGCACCGAGGACCTCGTCCCCCAGAACCCCACCTTCGGCCCCATGCCCATGCCCCCAGTCGCCGTCCCCGGCAAAACCAAGCTGATCTGACTCTCCTCTTCAGTTTGAAATTTTAAATTTGAAATTGCCTTTCGCTTTCCGGTCTGTGTTTGCTTCCTCCGTCTCCGCTCTCCCACTTCCGCTTCCGCCTTCCCCGGAGCCCTCCATGCTCTCCCGCCGCACCTTCACCACCGCCGCCACGAGCCTCGCCGCCGCCTCCCTCCTCCCCGCGTTCGCCCCCGCCGCAACTAACCGCGGCTTCCGCCGCCTCCGCGCGGGCGTGATCGGATGCGGCGGCCGCGGCACCGGCGCCGCGAGTGACTTCCTCACCGCCTCCCCTGAAACCGAAGTCGTCGCCCTCGCCGACCTCTTCCCCGAGCGCGTCGCCTCCGCCGTCGCCGGGCTCAAGGGCCTCTCGGCCGACATCGCCGACCGCGTCAATGTCCCAGCCGATCACCAGTTCCACGGCTGGAACGCATACCAGCAGCTCCTCGCCGCCGACAACATCGATGTCGTGATCCTCGCGACTCCCCCCCACTTCCGCCCCATGCACTTCGAGGCCGCCGTCGCCGCGGGCAAGCACGTGTTCATGGAAAAGCCCGTGGCCGTGGACCCCGCGGGCGTACGCAAGGTCATCGCCGCCGGCAAAGCCGCGGCCGCGAAAACCCTCTCCGTCGTCTGCGGCACCCAGCGTCGCCACGAGCGCTGCTACCTCCAGCTCATGGACCGTCTCAAGTCCGGCGCCCTCGGCGACATCGTCTCCGCCCGCTGCTACTGGATGCAGGGCGGTCTCTGGATGAACCCGCGCAAGCCCGAGTGGTCCGACATGGAGTGGCAGCTCCGCAACTGGCTCTACTTCACCTGGCTCAGCGGCGACCACATCGTCGAGCAGCACGTGCACAACCTCGACGTCATCAACTGGGCCATCGGCGCAAACCCCACAAAATGCACCGCCATGGGCGGCCGCCAGGTCCGCATCGACCCCGCCTACGGCAACGCCTTCGACCACTTCGCGGTCGAATACGAATACCCCGGCGGCGTGACCGCCCACTCCTTCTCACGCCAGATCGACGGCTGCGCCGGGCGCGTCGAAGAAGTGATCGAGGGCACCAAGGGCCGTGCGACCTGCTCAAGCGGGCGCGCGAAGATCGACATCGCCGGCGGCGGCACCGGCGGCTGGCGCTTCGAGGGCGAGAACGGCAACCCCTACGTCCACGAGCACGTGGACCTCGTCAAGTCGATCCTCTCTGGCGAGCCCATCAACGAGGCCCAGCGCATCGCCGAGTCCACCCTCACCGCCATCATGGGCCGCATGTCCGCCTACACCGGCAAGTCCGTCACGTGGGACCAGGCCCTCAACAGCACCCTCGACCTCTCCCCCGCCACCTACGCCTTCGGCCCCCTCCCCACCCCCGCCATCGCCATCCCCGGCCGCACCCCGCTGGCCTGATGTACACTGCACCCCTGCCTTGATTTTCGTTGTTCGCTTTCCACTCTTCGCTTTCGAGGCCCCCATGCTCACCACCGTCGCCATCGTCGCGTCCATGATCATCGCCCAACCCCAGCCCAACACCCTCTCCGCGGCCGAGCAGGCCGCGGGCTGGACTCTCCTCTTCGACGGCAAGTCCACCGACCACTGGACCGCCTACAAACAGCCCTCCTTCCCGACCAAGGGCTGGACCATCGAGGACGGCTGCATCAAGGTCAACAAGGCCGGCGGCGGCGGCGACATCGTGACCAAGGCCGAGTGGTCCGACTTCGAGTTCTCCTGCGAGTTCAAGGTCGACAAGGGAGCGAACAGCGGCATCATCTACCGCGTCAACCCCAACGCGAGCCCGAGCGACGCGACCTACATGACCGGCCCCGAGTTCCAGGTGCTCGACGACGCGGGCCACCAGGACGGCGTTGATCCCAAGCACTCCGTCGGCTCCCTCTACGACCTGATCGCCGCGCCCAGCGACAAGCCCAGCAAGCCCGTCGGCGAGTTCAACGAGGCCCGCGTCCGCATCAAGGACGGCGTGCTCGAGCACTACCTCAACGGCCGCCGCATGCTCCGCGTCCGCATCGACACGCCCGAATGGAAGTCGATGATCGCGGCCAGCAAGTTCAAGGCCTGGTCCGGCTTCGGCATCCAGCCTTCCGGCCACATCGCCCTCCAGGAGCACGGCGACACCGTCTGGTACCGCAACATCAAGGTCCGCGACCTGACCAAGCCGATGCCCGATGAGGTCACGCTCTTCGACGGCTGCTGCCTCAGCAAGTGGACCGCAGTGGTCCCCGACCTCAAGAAGCAGGACAAGAACCAGTTCGAGCCGTGGGACATCCCCGATCCCAAGGATGGTGTGCTCACCTGCACCGGCAACCCCGCTGGCTACATCCGCACCAAAGAGAAGTACACCAACTACGTCCTCCAGCTCGACTGGCGCTTCAGCCCCGTCACCAAAAAGGCCGGCAACAGCGGCGTGCTGCTCCGCGTGCAGGAGCCCGACCAGGTGTGGCCCAAGTCGATCGAGGCCCAGCTCCAGTCCGGCAACGCGGGCGACTTCTGGAACATCGGCGACTACCAGATGACCGCCGACAAGGCCCGCACCAACGGCCGCAACACCAAGAAGCTCAAGGCCAACGAGAACGACATCGGCGAGTGGAACCGCTACGAGATCATCGTGGACCACGGCACGGTCGCGCTCATGGTCAACGGCGAAGAGCTCAACCGCGCCACCGGCTGCGCCGAGCTTCCCGGCTACATCGGCCTCCAGTCCGAGGGCGCCGAAATCCACTTCAAGAACGTCCGGCTCTCGCCGATCAAGTAAACACCGCAAACCGCGGGGATGTACGCTATCCCCATGCTCATCGCGCTCCGGGCCTTCGCGTTACAGGTGCTGCTCGCCACGTTGATCGCTGTCGTGGCGCTCACCGCCCCGCCGGCGTGGGGCCAGCCACGCGGCGAAGTCGAACGAGCCACAATCGCGGGTGATGCCGCGGCCATCGCCAGCAGCGGCGTGCCGGGACCACTCGCGGTGTTCGGTGACCGCGCGTTCGTCATCGCCTGCGGCAACGAGGGCAAGGACACCCTGCGACCAGTGGCCGCCGGGGCCGAGTGGGGCACGGGCCGCATCATCGCCCTCGGCCACGGCGGAATGCTCGGCGCCGACGCACTCGCGCACCCCGGCACCCGCGCCGTCGTAACGCATGGAGTCGCGTGGCTCTCCGCCGGTCCTCGCAATGACAACACGTCGGCACCCTCGGATATCACGATCGGGGTCGTGAAGAACGAGGCGATGGTCGCGCTGCTCAAGGACGCAGGTTTCGCGGCCAAGCTGCTGCCCGCCCGCTGGCAGGACACCCTCGAAGGGCTGAGCGTCGTCGTGGTCGACTCGCACAGCGTGGGCGATGAACAACGCGAGCATCTGACACGCTTCGTGAAGGCCGGGGGTGGCCTGCTCACCTCGGGATTGGCCTGGGGCTGGCTCCAGCTCAACACCGGCAAGTCAATCGCCGACCACCCCGGCAATAAGCTGCTTATCGATGCCGGCCTCGCATTCTGCGACGGCACACTGAAACCCACGGCCGACAAGGCATTCACTCTCGGAAACGTGAGCTCCTCACTCCACGCCCGGACCGCGCTCGAAATGCTCGAAGCCGCCGCGGCGGACAAGACCTCTGCGCAACCGCTGGACGCACAGGCGTCGCCGACGCTGATCGCGGCCCTGCGCGTCATCCCGCGTGACCACGACATCTGGCGGCGGTGCGCCGCGATCCTCGAAAGCCGCACCGTGGACCTCGTGCCGACTGCCGCCAAGCCGCTTCGCTCGCGGAACGGCGTAGACCGCACGCTCCTGGCGATGCAGGTTGAGCTGGACAGGACGCTCCCCGCACGCGAGGTGCGGGCCCACCCCGCATCCGCCGACTTCCCCGGTCTTGTACCTCTGAACGCGGCCCGCGTGACCCGCGACATCACGCTCGACCTGAGCATTCCAGGCTGGCACAGCACCGGTCTGTATGCACCCGCCGGCGAGGTGATCACGGTCAAAGTGGACAACGCAACGACAGCCTTATCGATTCGCATCGGCTGCCACAGCGATACGCTGTGGCACCTCGAGAAGTGGCCGCGTGTGCCCGAGGTCTCGCGTGTGTGGCCGCTGGAGAAGGGTGCCCCCGAAACGGACGTCGCGAGCGCACTCGGCGGACTCATCTACATCGAAGTGCCCCGGACACTGAGCGGCATGGCCACGCTCTCGCTCCACGGCGGAGTGCAGTCTCCCCGGTTCGTCTTCGGAACAACGACTCCGGACCAGTGGAAAGCGCTGAGAGATAGCCCCGCGCCTTGGGGCGAGCTCGAGAGCCGCAAGGTGATTGTGACCGTCCCCAGCACCGTTCTCCGCACGCTCGAAGACCCGGCCGCGGTCATGGAGTTCTGGGACCGCATCAGCGACGCGCACGCGACCCTCGCGCAGATCCCGCTGCTGCCCGAGCGCCCCCACCGCTTTGTGGCAGACGTCGAGATCAGCGCCGGGTACATGCACTCGGGCTACCCCATCATGACCCACCTCGACGCCGCGCCGGACATGGTCAGCCTTACCAGACTGCAAGGCGGCACGTGGGGCCTCCTGCACGAGTTGGGCCACAATCACCAGGTGCGCGACTGGACCTTCGAGGGCACCACCGAGGTCACGTGCAACCTGTTCTCGCTGCACGCGATCGACACCGTGTGTACGCCCACGCCCGGCACCCGAGGCCACGGCGGCGTTGACAACCCACCCTCCCTCGCAAACTACCTGAAGGCGGGCGCGCCGTTTGACCGCTGGAAGCGCGAGCCGTTCCTCGCCCTGCACATGTACGTGCAGCTCGAAAAGGCCTTCGGGTGGGAGACCTACAAGAAGGTGTTTGCGGAGTACCGGGCGCTGCCTGAAGGCGAGCGGCCCAAGACGGAGCAGGAGAAGCGCGATCAGTGGATGGTCCGCTTTAGCCGCGCGTGCGGGAAGAACCTGGGGCCGTTCTTCGTGGCGTGGGGCGTGCCGACAACAGAGGGCGCACGTGAGTCGCTGAGCGGGCTGCCCGTGTGGATGCCGGAGGATTGGCCCGCTGAAGCGCCGCGTGAGTGACTTCCCTCACCGCAGCGGCGCGGCCTCCACACCCTCGTTGGAGATCCGCACCGGCTCGATGCGGCCCTCGGCATCGAACCGCATCCGCTCGATGCACACGACGCGGCTGTTCGCGCCAGTCTCCCCCTTGGGCCGGCGGTGGTACACGATCGCCCACTCGTCCTCGCCCGGCAGCCGCACAACGCTGTGGTGCCCCGCGCCGGTCGCGATCTCGGGGTCCTGCACGAGGACCGTGCCCATGCGTGTGAAGGGCCCCAGCGGCGAGTCGCCGATGGCGTACGAAACGCTGTAATCCGGGCCGGTCCAGCCGCCCTCGGACCACATGAAGTACAGCTTCCCGCCGCGACGGAACATGAACGGCCCCTCAACGTACCCGGGTGGCGTGATCTCCTTGAACGTCTCGCCATCCGCGAACGGCACCAGCGACTGAAATTTCTCGCTCAGCTTCGCGACGTTGCAGTGCCGCCAGCCGCCGTAGATGAGGTAGTGCTGGCCGTCGTCGCGGAAGACGAACTGGTCGATCGGCTGCGCACCGTTGTGAAACTCGCCGACGAGGGGCTTGCCGAGCAGGTCGCGGAATGGCCCATCGGGCGCATCGGCCACCGCCACGCCGATCCCGCCGACTTCGCCGTTCTTCTGGATGTCGTTCGCGCCGAAGAAGAGGTAGTACTTCCCATCCTTCTCAATCACGGACGGGGCCCACATCGCGCGGTGCGCCCACACGACGTCCTTGCTCGTGAGGATCCGCGGGTGCCAGATCCAAGAAACCAGATCTGGCGAACTGAACGCGTCGAAGCGGACCTGCTTGTCGTACGGCGCGGAGTACGTCGGGTAGATCCAGTACCGATCGCCGATGCGCACCACCTCCGGGTCGGCGTACCAACCCGGCAGGATCGGGTTGCCGGACCACCTCAGTGCGGGCGTCGGGGCGGGGGCGGAGCTTGAAAGCACCGGCGCGGCGGGCGGATGCACGCGCGTCGCGCAGCCGCCCAGGATCACGGCGGCCAGCAGCATGGGCATGATCTGTCGTCGCATGCGTTGATCTCCTACAGAGCCCGCTTGGGCGGCACCACGGCGTTGGCGAGCAGCAGGCCGACCACGAGCGCCACGACTACCGAGAACATGGCGACCGCGGTTTCGAGGCCCATGACGACATTCTTGCCCATCAGCGTGGTCAGGCTCACAAGGCCCACGGATCCGGGGACCAGGATCAGGAGGGCCGGGAGCAAGGTCACGGCCGCGGGCTTGTCGGTGGTGCGGGAGAAGATGTTGCTCAGGATGCCGACGACCAGTGCGCCGCCGGCCGCGCCGAGTTCGGGACCGACGGCGATGCCCGCGTAACGGGAGGCGTAGAACGCGAGGAAGACTGAGGCCGTGATCCAGGGGACGTCCCTCGCTACCGCCTTGAAAAGCACCATGAGCGCCCAAGGGATCAGCAGCAGCGCGAGTGGCTGGCCCCACCAGGCGAGCGGCTGGGAGTCGCCGGTTGCCGTCAGTTGCAGCGAGTTGCCGGCCTTTTGTCCGATGGCGACGCCGAAAACGAGAAGGAGGAAAGTCATGGCCGCGCTCATGAGGCGGGAGGTTCCGGCGACGAGGTGGCGGGTCGCGAGCTCGTTCATGCCGAGGGTAAGAGTGAGGCCTGGGAGGAACACCATGAGTCCAGCGAGCATGACAGTTTGAGGTGACAACGGATGGAGCCACTCGGCGGCGACCATCGACAGCAGCGCAGCCACGGCACCCGCGGTGAAGTCGATCACCCATGTCCAACGTGGGCGTGCGCCGCCGAACGCCGCGAGGGAGCCCAGGACCAGGCCGAGGACTGCCGCGCTGAGTACTTCTCGCCAACCACCGTTGAAGAACACGGAGACCGCGGCCGAGGACATCGATGCGGCAAAGGCGGAGAGCCAGGGTCCGTAGCGCGACTTGGCCGCGAGTTCGATGCGGATGCGTTCGGTGCCCTGGGCGGGAGTCAGTGTGCCCGCCGTCACCTTCGTCAGGATGGTGTTGAGGGCGGAGAGGCGTTCAAGGTTGACGCCGGCGCTCTGGACACGGACAAGGTGGGTCACGTCCTCGCCGTTGGTGTCGATCGAGGCGAAGACGCCGGTGGGCATCGCGAAGACCTGCGCCTTCACACCCAGGCGCGAGGCGCACTGGGACACGGCGGTCTCGAGGTAGTTCGCAGTCGCCCCGTAGGTGGCGAGCGCACCGGCCATGGCGACCAGGAACTGCCCGCGCTCGTCCTGGTGCTTGGCGGTGGACCTCTCGATGGCTTCGATCACCGCACACCGTAGCGCGCGGAGGGTTCGTGTTGGAGGACCGTCGCTCGCCGGGCGGGGCCAGTTCGTTCGACACCGACCCCGCGAGAAGGGCGGTCTGCTCATCGAACGCGGGGACGGGTGTGGTATCCGCTGGCTGATGCGCGGATGACGGCGGGGCGTCCGAAACTGCCGCGGCCTGCCTGGCAACCGCGCGAGCGGCGGCAGCGCGGAAGAGCCGGTCGGCCCATTCGTACCCCTCCATGTCCCGACGCCGCGGTTCCATGGGCACAGTTTACCAAACACACTCCAAGTATACAACCAGTCTTTTGGAGTCCGTACGGTTTTTTGGTTTCCATGTACGTTTCAGAAACATTGACAGGAACGGTGCGTATCGCTAGGCTGGAGCCCCAGTGACCACTTTTTCTCCACATACTCCAAACTCGTTCGAGGCCGACACGGTGCAGGCGCTGGCTCAGGTGCGCGCCCTGTTCTCGCAGCTCGTCGAGGCGAAGTGCCCGGGCAATCCGTCGGTGTCGGACATCGCGGACACGTTTGGGATCCACCGCAAGCTCGCGTGGCAGGTTGGCAAGGTCGCGTACTCAGCGGACCCGTTCCATGCGGCGCGGCACATGCCCAGCGCGCGGAGCGTTGAGGTGTGGCTGAAGGCCGCGGCGAAGGTGGGGTGCGACTCCCCCACTGTCGAGATGGCGACGAGCGCATCGCAGCGGTTCCACTCGCTCGCGGCGACACACTCACGGACGGAGCAGGAGTTCGAGATGCTCCTGGAGTCATGCACGCGAGCGGACGACGCGGCGCACGTGAAGTGGCGGCAGCAGTCGTTCCACGGGAACAGCTTCGTGTGGGGGGCGCACTGCAAGGTGCTGCTGTCGATCACGGTGCTGCACCCTTCGGCGGATCACAAGCACTTTTTCCACCTGGCGCAGCTGCGCGGGCTGATGGGGTTCCGGCAGACGCGGCAGAATGTGAAGTGGCTGGTGAGCCAGTCGGTCGTGGCGGACGACGCGGCCAAGGCGAAGTCGAGCCTGCAGCGGGTTCCGCTGGACCCCGCGGCGGCCGCGGAGCACGGGGGGGTGCCGGTGATCCCGCGGTTCTGCTCGACGCCGATGCCGAAGTTTTCGCGGCGGACGGCGGGGGGGATGGTGTACGACGAGTTTGTGTCGGGGCCGGTGGGGCAGACGGGGGAGCGCACGCTGGTGACCGGCGAGGTGATCCGCAACCTGGGCGCGGCGCACGCGACCGAGCACGACAAGGTGGCGCACTTTGGCGCGAGCGTGCGCATCCCGGCCGAGGTGTTCCACTACGACATGTTTGTGCATCGCTCTCTGTTCGGGGCGGTGGAGCGCGAGCTGGTAATGTTCAGCGATCTCAACTCGAACATCGCGTTCGGGCCGTCGGACACGCTGCCGATCCCCGAGCGGATCCAGGAGCTCGGGCGGGGCGTGACGCTGGCGCAGACGCCGGACCTGCCAGGGTATCAAGAGCTTGCGGGCTCGGTGTTCAAGCTGCTCAGCGAGGACCCCGACGAGTATGAGCTGTACCGGGCGCGGGTCGCGTACCCGCCCATGCCGACCAGTGTGATGTTCCGGCACCCCTTGCCGGAGCTTGGTTCCAAGGTGGATTGAACTGTGTGTGTTTTGGCCTGTTTCCAGGAGAAAGAATGATGAAGAAGCTGCTTGCTCTCGCCGCCCTTGCGTTCGCCGCGCCCGCGTTCGGGCAGACCGTGTCCTCCTTCGAGGGCCTCGCCGAGGACTTCTACGGCGGGACGTTCGTGCATGACGGGATCACGTTCCGCGACTGCAACAACGTCGGCGGCGTGTTCCCCTCGGGCGAGACGTTCGTGCCCGACGACATCGGGTTCAACTTCATCATCGAGAACTCCACGATCTTCTACAACGACTTTCCCACGTGGGGCAGCCCGATCAACACGCTGACCTTCGGCACGGCGTACGTGAACGGTGACAACCTGTCGCTGGGCGCGTTCGCGAAGTGCTGGATGGACCTGCCGCAGGCGGCGAACACGCTGACGTTCGACATGGCTTACTACGAGAACGGGCCGTGGGGCGGGATCCAGTTCATCCTCGAGGCGTACAACAACGACCAGTTGGTGGACACCGAGACGGTGACGCTCGCGGACGGGGGCGGGCGCGACAACATCATGACCAACACGATGACGGTGTCGGCGCCGACGTTCAACAAGGTGTACCTGCGGGCGAGCTACAACGGGCAGTTCTCAGCGCCGCGGCTGCTGATCGATGACCTGACGGTCACGTACAACACGGGCGGGGGCTGCGGCACCTCGGACTTCAACGGGGACGGGGACTTCGGCACCGATGCGGACATCGAGGCGTTCTTCGCGTGCCTGGGCGGGACGTGCTGCGCGACCTGCTGGTCGGGCGGGGCGGACTTCAACGGGGACGGGGACGTGGGCACGGACCAGGACATCGAGGCGTTCTTCCGCGTGCTGGGCGGCGGGAACTGCTGAGCGACGGATCGATAATCCCCCAAGTGAAGAGAGGGCGCCTGCGTGAGTGGGTGCCCTCCTTCCGTTTTTGGGAGGAGTGCAGAGGAGGCAGAGGAGTGCAGAGGAAGGCGAACGAGGAGCCGCCGCGGAGCGGCTGGCCACCCGGGGTCAGCCGATGCGCCGGACGAGGATGTCGAAGGGGACGAGGCAGAGGGCCGCGGCGAGGAGCCAGGGCCAGAGGCGGACCTGCTGGGTGCTTTCTTTGTCGGGCAGCTTGAGGACGGGGGTGCCGACGGCGGCGACGGTGCCGAGGTTGCGCGACTTGATCTGCTCGAGGGTTTCGGTCGCGACGCCGAGGGTACGGAACTCGGGGGAGAAGGATTGGACGTAGCCGAAGGGGACGGTGGCGCTGTCGCCCTCTGCATCAGGCAAGCGCCAGGCGAACTGGTGGGAGCGGCCGTAGTCGCCCCGGGGGACGAGGGCGGAGAAGAGGCCGGGGCCGTCGCGGCGGACATCGACGGACTTTGCGCCGGTCTGCGGGTCGTAGGACATGAGTTCGAGCACGCGGTCGGTGACGAAGTTGCCGGCGGGGTCCTTGAGGTCGGCGGTCAGGCGGACCATGTCGTCACGGTCTTCGTGGGCAACCTCGACCTCGATGTCCTTCATCATGTCGCGGCCTGCGACGCTGCGGACGATCTGGGCCCAGAGCTTGGCGAACTCGGGCCAGCGGATCCAGTCCTCCGCCCAGCGGGGCTTGGTGTCTGATGTGAACGCGGCGGTGCGGCCCAGGCCGTAGCGCCACTTGGCGAGGATGGGGTCGCCGGCGTCGGAGATGAGGATCGTCTTCGCGGCCTCGCGGGCGGAGGTGGCGACGTAGCCGGCGAGGGGCGGGAGCTCGTCGGCGTCGATCTCGCCCATGGCCTCGTCGTCGGTCATTTGTGTGACGGTGACGAGGCGCTCCACGAGCATGCTGTTGCTGGCGCGGAGGGCCTCGCGCGTGAAGATCTGGGGGATGCTGTAGAAGTCGTCAGTGAAGTAGGCACGCCCCCCGCCGGCGCCGGCGATCTGCTCGAGGAGCTTCTGGTCGGCACCCTCGCCGATACCGACGGTGGAAATGGTGATGCCGTCGCTGGCCATGAGCTGGGCGATGTCGGGGTAGCCGAAGCCCTCGGTCTGGCCGTCGGAGAGGATGATGACGTGCTTCTTGCGGGCGGCGGAGGCCTGGAGCAGGGTGTGGGCCTCTTCCATACCGGGGTAGAGGAAGGTGCCGCCGCCGGCCTCGAGGGCGGCGATGCGGTCGTTGATGGTGGCGCGGTCGCCCGCGGCGGTGAGTTCGAGCAGCACCTCGGCCTCGCTGTCGAAGCCGACGACGCCGATCTGGTCGCGGGGGTTGATGGCCTCGGCGGTGGCGACGGCGGCGCGCTTGGCGAGCTGGATCTTGACGCCGTCCATGGAGCCGGACTTGTCCATCACGAGAACAATGGCGAGGGAGGGGCGGTTGAGGTCCTTCTGGATGGGCATGCGAACGGGGAGAATTTCTTCGATGGGCGTGTTGAAATAGCCGCCCAGGCCGAAGGACTGATCGCCGCCGAGCATGACGAAGCCGCCGCCGAAGTCCTGCACGTAGGTGCGGACGAGCTGCATCTGACGCTGCGTAAGGCGGTCGGCGGGGACGTTGCTGAGGATGAAGGCGTCGAAGCCGAGCAGGTCATCGAGGGTGGCGGGGACGCCGGAGGCGGGGCGGGTCTCGACCTGAACGCCTTCGAGGCCGAGGGCGCTGCTGAGGTAGCTCTGCTGGGCCTCGTCACTGTCGACGTAGAGCACGCGCATCTCGCCCGGGACCACGGCGACGGCGCGGACGCGGTTGTTCTCAACGCGCGTGTCCTGCTCGGCGCGGACGGCGACGTCGATGGCGTGGAAGCCCTTCTCGCGGAAGTAGAGGCCGGGGATGGCGATGGTGTTCTCGCCGGGCTTGAGCTGGCGGGTTTCCTCGGCGATCGCGAAGCCGTCGCGGTAGACGACGAGCTTGGCGGGGGTCGCGATGGTGCTGGCGACGCGGAGCTCGGCGGTGAAGCCCTGGTTGATGCGGAGGCCGCTGGGGAGGGTGAGTTCGGCCGCGGCGACCTCGGGGGGCATGGGCTTGTCGAGGGCGACGGTGTGGACTTCGCAGCCGGCGGAGAGCGCGGCCTGGAAGCTATCCTGCCAGTCACCCCGGTTGAAGTTCGCGTCGGTGAAGAGGTAGATGGCGCGGCCTTCGCCGACTTCGCCGGAGTTGAGGGCGAGGCGAAGGGCGGCGCGGGCGTCGGTCTGCTCGCCGACGATGTCCTTGCGGAAGGCTTCGAGGGCGGTGATGCGCTGCTGGAGGGCGCTGCGGTCGGATTCCGTGGCGTTGTCGGTGACGAGCTTGGCGAGCTGGGTGTTAAGGGCGGAGAGCTGAGACTCGTGGCGGACAAGGTCCTTGTGGGCGTCGGTCCAGCCGTCCCATGACTTCTGGCGGTCGATGAGCAGGCGGGGGTGGTCGGCGAAGAGAACGACGCTGGTGCGGTGGCCTTTGGCGGTGGACTCCTTCGCGAGGCGGTCGATGTCGGTCATCGCGGCGTCGAGGTTGTCGTTGCTCACGCTGCGGGAGACATCGAGGAGGAAGAGGACGTGCTGGGTGGAAGAGGTGCGGCTCAAGATGGGGCGGGCAAGGGCGGCGAGGAGGAGCACGGCGACGGCGAGGCGGAGGAGGAGGCTGGTGGTGTTCCACGCGGCGCCGAGCTGGGCGTAGCTCTTGCGCCAGAACCACAGCAGCCACAGCAGGAGCAGCGGGAGCGCGAACCAGACCCAGGCGGCCTCCATGCGCATCGATTATTCCGTCCACCGCAGGTGGTAGCTGAGCCACTCGAACACGACGCCGACGGCGGCCACGCAAGCGAGCATCGTCCAGGGCAGGGCGCCGAGGAGGCCGCGTGTGAGGCCGAGTTTTTCGGAAGGGTCCTCGGTCGCGGGTGCGACGGCGATTCTGGATTCGTGCTCGTCGCCGATGTTGATGGCGGCGAAGGAGGACTCGCCGCCGACTTCGACGCGGAGCGCGCCGGGGGCGGCGGTGTTGGTGAAGGCGAAGGAGCTGGTGGTGACGGGGAGGGAGAGGTCTTCCTGCTTCGCGGCGTGGAGGAGCTTGGCTGGGATCGTGGTGGTGTTGGCAGGGAGCGCGCGGAGGGGGCGGACGGTGTCGCCGATGGCGTAGGACTCGCGGAGCCAGGAGGGGGCGTCCTCGTGCATCGAGGAGACGGTGTTGCGGAGGAGGAGGGGGAAGGCGTTGCGGAAGGGGAGGTCGCTGGAGACGACGTCGAAGGCGAGGCAGAGGACCTGGCGCGAGGGTTGATCGACGAGGAAGAGGAGCGGGTCGCCGTCGGCGGAGTTGGCGAGGACGCGGGCGGGCTGCTTGAGTGTGATCTTCTGGGCTTTGGCGACCTTGGCGCCCTGGAGGGTGATGTGCTGGGTCAGCGGGTGGGCGCGGGGGACGAGGTGGAGCGAGGGCTCGGGGAGCTCGCTTGTTGTGGTGCCGAGTTCGGCGGGGCAGTTGTTGATGACGACGAAGCGGCCTTGGGACGGGAGTTTCTCGGGGGTCCAGCCGTTGAAGATGACGAGGTCGGGCTTGTGGAGGTGGGTCTCAGGCGCGGCATCGGACGCCGGCGCGTCTGCGGGGGCTGGCTTGGCGGGGGAATGCGCGGCGAGCCAGGCTGCGGGGAACTGGTCGGGGGTGATGGTGAGGCTTTCCTCGGCCCAGACGAGCTCGTCCATGGAGCCGAGGGCCTGCTCGAAGAAGAACGCGGACTCCTTCGCAGTGACGAGCCAGACGACGGCGGGACGGATGGGCTCGAGGACCGCGTACGCCTCGTTGTCGGCGCCGAGGGCGTCGGTGCGGTCGAGGGAGGCGCGGAGGACGCCGCCGGTGGGCGCTTCGATCGTGACGACTTTCTCCCAGCGGGAGCTTGGCTCGATGGTGGCGAGTTCGACGGATTGGGAGCGGCCGTCGACTTCGAGGGTGACGGAGGTGTCGACTTTGGTGTCGGAAGCGTTGACGAGGGTGATAAGGGCCTGGTAGTTGCCGTTCTGGCGGTGCGGCCGGACGGAGAGCTGGGCGATGCCGAGGTTGTCGTTGGTGGCGCCGATGGGCCAGTAGAGGACCGCTGGGTTGGCGGCGGCGAGCTGCGGGACGGTGCTCGCGGAGCCATCGCTGATGACGACGATGCAGGGGTCGTTCTTGCCAGTGGTGAGCTGGGTCGCGAGTTCCACGGCGGCAGCGACGTCGCCCTTGCCGCCGAAGGGGGTGAGATTTTCGACGGCGGTGCGGATGGACTTGGCGTCGAAGGTCCAGGCCTGGAGCACGCGGGGCTCGCGGGCGGCTTCGATGAGGAGCCACTCGTCGGCGACGGGGCGGCCCTGGCTGAGTTGTTCAACGGCTTGCTTTGCGAGAGCGAGGCGGGCGAGGTTGTCCTGGTCCTTCTCGGTTGCCTGCATGCTGGCGGAGTTGTCGATAATCACGGCGATGGCGCGGGGCTTGATCTTGCCCAGGGAGAGGATGGGGTTACCGAGCGCGAGGATGAGGCAGGTGACGATCACCAGCCAAAGCAGCATGGACAGCAGGCGCTTAAGCCGGTTCCAGAGGGTGTGGACCTTGGTCTGGCCGGCGAGGGAGAGCCAGAAGTCCAGCGCGGGGACGGTCGCGGCGCGGCGCTTGATCTTGAGCAGATAGAGCGCGACGACGCCGCCGGCGACCACGAGGAACCACAGGGCCCAGGGCGCGAGGAGGGTCATGCGAGCAGCCTCCCGTGCTGGAGGACGCCGCGGACGAACTCGTCGAAGGGGACCTCGGTCTTTGCCTGGTCGAAGCCGATCGCGTACTTCATGGAGTAGGCCTTGAGGTCTGTGGAGAGGCCTTCGTACGCGGCCTTGTACTTCTTCAGCATCGAGTCGGTGATGGTGAGGTTTTGCTGAGCGCCGGTCTCGGCGTCGATGAGCTTGAGCTCGCCTCGAAGGGGTGGGTCGCGCTCCCAAGGCGACACGACCTGCACGATGTGCATCTGGTGCTTCATGAAGCGGAGGCGGTCCAGGCCGGCGCGGGCGCGCTGAAGGCCGTAGAAGTCGGAGATGATGACGACGATGCCCGGACGGCGGACGCGGGACATGAACATCTGCGCGGTCTTCTCGAAGTCCGTCGCGGGGGCGGTCTTGAGGTTCTCGAGGTAGTCCATCAGGCGGAGGACCTGGCCCTTGCCGCGCATGCGGGGGAGGCCCTGCGCGAGGCCTTCGTCGAAGGGGACGACGCTGGCGGAGTCCATGTTGGACATGCCGATGTAGGCGAGGGCCGCGGCGATGCGGCGGGCGTGGGCGAACTTGTTGGGCTCGCCGAAGTCCATGGAGGCGGAGCGGTCGAGCAGGACCCAGAGGTCGAGCTCCTCCTCCTGGCGGTAGAGCTTGACGAAGAGCTCGCCAAGGCGCGCGTAGGCGAGCCAGTCGACGGTGCGGGGGTCATCGCCGGGGGAGTACTCGCGGAAGTCCTTGAACTCGATGCTCGCACCCTTCTTGATGGAAGGGCGGAGGGCGGAGCGGCGGCCGCGGACGAGCTGGCGGGCGATGAGGTTGAGGGTTTCGAGCTTGGTGAGGAAGTCGGCGTCGAAGAGGGACGAATCGCGGCGCGAGCGCGGGCGTGCGCTGTGGCCTGGAAGTGCTGTGTCGCTGGGTGGCTGCATCGATTGGTTCAGGCGGTCTTCGCGGCCGCGGGTTCCTGGACGGTTTCGAGCAGGCTCTTGAGGATCATGTCGCTGGTGATGCCCTCGGCCTCGGCCTCGAAGTTGCGGATGATGCGGTGGCGGAGGGCGGGGGCGGCGACGTCGCGGATGTCCTCGCAGCTGACGGTGTAGCGCGCGGCGAGCAGGGCCTTGACCTTCGCGGCCAGGATGAGGCTCTGCACGCCGCGGGGGCTGACGCCGAAGCGGACGAAACGCTTGGTCATGTCGGTGGCGTAGGGCGAGTCGGGGTGGGTGCCCAGGGCGATGCGGGCGGCGTAGCGCTGCACGAACTCGGCCGCGAGGACTTGGCGCACGGTGAGCTGCATCTCGCGGATCTGGTCCTTGTTGAGCACGGGCTTGATGGGTGCTTTGTGGTCGCCGGTGGTGCGCTGGATGATGCCCAGGAGTTCCTCTTCGCCCTGCGGGCGCACATCCACCTTGAAGACGAAGCGGTCGATCTGGGCTTCGGGGAGGGGGTAGGTGCCTTCCATTTCGATGGGGTTTTGAGTCGCCAGCACCCAGAAGGGGTCGGGGAGCGGGTGCGTCTTGCCGCCGACGGTGACGCTGCCCTCCTGCATGGCCTCGAGCACGGCGGACTGGGTCTTGGGCGTGGCACGGTTGATCTCGTCGGCGAGAACGAGGTTGGAGAAGATGGGGCCGGGCTGGAAGCGGAAGGTGCGGCCGCCTTTCTCGTCGTCGTGGATGATCGTGGTGCCGGTGATATCGGCGGGCATCAGGTCGGGCGTGAACTGGATGCGCGTGAACTGCATCTGGGTCGCTTCGCCGATGGTGCGCACGAGGAGAGTTTTGCCCAGGCCGGGCACGCCTTCGAGCAGCACGTTGCCGCCGGCCATCATGGCGGTGAGCACCTGCTCGATGACCGGGCGGTAGCCCACGATGCGCTTGCCGATCTCCTCGGCGAGAAGGTGGAACCCCTTCTGGAACTGCTCAACCCGCTCTTTGCTCAGCTCTTGCTGCATGACTTCCCCGTGCCGCGGCCGTTTCTGTTGGCCGTGTTTGCTTGGACGAATCGTGAGACGATCGATGCGCTGATGACCGTGCCTGGCCGATCTGAACGCCGCTACTCCACCGGCTTCTCTTCGCCCTTGGCGTCCGTGTCCTTCTCGTCACCCTCGGTAGGGCGAATCGCCTTGAAGTACCGCTTGAGGTATTCGCGCTGCGAGACCGGCATGTTCTCGAGGTCGAGATCGGCCTCGGCCTTCTGCACGAACTCGGCGTAGAGCTCTTCATAGCGCTTCCCGCTCTTGGCCTTCTCGTCGGGCGAGACGACCTGGAAGGTGCTGCTGTGGCCCTGCTGTTCCTGGAGGTCCGTGAGGTCGGGCGTGCGCTTCTCATCGCCCTTGGCGAGCTTGCCGCCGTCCCACTTCGCGGCCGAGCCCCAGCCGGGCTTGAGCCCGCCCTTCTTGGCGTGCTTGCCCGGCTTGTCGCCCGGCTTATCGCAGAAGCCCTCACCCTCGCACTGCTCGCACCCCTCCTCGCAGCCCTGGCACTTGTTCTGGTTCATCCGCCGCTTCAGCTCGTCGAGCATGCTCTTCTGCTTTGAGAGCCGGTCGCTCTTCTGGTACTTCCCGGCGTTCTTCTTCATCTGCTCACTGAGCCGCTTGAGGGCTTCGGCGAGCTCCTTCTTGTTCATCCTGGAGGCGGCGCCGGCCGCGTTCTGACACTCGCTCTGGAGGTCCTTATCCGCCTCGAGCTGCTCGGCGAGCTCCTGGAGGTCCTGGGCCATGGCCTCCATCTCTTCGGCGGTGAGGGGCATCTGGTCATCGCCCATCTTGCCGGCCGCGGCCCTGAGCTCCTCGCTCGCGCCCTGGTACTCGCCGTTCTGCATTTTGGCGGCGAACTGCTTGAGGGCCTCGCTGCGGGTCATCGCCTTCGCGGCCTTCTTGAGGGCGAGCTCCTTCGCGCTGATGGACTTGCGTTCCTTCTCGACGCGCTCGCTGAGGCGAGCGATGTCCTTGAGCGCATCCTTCTTGTCCGGGTTCTCCTTCAGCTTCTCGGCGAGCTTCTCAAGCTCCTTCATCAGCTCCTCGTCCTCGGGCGACAGGGGCTTCTCGAGCTTCTCAAGGTCCTTCTTGAAGTCGTCGGAGATCTGGCTCCACTCGTCGGCGCTGATCTCGGGCTTCACGACGTCCGCCGCCTGCAGCCGGGGCTGGGGAAGAATGAGCAGCATGACGAACATCACCGCGATGGGCACGGGCACCCACCGCACGTTGCGGGGCATCCGCACGGGGAGCGCGGCCTTGGCGGTGGTGCCACGGACGTGAGCAATCGCGTCCTCGATCACGAGGGACGCGCGGCTCTGATTCTCGTCGCCCGCGAGCTGGAGCGCGCTCGCGAAGCGATCCTGCGAGTTGCCGGCCGCGTCGAGGGCGCGGGCGAGCGCGAGGTCACTCACAGGCCGCAGCATCCCGGAGGCTGCGCCGGTGACAAGGCCGGCGAGGGCCACCAACCCCCCCACGGTCAGCACGCGCGGAATGTCGGTGGTGCCGGTCAGCCACATCACGAGCGCGACCACGCACGCCGTGAGAGCGCCAAGGAGCAGGCCGTCCACGGCCCAGCGAAGCGCGTTGAGCCCGCGCTGCCGACGCCGCAGACCCGTGAGCAACGCTTCGATCGTTCGTGATGCATCACTCACTTGATGAGCTCCTGCGCCTTGGCCGCGAGCTTGTGGCCCGGGCTTGTGTACAGAGCCAGACGTGCGAGCCTGGCCCCGAGTTCCTTGTCGCCCGCCTGATCCGCCGACAACGCGGCGTAGTAGATGATCGGAGACTTGTACGCGGCTTCGCCAGAGGTGAGGGCCGCGGCCTTCCAAGCCTCAACCGCCTCCTTGTGACGGTTCAGCTTGTACAGGCAGTGTACCGTAAGACCACCGTCCTGATCGCAACCGGGGTTGAGCAGTTTCGCCGCCTGCACGGCCTGGAACGCCTTCGCGAAGTCTTCGCCCCACTCCTTGCTCAGGTACCACTGGGCCAGCTCGACGTGGCGGTCGGCGTCGCCCGGGGCCGCTTTGATGCGGTCGAGCAGAATCTTCTCGAGTGCGGCGGCTGTTTGTTGGGCCTCCGCGGCCTTGCCCGCCCGACGCTGCGCGTACGCCTTCCAGTGCAGCAAGGGGCGTGTGTCGCGTGGGTCCGTGAGTTCGGGGAGTTCCTTGTCCAGCAGGCGGACGCCGTCGAGCCACAGGCCGTGCTGGAGGTAGGCCTCTCTCACCTCGGTCAAGGTCAGGTCTTCCTCGCGGACCTTGGGATCGAAGCGGACGCCGATTGCCTGCGCAAGGCCGGAGATGGTCTCCTGGTCGGACATGGGCTGCCGCCACTGGTAATCGTCGTTGTAGTACTGGCCGTACGCGTACGACGGGTAGGCGCCGCCATAGGCGAGCGAGCGTGCGCTTTCGTAGATCTGGGGGTAGTCGTAACCGCCCTGCCATTGCGCGCTCGCCTCGGCGAGGTCTTCGGGAAGGCGATGGCTGGTCCGGGGCTCCGTGACGCACAGGCCGAGCAGCTTGGTTTCGAGAGCATCGGCCTCTGCTGACTTACCCGTCAATCGCAGGATCACGAGCCGTGAGAGCGTGACATCCTTCTTCATTGTGGAGCCGGTCCTCTCCGCGTCGGCGAGGACCTTCTCGAGCTTGTCGAACGCCTTGTCCCGGTAGCACGCCTGCACGTACTGCGAGAGCTGCTGAGACGTGAGCAGCTTGTCGGGCTCGTAGGCCTTCTCGATCAGCTCGATGACCTTCTTGTGGTCGCGCTTCACCTGGAAGTAGGCGAGGAGCTGACCGAAGGTGCGGGTCGTGCCCCAGCCGGGGCCGACGTCCTTGGCGAGCGCGAGCAGCCTCTGCTCGACGGCGGGGTCCACCATTGCCAGTTCCCACAGCGAGTCAGCGCCATCGCGGAGTGCGAACTCCTGCTGGTCCTCGACCTCGTGCTCAATCGCGGAGGCTCGCAGGGCGCTGCGCACCCGCATCAGCTCTTGGGCCGAGTTGCTGCTGCCGTAGTACCACCGCCAGGGATCGCGCGTTGAGCTGCCTAGGTCGGGTGTGTCCGATGCCTGCAACGTCGCGACGACGGATTCCGCGAGGCGGGCACGCCACTGCTGGGCCTGGTCCACCTTCCCCGCGGCCGCGGCGACCGAGCCCGCCCGCGTCCACTCTTCGCGCGTCGTCCGCGCACCCAGCGTCTCGTACTCCTTCTGCAACGCATCGAAGTGGCCGCATTCCCAGAGGGATTGACGGACCTCCGCTCGCCAGTTCCCGCCGCTGCCGCGCCGCTGGCCCCAATTTGGAGCCGGCAAACCCATCGAGGCGTACCGGGTCATCTGCTGGTAGTACGCGTACTCGTCCTGATTGCCGCTGCCCCCGAGGGTGCGGGCGTGGAGCCGGGCGAGCCCACGCAGCTTCTCGGCGTCGCCCTCGCGGGCGAGAAGGTCCTGCGCATGGCGGGCGTAGGTCGCCCAGAGCTGCGCGTAGGTTTGCACGGGCGGACGGGACCGCCCGCGGCCTTCCAGGCCCTGCCACATCTGGCCGCCCATGGCGCCGGCCATCGCGATCTGACTGGTGCCGTAGCGGGACGACTGATCCAGCATCTTCTTGGCCATCTGCTGGAGCGTGGAGTCGTCGTTGCTGTACCACGCTGCTTCCCGACGTGCCTCCAGCCACGAGACGAGCTGGTCGTTGGTGGCCGCGGCAAGCCTGAAGTCGCCCGCGAGCTCGGCCGCGAGGATGAGGCCCCGCTGTGCTTCGACGGAAGGGGTTCCGTTGGCAGCGAGCGCCTTAAAGGCCTTGTGTCCTTCGGCTGGACCCTCGGTGGCGAGCACCATGAGGGCGGCGTCCGCGGGGCGCGACGAGGACGGCTTGAGCCCGTCGGCCGCGAGGCGGCACAGGGTGTCGAAGCCGGGGCTGCTCGTCGTGAGCAGCTGCGGCGACTTCCAGAACTGATCGAGCGTCAGGGCGAGGGCCGCGTCCTTCTTGCCGGTGGCCATGTAGAGGCGGGCGAGCGCGGGGTATTGCTGAGGCTCAAGCTCTCCCGCGGCCTTCTTCTGATCCATCCACGCGACAACCTTCTCCAGCCGCCCCACGCAGGCGAGCAGCATGGAGGCCGACTCGGGCTCCTGTTCCTCGGCGCCATCGCTCGCGAGCACGGGCTCGAGCGCGACGACCGCCTTCTCGACGTCGTCCTTGAGGAGAAGAACGAAGGCCTCGTGGACCGCCCACCGCTCAGTGCGAGTGGGCGCATCCTTCTTGATCTCCTCGAGAAGCTTGAGCGCGTCGTCGTACTGACCCAGCTGGCAGCACGTGTGGAAGTGCTCCATCTTGATCGCGAGGTCGCCGGGCTTGGCGGCCTGCCAGCCCGCGACGGAGGTCTTGAGCGATTCCCAGCGGGCGCCGCGCTTCTGGAGGCTCATCACGAGCTGCGCGAGGCGCGGGTCGGCTGGGTCCTTAGCGGACTGCTCCTCGAGGTTCTTAAGGGTGGCCTCGAACCGGCCCTGCTTCATGAGGAGCTCGAAGAGCGAACTGGCGACGACGCTGCCCTGGCCGCGTTCCAGCTGCTCCTGCCCGCCGCGCTGCTGGTACATCTGATCGTACATCGAGCTGCCATCGCCGGAAGAGTCCCAGCGGTAGGCCCGCACGAGCAGGTCGATCGCGTCGTCCACCTTGCCCGCCTCCGCGAGCATCGCGGCGTACTGCCCGAGCATGTTGCGGCCGTACGACGCGCTGCCCACCACCGCCTGCCGCATCAGCTCGAGCGCGCGGTCCTTCTTGCCCAGGTCCCACATGAGCATCGCGAGGCGCGGCAGCTTGCCCTCGACGCCCTCGGCGTTGCCCGAGACGAGGTACAGCCGCTCGGCCTTAGTCGTGTCGCCGAGCTTGAGGTACAGCGTCGGGAGCAGGTCAGACCCGCTGGGGCTCCAATAATCGCCGTAGCGCGAGGAGTAGCCGTACGGGTTGCCGCCGCCCGGCATCGGCTGGGCGGTCATGCCCGCGCCAGGCTGGGCCTGACGCGTTCCCGCGGCCGCTTCCTTGAACTGCTTGCCCGCGAGTACCAGCTTCAGCCGGTCGCGGTACTGCGCGATGGACGTGAGCTTTGAACTCTTGAGGTAGCTCAGCGCCTTCGCGGCCTCGGCCCAGTCACCCTTGCGCTGCTGCACCTTGGCCCACAGCGTCCAGACCTGCGGGTCGTGCGAGCCGCCCTCGACCTTGGGTTTGAGGGTTTGCTCGAGGAGGACCCAGTCGCCGGTCAGCGCCCCCAGCATGATCCGGTACTCGCCCGCCTTGTCCCCCGCGTCCTTCTCGAGGTAGTCCATGACGCTGGGGTCAGACATGAGGGCCGCGGCCCATTGCGTCATGGCCGGGGGGATGACTTCCTGCTCCTGATCCTCGCCGCCGTAGTAGGAGTATGAGCGGTTGCGCGAGGACTCGTCCTGCACGCCGCGCTTGTTGAACACCGAGAGCATGTGGGGCAGCATGGCCTTGCGGTCGCCCGAGGCGTACGCGAGCGAGGCGAGGCCGGTGCGGGCGTTGATGTTCTCGGGGTCCAGGTCGATGGCGCGTTGGTAGGACTTGGCCGCGTCTTCGTAGGCCTCTTGCCGGACGTACTCCGCCGCAAGCCCGAGGTGCGTCGCGGCCTTCTGGAGGTTTGCACGCTCGAGAAGCGTTGCGACCGCCTTGTCGGAGTCGCCCTTCTCCCAGTAGAGCCCAGCAAGCACCTCGCGGTACACGCCGGCGCTGTCCTGAGGCTCGTAGCCGTAGCGGGCGGCGGCGCCGCCGTCGGTCGCAACGTTCTTCTCCTGGAGTTCGACGAGTTTCTGATAGCCCGCGATGAGATCGTCGAGGGAGGCCGTGGAGGCCTGCTTCTGGATGCGGTGGTGGAGCGCTTCCTGCATCAAGGCGGGGATCTTCTCGGCCTCGGCCGTGACGGCGAGCGCGTCCTCGGGGCGTCCCGCTTCCTCATAGGCCCGGATCAGGGTCGAGTAGTTGTTCCAGTCGCTGGGGTTCTTCTTGATCTTCTCGCGCAGGAGCGCCGCGTACTTGTCGATCTGGCCGGACTTCCGCGCGATCACCGCGAGAAGCTCGGTGCCCCCGGCCCCGCCGCCGCGGAAGCTGTAGGGGTCCTGCTCGCCGGTCTCGTGCTTGGCCGCCTCGGCGACGGCGTCGAAGGCCTCCTCGGGCTTGCCGGCCAGCGCCGCGACGGCGGCCTTGAACTGGAGCAGCGCGGGGGTCTTCACCTTCTGGATCGCGAGCGCATCGTCGATGAGCTTCCGGGCCTCCTCGATGCGGCCGCGGACAAGGCAGATCGTCGCGTAAGCGGTCTTGGTCTCCTCGATCTTGGAATCAATGAGCTGCTTGTACGTCTCGAAGGCCTTGTCCTTATCGCCCTTGTCCCAGTAGACGTCGCCGAGCTTGCAGAGCATGAAGGCGCGGGGGGACTGGAGGGCGGCGTAGGCCGCGTACTGCGCGGGCATGCCGGGCATGGAGACCTGCTTCGGCTGGTTGGCGATGAACTTTTCGGCCAGCGCGATGGCCTTGTCGAAGTCCTTCTTCGAGAGCGCGATATCGATCTGCTTGGCCACCATGTTCTGGTCGGCGCTGCCCTCGTCCACCTGCTTCTCGAGCAGCGCCTCGGCCTTGTCCGACCGGCCCATGCTCTTCTGGAGCCCGGTCACGAGCTTGAGCACCTGCGCATCGGTCGGGGCGGCGGCCCGCTTCTCCTCGACCAGCTTCTCAACTTCCGTGGCCAGCGCGGGGTACAACGCGAACACGTGCTCGATCGAGGCGAAGGGGCTGCCCCCGTCCCGCTCGTACATGCCCGACATGCCGCCGTACTGCACCTGCTGCTTGCTCTGCTCCGACACGGCGTCCATGATCTTCTTCGCGGCCTCCGCGAAGTCGCCCTGGAGGGCCATCGCCTGCGGCACAGCGAAGTCCGTGGTGTCGCCGCCGTAGGGGTTGCGCCGCTGGCTGCTCTTGGCCTTGCCCAGCGCGGCGACCGCCTCGTCGTATTTGCCGAAGTACTGGAGCAGCGTGCCGATGCGGACGTAGGACGTCGGGTCGCGGGGGTCGCCGAGGTCCTTGACGGTCGCGAGCGCCTCGTCGTCCTTTCCGCTGGTCAGCAGTTCGTCGACCAGCCGCCAACGCAGCTGCCGCTTCTGACGGTCGTCGCTGGTCTTCTCGATCTGGAGCTTCAGCGCGGCGACCAGCTTCTCGCTGTCACCCTTGAGGGTGTACACCTCGACGAGCAGCTCGTGCAGGCCCTCCAGGTGCGGGGCGTCCTTGGCGAGTTGCTCGAGGATGGCCGCGCTCTTCTCAACCTCGAGCGAGTAGTAGTACGCCTTGGCCAGGCGCAGCTTGGTCTTGAGGTTCTCCGGCGCGGCGGCGCTCTCGGCCTCCAGGCTGGCGAGCGTGACCTCCGGGGCCGCGGCCTCGGGACTGAGAGCCGCGAGGCGACGCTTCACTTCCGCGAGGGTGCCCAGGTCGGACAGCCCGCGGCGGAGCAGGCGGTTGCAGACCTCGACCGCGAGCTCCTTCTTCCCGGCGCTCTCAAGGGAGTCGGAGAACGCGAGCTGCACCTTCTCGTCGGCGGGCGCGTACACCGCGAGCGTCCGGAGCACAGGCAACATCTTCGCGACCAGCTGCCGCTGCTGGATCATCTCGGTCACCTGCCGCACGAGCTCGTGCCGTCGGCCGGTGGACTCGCCCACCGCCCGCTGCATCGCGTCGCCCGCGGCGATCTCATTCTTTTCCGCCAGGTACAGCTGCGCGAGCCGCAGCCACGAGGAAGACCGATCCAGCTGTGCACCGCGGCCGGAGCCGTAGCCGTACTGCGAGCCGCCCCACCGGTTGCCCCAGCTCCAGTAATCATTGCGTGCCGACGTCAGAGGCTGCGGGCGCGAGGGCGTGATCGCGAGGTCGCGCATCGACCATTCGCGGGCCTTCTTCGCGAGCCGCGCCTTGCACTCCAGGACCTTCTTCTCCCACGCGATCGCCTCGTCCATCTTCTGGCGAGCCTGGGCGACCTCGCCGAGCGTCTGGAGCAGGCCGAGCTCATCCGGGAAGTCGGCGCAGTACCGTTCGTAGACCTTCTGAGCCCCGTCCCAGTCGCCGGAGCGGTCGTACACCTCCGCCAGCTTGCACACGGCCGCGAAGTACCCGACGCTCGCCTTCAGCGGGCTTTCCGTGCTGGCCTTGAACGCCGCCGCGGCCTCGTCGACGCGTTTGCCGTACAGCTCCTTGAGCTGGTCGTGAAGCTTGTACTCGTCGGCGACACGCCGTGCGCGGGCCTCCTGATCGGTGTTGCGAAGGAAGTCATAGAGCTGCACCAGCGCATCGCGTTTGCTGAACGCATCCACGATGCTGCTGAATGCCTGATCGACCGTGTTCTCTTCGCCGTACCAGGAGCGCTGCGCGTTACTGCTGAGGTACACCTGCTGGAGCAGCTGATCGCCCGCCACCTTGCCCGCGGCCTTCAGCCCCTCCTGGTAGAACTCAAACGCGAGGTCGTCCTGTTTGTGCAGCTGGGCGGTGTCGCCGAGCATGGTCCAGCGGTCCACATCCGGGCCGCGCTTGGGCGTGAGCTCCTTCCAGATCGCGCGGGCGTCCTCCATCCGCTTGGTCTCGGCCAGGATGGTGCCCAGCGTGAGCTTGGCGCGGAGGTAGCCGGGTGCCTGCGTGCCGGCGCCGTAATAGCTCCACCCCGAGCCGAGCGTCCACTTGTCGGCAATGTCAGCGAGCAGGTCCTCTGTCACGCGCAGCTGCAGCTCCAGCGGCAGCGTGCGCACAAACTCGCGCCGCACCCGCTCGATCGTGCCCGCCCGCATCCCGTCGCGCTGGGCCCCGAGCAGCTCCACCAGCTTGCGTGCGTGCGGCTCGGCCTCCGCGAACTTCTCGCCGCTCACGAGCAGGTCCACCAATATCCCGATCGCGAGCGTGTCATTCGCGTCCGCCTGCACCACGCGGGTCAGCAGCTGCGTCGCCTGCTCCGTGTTCCCCTCCGCCTGCCGGATCACGGCCAGCTCCAGCAGCTCATCACGCGCGAGCTCCTCCTGCTTCTTCGCGTTCAGCCGCGAGAGCTCCGCGTCCCGCAGGGCCGGCTTACGCGCAATCAGGTTGTACTGCTCAACCCGCAGGTAGTCCTTCTGCGAACTCTTACCGAGCCACGCCTGGTGCTCGACCGGGTACATCGCCGTCTCCAGCTCCCGCAGCATGCTCAGCGCAATCTCGGGCTTGTTGAGCTGGGAGCCGAACAGGTCCGCGGCCTTTTCCTTCAGCACGGCGTTGTCCGGCTGCGCCGCCAACTGCTTGGTCAGCACCTCCTCAAGCTCCGCGATCAGCCCGTTCTCGATGAAGAACTGGACGCCGCGTTCCAGGTTGCTCCGCGACTGCCCGTAGCCGCCATAGCCGTACGCGCTGTAGTACTGCGCGTACGCGGCGCTCTGCATCGCCGAGGAGAAGCTGCCGTACCCGCCACCCTTCTGCTGCGTCTTATCCTCGCCCACCCCCGCACTGAACAGCCGGGCCGCGACCGACGCCGCCCCCGCGCGGTCGCCGCTCTTGAGGTACGCCGTCGCGAGCTTCTCGATGTTCCAGATGTTGCCGGGCTCCAGGTCCAGCAGCCGCCTTGCGGCATTCAGAGCCTCAGGCGTCTTGCCCGCCGCCTCCAACGCCGCGACGAGGTTGCGGTGCAGCGCGTAATCATCGGGCTTCTGGCGGATCCCCTCCTCCAGCACCCCCACCGCCTCGTCCAGCATGCCGTTGTTCTTGAGCAGCGTGCCCGCGTACATCTTGTGCTGGATCTGCTTCCACAGCCGCCGCGCCTGATCCACCTGACCCGACTCGAACTGGGTCTTGCCGAGCTCCCCCAGCACGTAATCGCGGTCAATCTGCGGGAAACGCAGCACCTTCTGGTACGCGTCAATGGCCTCGTCGAACTTCGCGAGCCGCCGCAGCAGCTCCGCCCGCGCCATCGCGAGGTCCGCATCCCGCGGGTTGTGCCGCAGGACCATGTCCAGCAGCTCCATCGCCCGCCCATACTCCAGCTCGCTCACCAGCAGCTGCGTCAGGGCCCGCGCCACCAGCGTATTGTGCGGGTCAACCTCGACTTGCTGGTGCAGCTCATCCATCAGCTCCTCGAGCGTGCCCAGCTGTGTACACGTCTCGTGCAGCTTTGCGAGCGCCTCCTGCGCCCGGTCCATATCGGTCCGCTGCAGCGCCACCGCCTTGAACGCCGCGGCCGCGTCCTCATACCGCCCCGCCGTTGCCAGCCCCTTGCCATAGTCCAGCCGCGCCTCGTGCCGATCGGGCTGAGCCCGCAGCGCCTTCTCGTAGTACGGCAGGGCCCGCTCGGCCTCATCCATCCGCACCATCTGCTCCGCCACGGCACACTGCGTCGCGACATTCGTCGGATCCGCCGCCGCCATCGCCTCCAACGTCGTCACCGCCCCCGCCTTGTCCCCGCTCCGCACCCTCACATCCACGATCGACTCGTAGAACTGCCGCGCCCGCTGCGGGAACGCCTGGATCAGCTGCGCGTACGTCGCGATCGCGGCATCAATGTCACCCGTCGCATCCTGCAGCTTCGCCAGCTGCGTGAGCGCCTGCTCCTGCCCCGGCTGCGCCTTCAGGATCGCATCCAGCGCCTTCCGCATCGCGACAAAGTCCCGCTGCGAGTCCGCCGCCTTCGCAAGGATCAGCCACGCCGTGACATCCTCCGGCTTCGCATCCACCCGCTTCTGCTCCGCCGCGACCAGCGCATCGAGCTTCTGCGCCGACGCGTACATGCTCACCAGCGTCGACACCGCCTCCGCCTGCTGCACCGCGCCCTGCGCCTTGTCCACCAGCCCGCGCCGCACCTCGAGCGCCTGCTCCAGCTGCCCGCTCGCGATCAGCAGTTCCGCCTTCACGGCCGCGTACTTGACTTGATCGGGCGCGATCTCGCACGCCTTGCTGATCGCCGCGAGCGCCGCGTCCAACTTCCCCAAACTCCGCAGCGCCCCCGCGAGCGCCGCCTGCACCGTCGAGTCGTTCGGATTCGCGGCCCCCAGCCGATCCAGCACCGCCGCGCTCTTCTCCTGATCCCCCTTCAGCAGCCACATCCGCGACAGCGCGACGTACGCGTCCGCCTGCTTGGGCTGCACGGCGATTGCCCGCTCGTACGCCTCGCCCGCGTCGTCGTACAGCTCGTACGCCTCGAACAGCGACCCCAGCCGCAGCGCCAGCGTCGGATCATCCACGCGCGAGCCGAGCACCTGCCGCCACTGCCCCCGCGCCCCGTCAACCTGGTGGTTGTTCGCCAGGAACTGCCCGTAGCTGATCATCAGCTCCGTGTCCTGCGGGTGCTGCCCGATCGCCCGCTGATACTCCGCGCTCGCCCCCGCCACATCCCCCGCCCGCTCCAGAAACTCCACGCGCTTCGTACTCAGCGCCAGGTCCTTGGGGAACAGCTCCACCGCCGTCGCGAGGGTCTGCTTCCCCTCATCCACCTTCTGCATCGCCCCCTGCACATCCGCCAGCAGCACGCGCATGCCCGTCTGCTCGGGGGCCCGCTTGATCTGCGCCTCGCAGTACTTGGCCAGCTCATCCAGCTTGTTGGACGCCCGGTACAGCGTCACCACACGCTCGTGCAGCTCCTTCTGCAGCCAGTGGTCGCTCGCCAGCAGCCCGATCGCCTCGACGTACGCCGCGATCGCCTCTTCGCGTTTCCCCAGCTTCTCCTGCGCATTGCCCAGCTCGCGCAGCACCTCGCACTTGCGGTCCACCTCGTTCCCCACCAGCTTGAGCATCTCGCCGTACCGCTTCACCGCCGCTTCGTGCAGGCCGCGCTGCGTCATCGCCGTCGCGACCGCCTTCTGGTGCAGGTAGTTCTCGGGGAACTTGGCCGCGAGCGCCTCCAGCGACGCCACCGCCTCATCCTTCTTCCCACCCCGCAGGTACAGGTCCGCCAGCGCCTCACCCAGCCGCAGCTGCTCCGACACGCTCCCCGCCAGCCCCTGCGCCTCCTTCAGCACGCGCTCCGCCGAGTCGTTGTCCCCCGACTTCTGGAACACCTCGGCCTTCAAGACCAGCAGCTCGCTCTGCTGACGCGACAGCTCCGACGGCAGCCGCTCGATGCCCTTCAGGATCTCGCCCGCCCCCGCCGCGTCCCCCGCCCGCAGCTGCAACCGCGCCAGGATGATCTTCAGCGCCACCTGGTCCGGCAGCGCCGCCACCTTCGCCTGGTACTCCTTCACCAGCTCCGGCAGCTTGCCCCTCTTGACAGCCTCCTCCACCAGCCCGTTGAACGCCGGCCCGTGAAAGGGCCGCCGCTGCAGCAGCGACTGGAACCGCGCGATCGACTCCTCGCCCGAGAGCTCCTTGCTCTTCTCGCCGGGCGCGACGACCTTGGGCTTCTCACCCTTGCCGGGCTGATCCGCCTTCTCGTCCTCGGGCTGCTCGCCCTCACCCATCTGCTTCATGATCGCGTCGAGCTGCGCCTGCATCTCGGGCGTCAGTGTCGGCATCGCGGGCTCCGCATCGTCCCGCTGGGCCCACGCCGGCGCCACCGGCCCAGCCACGCCCATCACCCCCGCCAGGCCACCCGCAAGCGCATACACCAACGCCGCGCGCACCCCACCCGCCGACGCGTACCCCGCCCGCTTCGCCCGATTGAACATGTGCTTCCCCTTCGAGACGCTCGCGTCGTCCCTGTTCTTGCCCGGCCGTCCCCCGCGGTTCGGCACGCAACTGCCTCAGCCTACGTGAAGTGCCACCGCACCCCAAGACGTTCGAACAATCCGCAACCTACGAACACAGACACCGCGGCGTTCAACTCGTTCCGCCCGCCCGTCAGATTCACTCATCGCCGCGCCGCCACACCGCCCCTCCCCCGCTCTTCTAAAGCCTCACCCGTCCCAAGGTTGCGACCTCGCCGTAAGACGTTTCTGTCCAGCCACATGCAGTCACGCCCCCGCACCGCCTCACTCTCTCACCTCCTCACCTCCTCACCTCCCCACCCCCTC
>Ga0208492_1000503_pt1 | contig 32581 bp, 29 predicted proteins | sample Subbioar_CSW14AB_FD_184820 | JGI IMG/M metagenome (GOLD analysis project Ga0208492, IMG submission 184820) | Serpentinite rock and fluid subsurface biosphere microbial communities from McLaughlin Reserve, California, USA - CR12Mar_CSW14AB (SPAdes) | ecosystem: Environmental > Terrestrial > Deep... | reverse complement strand
TCGCGACCGGGCGCGTCGAGTTCTACGCGAAGACCGGGCGGGTGTCGGTCATCCTCAACTCGCTCGAGCCGGCCGGTCTGGGCAGCCTGGAGCAGGCGCTCAAGGCGCTTATGGAAGAGCTCCGGCTCAAGGGCTACTTCGCTCCCGAGCACAAGGTCGCGCTGCCCACCTTCCCGCGACGGGTCGCGATCATCACGAGCCGGACCGGGGCCGCGTTGCAGGATGTCATCGTCACGATGCGGCGGAGATGCCCGGCGGTGGGGGTGCTGGTGTGCGACGTCCGCGTGCAGGGGAGCAGCGCGGCTCCCGAGGTCGCGGCCATGATCCGGCACGTGGACGCGAACGCCGCGGAACTGGGCGTGGATGCGATTATCCTGACCCGCGGCGGCGGTTCGCTCGAGGACCTCTGGGCCTTCAACGAGCGCGAGGTGGCCGACGCGGTGTTCGCGTGCGGGCTGCCGATCGTGGCCGCGATCGGGCACGAGACGGACACGACCATCGCGGAACTGGTCGCCGACGAGCGGTGTGCGACGCCGACCCAAGCCGCGATGCGGCTGACGCCCGACACCGCGGCGCTAGTCCAGCAAGTTGACTCGATGGCGTCACGGCTCGCCAGCAGCGTGCAGCGGATGGCGAAGTTCGACCGACAGAGGTTGGTGGGCGCCGCGCGGCACCCGTTCTTCCTCAACCCTCGAACGACGATCACGCGAGCCCGCGAGCGGCTAACCAACGCGGAAGACTGTCTAGGCCAAGCGATGACCAGACGCTTCACCGCCCTCCGCCACCGCGTCGAGCAGGTGGGCTCGCGCCTCGACAAAAACCAGCCCGCGACCGTCCACGCCCGGATCATGGCCCGGGTCGCCAGCGGCGAGCAGCGGCTGGCGCGAGCGCTCCAGGTCAGGGTCCAGCAGAGCCGCGCTGGAATCGAGGCGGCCGAGCGCCAACTCGGATCCGTGAGCCCGCTTCGGATCCTCGAGCGAGGTTTCTCGGTGACCATGACACTGGAGGGTCGGGTGGTGCGGTCGCCCGCGGACGTCAGCCGCGGCGAGGTCATCGAGTCGCGGGTAAAGGGGGGAACGGTGCGGTCGGTGGTGGGGGATCGCGATGCCCTCGTTCCCGTGGCACCCGCGGCCGTGCCGCCCGCGGTCAGGAAGAAGCCCGGGGGCGCTCCGGCGGGGCCCAGCCTCTTTGGTTAACGGGTCCGAGACTTTGCCCAGAGCGGCTCAGTCTCGGCTTCGTGCCGAGGGGTCAAGCCCCCTCGTGCCGGACTGTGCTACTTTGAAGGACCCGTGAGCCAGACCCCTAGCCAGCCCGACGCCGCCCTGTCCTTCGCGGATGCCCTCGCACGCCTCGAGGAGATCATCGAGCGGATCGAGTCGGGCGAGGTTGGCCTCGAAAAGGCCATCGGCGAGTATGAGCGGGGCGTGGTCCTGATCCGGCGGTGCAAGGACATTCTCCAGAAAGCCGAGCAACGGGTCGATGAACTGACGCGGCCTGCCCCGGCGGGGGCCGCGTCCCCGCCCGCCACTCCCCCCAAGGGCGGGGAATAACCGCCAACGGACCCAAGACTTGCTCACACTGGCCATGGACAGGCTGGACTGGATTCAGTTGATCGGCCAGGTCGTGGCCGTGCTGTTTGTTATGGCTTTTGGGGCGTGCATCGGCTCGCTGCTGAACGTGCTGGTGTACCGCCTGCCCCTCGGCCTAGACGTGGTCACCCCGACCTCTCGCTGCCCCTCCTGCGAGACTTACCTGACCTGGCGGGAGAACATCCCGGTCTTTGGGTGGCTGCTGCTGCGCGGAAAGTGCCGATTCTGCCGCTCCCCCATCAGCCCCGAGTATCCGCTGGTTGAGGGGTACGTCGCGCTCCTGTGGGCGGTCGTCTTCCTCATGCTCTACGCCGACGGCGGCAAGTTTCTGGGCCTGGACTTCAGCGCCTTCCAGCCCGAATGGGCCAGGGCCGGCATCGTCACCACGTGGCCCATCTTCCTCGTGGTCCTCTGCCTCTTCTCCAACCTCGTCGCGATGACGCTGGTGGACGCCAAGACCTGCTTCATCCCCATGCCGCTCACCACGGTTCCCGTAGTTTTCGCGGTCATCGTCCACCCCATCGCGGCGTGGTGGATCGAGCATAAACGCGGCCGCCTGCCGTTCGCCGCCGAGGGGTGGACGTGGGCGATCGCGACGCCCGGCCCGCACTCCTGGTGGTGGATCGGTGCCTCCATCGGCGGTGTCGTGGGGCTGGTCCTCGCCTACGCCCTCCTTCGGTTCAAGCTGATCCGGCGGAGCTTCGAGGACTACGAGGCGTGGGAGAAGGCGGAACTGGCGAAGGCGGCCGCGTCTCCCACCGAGGCGGCGTCCGGTGAAGCTTCGCCTGCTGTCCCGGCCTCGACCACGGAAACGGTCACCGCTCCTCCGCCCCCCGCCGAAGAGCCACCCCCCGCCCCGCCCTCGCCCGCCGTGCAGATGGCCCTCCGGCTGCTGGTGATCGCCATGGTGCTGGGGACCGTCGGATACCTCTGGTACCGGCAATCCTGGGCCGTGGGGGATGTGCTCTCCTGGGGCGTGATCGTGGTCTTCCCGATCCTGGGCCTCTGGGCGCTCATGCACGTGGGCTCGCAGTCGCAAACCGAGCCGCCGGAGCTCTGGATCCAGTACCCCCACGCCCGGCGTGAGATGCTCAAAGAACTGCTTTACCTCGCCCCTGCGATCAGCCTTGCGATGGCCGGCGGGGCTCTTGCGCTCCGCGTCGCGGGGTCGGAGGCCACCGGCGGGGCGACCGCGCCCTTGTGGCTCATGGCCCTTTCGGGTGTGCTGCTGGGTTACCTGATCGGGGGCGGCATCGTCTGGGCGACCCGCATCTTCGGGAGCCTGGGGTTTGGAAAAGAGGCCATGGGTCTGGGCGACGTTCACATGATGGCCGCCGTGGGAGCCTGCATCGGCTGGACGGACGCGGTCCTCGGCTTCTTCGGCGCGGCCATCGTCGGGGTGATGCTGGCCCTGCTGGGGACCGTGTTCTCCGGAAAATTCCGCAAGGCGATGCCATTCGGCCCGTCGCTGGCCCTGGGCACTATGCTGGTGTGGTTCGCGAAGCCCGCCTTCGAAGCGTTCCTCTCGTTCCTGTTCAAGGCCGAGGTCAACCTGCCCTGAGCGGACCTCCCCCGCTGTGGCAAGTGACAGAGAATGTTGAAAAACCTGTCGTTTAGGGCGCAAAAACGCTGCGCAATCGTTATCGGCAGAGCGCGGAAGTTGCCGATAGGATGGCGGCGCGCCGAGGCGGAGCTGCCCGGCATCAATGGATTGAACGACTAAGAGAAGGGATTGTCATGCAGGTTCTTCGTCGCGGTGGGATGCTGATGGTTGGGATGCTTGGTCTGGCCCTCGTGCTGGGCGGCTGCTCCAAGAGCAAGAACGCCGATATGACGGCGACTGAGAACGCCGAGCTTCGCGAGAAGATCGCAGCGCTCGAAGAGGCGAACCGCCAGAAGGATTCGCAGCTCGCCGAGCGCCAGAACGAGAACACCGACTGGGGCACCGAGGCCCCTGTCCGCGCGGCCCGGTCCACCGGCGGCGGGAACGTCTTCCAGGACAACGAGCGCGGCCAGCCCCAGGCGACCATCGCCGGCGACGTGCTCTTCTCCAGCGGTTCGGCGACCCTGAAGGCCGACTCCAAGAAGACGCTCGACCGCGTCGCCTCCGAGATTAAGCGTGACTTCGGTAGCGCGACCATCCGCGTTGATGGTTACACCGACAGCGATCCCCTCATCAAGAGCAAGAAGACCTGGGGCACCAACGAGAACCTCAGTCAGGCCCGCGCTGACGCCGTCAAGAAGTACCTCAGCACCAAGGGCATCAAGAGCGGCCGCATCGAGACCATGGGTTACGGCTCGGCCAAGCCCAAGGCGACGAAGGCTCAGAGCCGCCGCGTCGAGATCATCATCGTCAACTGAGTCGCGCTCCCGTACGAGGGAGCCACACCAGACATCGAACGGACGCCGACCGAAAGGTCGGCGTTCTGCTTTTTGCCCTTTTTTGCGGACGCAACTCGCAACTCTTCTGAATCCGCCTCCGTGCCCGGCGAGAAGCAACCGTGCCGGGTCCGCGAGTCAGCGGCCCGGAATCACAACCATGCGGGCCGAAGTGCCCGCACACAACTCGGGAGATTCAGATGAAGCCTTGCATGATCATGATGGCCGCGGTGTCTGCTGCGCTCGGTTCGCAGGTCAACGCCCAGTGCAGCGATTCGCACGAGAAAGCCGCGAACGTAGCGCTCGCGGCCCACGCCCAGCCCGAGGGCAAGAAGGCCGCGAAGGCCGCTGACATCGTCGACACCGCCGTCGCCGCCGGCAGCTTCAAGACGCTCGTCGCGGCCGTGCAGGCCGCGGGTCTTGTTGACGCCCTCAAGGGCAAGGGCCCCTTCACCGTCTTCGCGCCCACCGACGAAGCCTTCGCCAAGCTCCCCGCGGGCACGGTCGAGATGCTGCTGAAGCCTGAGAACAAGGCCAAGCTCGCGGCCATCCTCAAGTACCACGTCGTCCCCGCCAAGGTCATGGCCGCGGACGTCAAGACCATGGGAGCGGACACCCTCAACGGCCAGCGCATCGACGTCGTCGTCAGCGGCGGCAAGGTCATGGTCGACAAGGCCAACGTCGTCGCGACCGACGTGGTCTGCAGCAACGGCGTCATCCACGTGATCGACAGCGTGATCCTGCCCGGCGACAAGGACATTGTCGACACCGCGGTCGCCGCGGGCAGCTTCACGACCCTCGCGACGCTGCTCGAGAAGGCTGGCCTGGTCGGCGCCCTCAAGGGTGACGGCCCCTTCACCGTCTTCGCCCCCACCGATGAGGCGTTCGCCAAGCTCCCCAAGGAGACCGTTGACAGCCTCCTCAAGCCCGAGAACAAGGACAAGCTCGCGGCCATCCTGAAGTTCCACGTCGTCAGCGGGCGCGTCTTCTCCGACGCCGCCGCCAAGGGCGCCAACGTCGCCACCCTCCAGGGTCAGAAGGTGCAGACCAAGGGCAAGGACGGCAAGGTGACCGTCGAGAACGCGACCGTCACCGCGGCCGACATCGACGCCAGCAACGGTGTGATCCACGTGATCGACACCGTCATCATGCCCAAGTAATCGAAACTCCTCTGGATGCCGGCCGGGTTAACGCCCGGCCGGCGTCTTTTGTTCCCAAGGAGGACGGCGTGCCACGGATGTGCGTTCAAAGGCCGGACATCTGGGCAGGCGTGATGGCCTGTTCAGGGCCGCCTCAGGCAGGTGCCCGGGACCGGGGGCGGACTTACAATCCGCGGCCGGTGATCATCGACGCAGGAGCGTCGCGGGTCGGGCCGGCTGGCCGGGAACCCGGTCGGGAAGGACGCGTCATCGCCTCGGAATACTTGCTCCATCGTGTCAGTACGGGGGACTCCACCGCGATCGAGGAGTTGATCGCCCGGTTCGGCGGGTTGGTGTGGTCGCTCGCGCGCCGGATCGGGCTGCCCGATTCCGAGACCGAGGACGCGGTGCACGAGGTCTTCACCGAGCTCTGGCGCAACGGCAACCGCTACGACCCCAACATCGCTTCCGAGACGGCGTTCGTCGCGACCATTGCCCGCCGCCGGCTCATCGACCGGCGCCGCAAGATCGGTCGCCAACCGATCCGCCAGCAACTGACCGAGTTCGAGCCGACCAAGGGTGGTTCGACGCCACGCAACGAGGTCGGCGAGGAGGCCGCCCGCGCAGCGCTCGCCTTCGAGCAGCTCTCTCCCGAGCAGCAGCGAGTCCTGCGGCTCTCGGTGTATGAAGGTCTCTCGCACGAGCTGATCTCCCGCTCTACCGGACTCCCTCTGGGCACCGTCAAAACACACGCGCGCCGCGGCCTGATCCGGCTTCGCGAGATGCTGAACAAGGACAAGCCCAGCGACGGCGCCGCGGCACCGGCAACGGAGCAGCCGCAGCAGACTTCGCCACCCTCCGGGGAGGGCGAGCGATGAACACCATCACCCCCGAAGACAGCCGGCTCGTCGAGCTGTTGGCCGATCAGGCCCTCGTCGGCCTTTCCAGCCAGGACGAGCTTGAGCTTGAGTCGCTCCTCGCGGCCAATGGCGAGGAAGATGAGCTGTCACTCGCCAGCACGGCAGCGTTGCTCGAACTCTCGCTCCTCAAGCCCGCGGACTGGCAGCCCATGCCCGCCGGTGCCCAGCGGAGGCTCGTGAAGGCGGGGCGTAAGTGGGCGAGCGCGACATCCAGCGTCCTGCAAGCCCCCGAACTCGTTGACAGCCCCGGCATGGCGATGAGCCGCGGCGCCACGCGGCTGGTCTGGAAAACCGGGCCCTGGCTGGTGGCCGCCGCGTGCCTGGTGCTGACCGGTATCGCGGTGTACAACTGGTCGCCCTGGGTCAAGCCCGACATTGTGCAGGTTGTGAACCGTGTGCCCGACCGGGAGGTGCTGCCCTGGGCAGACTGGGACAACCCAGAGGTGAAGGGTGTCAGCGGCGAGACCGTGTGGTGCGAAAGCAAGCAGATGGGGTACATGCGGTTTGTGAACCTGCCTCAGAACGACCCGGCCAAGGAGCAGTACCAGCTCTGGATCGTGGATGAGCGGGGCATGGGGCAGCGGATCAGCGGCGCGATCTTCGATGCGAACCCCAGCGGTGAGACCATCGTGCCCATCGAGCCGGGCATCCAGGTCAAAGGCGCCAAGCTGTTCGCGGTCACCATCGAGCCGCCCGGGGGGATGTGGGTGTCCGACATGTCACGGCGGGTGACGGTCGCGTCGAAGTGAGAAAGACAACCGGCGCATTTGGGGGCATTTCCCGCATCTGAGGGGGATGTGGCCCGGTGCTATGCTGGGTCCATGACGACCGGGCAGGGCGGTAAAAAGTGCGGTGATGCCGTGGCGGAGACTCCGCGTTCGGTGTCGCTGAACGTGCTGCCCGCGGCGCCGACCAAGCGGACGGTGGCAAAGAGTTCGATTTCGAAGTGGCGAGCGGGCGTGCTCATCGGCGTGTACGTGCTGATGTTCGCGCACATCGTGCAGTGGCTCATCATGGGCAAGACCGTCGCGCCCGTTGAGCCCTCGGAGTCGATGTACGCGATCGAGCTTGGAACGATCAACCCGGGGTTCGTGTTCTTCTGCGTGGCGCTGCTCTCGACGTTCATCTTCGGGCGGTTCTTCTGCGGATGGGGCTGCCACATCGTGGCCCTCCAGGACCTGTGCTCGCATTGGATGAACAAGCTGGGAGTGCGGCCCAAGCCGCTGCGCTCGCGCCTGCTCGTGTGGGCGCCCTTCGCGCTCGCGCTGTACATGTTCGTTTGGCCCACGTTCAAGGCGGTCGCGCTCGTGCCGCTGGAAAATGCAATCGCCGGCTGGGTCACGACTGAGCCCGGAGCAGAGAAGTGGCAGTTCCCGCAGTGGCTGGTGACCCTGCCCCGTCAGCCGCACCCCGGCTACCACACCGAGTTCATCGTCAAGGATTACTGGAAGACCTTCCCCACAGACTGGTACGTCATCGTGCCGTTCCTTGGGGTGTGCGGTTTCGCGGCCGTGTACTTCCTCGGAAGCAAGGGCTTTTGCACCTACGGCTGCCCCTACGGCGGGTTCTTCGCGCCGATGGACAAGATCTCCATCGGGCGCATCGTGGTGGACCACGACACATGCGAGCAGTGCGGCCACTGCACGGCCGTGTGTACTTCAAACGTGCGAGTCGCCCAGGAAGTCAAGGACTTCGGGATGGTGGTCGATCCCGGGTGCATGAAGTGCATGGACTGCGTCAGCGTGTGCCCGACGGGTGCCCTCAGCTTCTCGTTCGCACGCCCCGCGGTGCTGGCCAAGGCGTACACACCGGAGGCGAAGGCGGGGAAGGTGCGTCGGCCCGAATACGACCTGGTGTGGTGGCAGGACATCGTCCTGCTCGTGCTCTGCGTGGCGTTCTTCATCGGCTTCCGCGGGATGTTCAACAAGGTCCCGCTGCTGATGGGCGCCGGGCTGGGCCTCGCAGCGGGGTTCATCGCGTGGAAGCTTTGGACGCTGATCACCGAGCCCAACGTGCGGCTCCAGAGTTTGCAGCTCAAGCTGAAGGGGCGGCTTAAGCCGGCGGGCGTGGCGTTGGTGGTGCTCGGTGGGGCGTACCTCGCGCTGGGCACGTGGGGCATCGCGAACCAGGGGCTGCAAACCGCGGCGAACTACTACGACGTGAAAGTCAAAACCCCCTTCGAGCAGGTGTTCTCGGCCGGGTACACGCCCAAACCCGAGGACGCCGCGAACGCGACGCAGGTGGTGAAGCTGCTCAAGATGACCGGCCCGTTCGATGATGGCGGGTGGGGCTGGCGGCACACGGTCGAGCACAACCTGCGGATCGCCTGGAACAGCGCGGTCGCGGGCGACCGTGAAGAGGCGGAGAAGTACTTGAGGCGGGCGATCGATATCGAAGCGCCGTCGCCGCTCGCGCCCTCGCGCGTGTTCCAGCTCGCGCAGCTCTTGCAACTGCGTGGTAAGTCCAACGCAGAGGTGCGGGCCGAGGTGGCCAAAATCGCCAACGCAAGGCCACACCTCTACCCGGTACGCTTGGCGCTCGCGGAGGACCTGCTCGGCACCGGGCAGCGGGATCAGGCGGTGGCAGTAACGCGGGAGGTGCTGACACCCGACAAGTCACTGCCGGCCGTGACGCCCTCGGTGCTCGTGCAGGCCGGGTCCATCCTGATCCGGGCTGGCCAGACAGACGAAGGCATTCAAAGGCTCGAGGAGGCGTACACGCTCGCCGCGGAGCATGAGGGACGCCCCGACGTGGCCGCGATGCTTCAAGTCGCGGAGACGATGATGCAGCTCCAGCGTCTGCCACGCTCGACAGAGATCGCCGTGGCGGTGCTGAGCGCCGAGAAGAAGCCCGCCCCGATGTACCAGATGCAGGCCGTGAGCCTGCTGCTGCGCGCCGGGCAGGGCGAGAAGGCGCTGACGTACCTCCCGCAGATCGTCACGCACCGTAAGCCGCGGCCGGATGTTATGATGCTGACGAACATCGGCGACCTGTACATCCAGGCGGGCAAGCTGCCGGAAGCAGTGGACACCCTGGCTCAAACGGCCGCGGAGCACCCCACCTCGGCCATCACCCGTGCGACGTATGCCCGGGCACTCGCCATGACCGGCAAGCCTGACGCGGCTCTCCGCGAACTCGAAGAGGCGTGCCGGCTGGATCCCTCGCCCGAATACCTGGCCGCCAAGGCGGAACTGCTCGGCTCGATGGGTCGGCAGGCCGAGGCCCAGAAGGCGATGGAAGAGGCCCAGGCCGCGGCACGGGCCCGCGGTGCGGGCGCGCGTTAACCTGGGGTCCTTGGCACATCCAGTAGAATCCTGCAATGGAAGTGCATCCCCGGGTGATGAATCTCGGTAGGCACACCCAAGGGAGTTCATGATGATGTTGCGCGCTTCGGGTCGGGTCGGGATCGTCGCTGGTGTCTCGCTTCTCACCAGTGTCGCGGCCGCGGGAACGGTCACGCTCACACCATCGGTCGACAACACCCTGTACCAGATAAGCTCTGGAACCGAGGTGAGCAATGCGCTGGGGCTCTATCTGTTCGTCGGCAAGACCAACGGCAATGAGCTCCGCCGTGGCCTCACCAGGTTCGACTTCAGTTCGATCCCGGCGGGTTCGATCATCGACAGCGTCGAGCTGCGCATGACCTGCAATCGCGGCGACGGCTTCGGCCTCTCCTACACCCTCCACCGCGTCACCTCCAACTGGGGGCAAGGCACCTCCAGCGCGAGCGAGCCCGGCGGCACCGGCACCGCGGCCACTCCAAATGACCCGACTTGGCTCTCCAGCTTTTTCGGCAGCGCGATGTGGAACTCGCCCGGCGGCGACTTCCACTGGATGCCCAGCGCCAGCACCATCATGGTGACCCCCGGCTCGCAGGTGGTCTGGGCGAGCACGCCGGAACTGGTCGCCGACGTGCAGTCCTGGCTGACCGATCCGAGCCAGAACTTCGGCTGGATCATCATCGGGGACGAGGGAACACGCGGCTCCGCCGTCAGGCTCTCGTCTCGGGAGTCCTCAACCGCTCGCCCCTCCCTGGTGATCACGTACTCGACCCCGCCCGCCTGCGGCACCTCGGACTTCAACGGCGACGGCGACTTCGGGACGGACCAAGACATCGAGGCGTTCTTCGCCTGCTTGGCCGGCAACTGCTGCGCTGCCTGCTTCGAGGGCGGGTCGGACTTCAACCAGGACGGCGACTTCGGCACCGATCAGGACATTGAGAGCTTCTTCCGGGTCCTGGGCGGCGGCCCCTGCTAAGCCAGTCCTCGGAACGGAAGAAAACTGCCCGGCGGGCCGATATACTCTGGACCAAGCCGCGAAGGCGGCGACTGGGCGATTAGCGCAGTTGGCTAGCGCGCTTCCTTGACATGGAAGAGGTCACTGGTTCAAGTCCAGTATCGCCCACTTCACGAACGAACCCCCGCCTGAAGCGGGGGTTTTTTCATGGGCCTGTCTGGGTGGAGCCATGAGGCACGCTTAGGCTGGAACATGGAACAGACCACCCGCCTGCCCCACCCGGTGCTGGACGCCTTCGATGCCCGAATCGCCGGTTGGATGGGCCGGTACGGCATCCCGCTCCTTCGGTGGTCCTTGGGCGTGGTCTTCATCTGGTTCGGGCTCCTGAAACCCTGGGGCCTGAGCGCGGCCGACGACCTCGTCCGGCGGACCGTCTACTGGCTGAACCCCGACTGGTTTATCCCCGTATTGGGGTGGTGGGAAGTTGCGATTGGGGTCGGGCTGATCGTCCGGCCGCTGAACCGGGTCGCGATCCTGCTGCTGTTCCTCCAGATGCCCGGGACGCTGTTGCCACTGTTCCTGCTGCCCGAGGTGTGCTTTGAGCGCGTGCCGTGGGCCCCGACACTGGAGGGCCAGTACATCATCAAGAACCTGGTGCTGATCTCGGCCGCGATCGTGGTGGGCGGGACGGTCCGGAAGCGACGGGAGACGATTCAGGGGGCATCGGGGGCTGGCGCGGGGGCGCGGTAGGCGAGGAGCTTGTCGATGCGGGCGCCGTCCATGTCGACCACCTCGATGCGCCAGCCGTGCCAGTCCGCCCAGTCGCCCGCGTGCGGGATGCGTCCCAGCACCGCTAGCACCAGCCCGGCGGCCGTGCTGACGTCAGGGAGTTCGTCCTGCTGGAGTTCCGTGATCGCGAGGGTGCCGACGAGCTCGTGCAGGGGCATCCGTCCATCGATCAGCCACGACCCGTCTGCACGGCGTTTGGCCCCGGGGGCGGACTGCTCGCCGCGTCGGGCGATGTCGCCGACCAGGGCCGTGGTGACGTCGTTGAGTGTGACCAGGCCCAGCGTGCCGCCGTGTTCGTCGACGATGAACACGATGTGACTCTTGGTGTTCTTGAAGAGGTCCAGGGCCTTGAGTGCCGGCATGGACTCGGGCACGAAGACGGGCTTGCGGGCGACGCGGGAGATCGGGAATGAGGCCCCGTCGAGCAGCCCGTAGGAGATCAGGTCCTTGATGTGGACCACGCCCGTCAACTCATCGATCCCGTCCTTGCAGATGGGGAAGTGCGAGAACGGGCTGGTCCCCACGTGGACTTTGAGCTCTTCGATCGTCGTGTTCTCGGGCAGCCAGATCACCTCCGTGCGCGGCACCATCAGGTCGCGAACCGTGAGATCGCCGACTCGGAGCACCCGCTGAAGGATCGTGTGCTCCTGCGGAGTGAAAACACCCGTGCTCGCCGCCCGAGCCACAATCGCCTGCACGTCCTCTGCCGACACGTCGTCGTCGGTGCGAGGCTTGACCTGGAGCACCTTGAGAACGACTTCGGTCGAGATCGTGAGAACCTTGACAGGCCACGCGGCCATCTTCGACAGGATCGCCAGCGGCCGCGCGATGGCGGACGCGATCGCCTCCGGGTGGGCCATCGCAAGCCGCTTGGGGACAAGCTCTCCCAATACCAGCGAGAAGTACGTGATCAGGAGCACGACGATGGCCAGCGAGACACCTTCTGCCCAGCGGTCTGGGGTCCCGATGCGGACCAGAAACTCGGCGACCCGGGCTGTCATCGCCTTCTCACCGATGGCGCCCGAGAAAATGCCAACGAGCGTGATGCCGACCTGCGTGGTGGAGAGGAAGCGGGTTGGGTCGCGCCGGAGGTCCAGGGCGACTTGGGCGGCGCGACTGCCGCGGGAGGCTTCGGACTGGAGCCGAGAGGCCCGCGAGGTCATCATCGCAAGCTCGGCCATGGCGAAAATGCCGTTGAGGAGGAGAAGGAACGCAAGGATCGCGATCGCGAGGAGCATGGTGGGATTATCGCAGAGGGGGCGGAGTTTGCTTGAATCGACCGAAGTGGTGGAGCAGCAGGGGATTGCGCGATTCACGGCCGGAATACCATGAACCATGGCGAGCGGGAAGCCCAAGGTGCTGGTGGCGATGTCGGGGGGTGTGGACTCCTCGGTCGCGGCCGCGCTGTTGAAAGGGGAGGGCTACGAGGTTGTCGGGTGCTTCATGCGGCTGGGGTCGCCCGGGGAGACCCTGGACGAGCTCCTGCCCGCCGAAGTGGCGTGCGCGGCCCCGGGCAAGGGTGTGAAGATCGGGCACCAGGGGTGCTGCTCCATCAACGACGCGGCCGACGCCCGCCTGGTCGCGGCCGAGCTCGGCGTGCCCTTTTACGTCTGCAACTTCAAGAAGGACTTCGGCCGGATCATTGAGTACTTCGTGGATGAGTACATCCGTGGGCGGACGCCCAACCCGTGCGTGCGCTGCAACGACTGGCTGAAGTTCGGCAAGCTGCACGAATACGCCCGCCAGATCGGGGCCGACTTCGTCGCAAGCGGCCACTACGCGCGGGTGCTGAGCGTGGCACGACCGTGCCCTGACGGTCGTGGCGCTTCAACCGAACCTGCCCTCTGCCGCGGCGTGGATCACAGCAAGGACCAGAGCTACGTCCTCTTCGGCGTGCCGCGGGCGCAGCTGTCGCAAATGCTGCTGCCCATCGGCGGTTTGGAGAAGCCGCGGGTGCGGGAGCTCGCGAAGGACTTCGGCCTCCCGGTGTTCGACAAGCCCGACAGCCAGGAGATCTGCTTCGTCCCGGACAACGACTACGCGGGGCTCGTCGAGCGGCGGCGTCCCGGCGCAGTCGGCGCCGGCAAGATTGTGGACCGCGAGGGGCGCGAAGTCGGCGAGCACGCCGGGCAGCACCGCTTCACCGTCGGTCAGCGGCGTGGGCTGGATATCTCGCTCGGATACCGCGTTTACGTGACCGGCAAGGACCCGGTGACGAACACGGTCACCGTGGGCGGAAAGGCGGACCTGATGTCCGCGGGGTGTGTGGTGGGGGAGGCGAACTGGCTGGTGGATGAGCCGGCGGGTGAGCTTCGCTGTTGGGCGAAGTACCGCTATAACACGCCGGCGTGCGAGGCACGGGTGCGGATCGCAGAGCCCTCGACCGGCGCGACGCCATCAGGGCGTGTGGGCCGTTTCGTGGTCCAGTTTGATGCTGAGCAGGAGGCGGTCGCAGCGGGGCAGGCGGTGGTGCTCTACGCGCACGACCAACCGGACCGCGTGTTGGGCGGCGGGTGGATCGAGAGCGTGGGAGGACGCGGCAACGGGGCAGCGCGATGAATCACACGCGGGCGGGCTCGGCCACGCGGCCGGGCACGTGCACCGTGCCGTGATTAGGGCGCGGGGGTTCGGGGTCCTCTTTCTCGCCCGTGATCGGGTTATTGAAGTGGGACTCCTGCACGGGCACCACGGACTCGAGGATGTGCTCGAGCACGCGGCCTGGTGATCCGGTCGCATCGACTTCCTTGATGATGCTTGCGGGGTAGTACTCAAGGACCGGGAAGGTCTCTCGCTCGTACACGTCCCAGCGGCGACGGATCACTTCTTCCTTCGCGTCGTCGACGCGGTTCTCTTTGAGCGCCCGCCGGCGGAGACGTTTGATCATCTCCTCCTTGTTGGGGCATACGAGGTGGAGGATGCAGAGGACCTCGATGTGGTCCTCCAGGATCTTGGCCTGGTTGACGTTCCGCGGGATGCCGTCGAGCACGAGCAAGTCGACGTTGGGCTTGAAGTCGGAGAGGACGGTCCGGGCCTTCATGTTGTTGTGCCACATCTCAATGGTGGCCTCGTCGGGCACGAGTTCGCCCTTCGACGAGTACTTCATGAACGTCTGCCCCAGCTCGCTGGACATGTCCAGCGTCCGGAACACCTCGCCGCAGGAGAGGTGGTAGAAGCCGGGGATGGAGCCCAGAATCTTGCCCTGCGTGCCCTTGCCGGCACCGGGGGCGCCGAAGAGGAGGACCGTCTGGTAACGCTGGCTCATGTCGTGTCTCCCGATTTTCGTGACGTTGGGCGGGTACACCCTAAACCGCAATCCGGGTCATAGCAAGGGAGAACCGGCTGATGGGCCGTCTGATCGGCCCACCGGTAGGGGTTACGCGGCCTCTCCCGGGCTGGTTCGGGCCAGCCCCCGGGGGGTTCGTGGGGGGCTCGTCTGGCTGGTCGCTGACCGGGTCGAGCCCGGTCGGCCGGGCCCAAGTCGGCAGGATTTACCGAACGCCGTCCTTGGACGCGAGCAGCTTGATCATGTCCACGCAGCGGGCGGAGTAGCCGGCCTCATTGTCGTACCACGAGACGACCTTGAAGAACCGCTTGTTGAGCTCGATGCCGGCCTTGGAGTCGAAGATCGAGCTGTGGCGGTTTCCGATGAAGTCCGAGGACACGACCTCCTCGTCGGTGTACTCGAGAATGTCCTTCATCGCCCCGCCCGCGGCCGACTTCATCGCCGCGTTGATGTCCGCGAGGGTCGTGTCCTTGGCGGTCCGGAACGTCAGGTCCACGGCCGAGACGTCGGCCGTGGGAACGCGGAAGGACATGCCGGTGAGCTTGCCCTTGAGGGCGGGGATGCAGAGGGTGACGGCCTTGGCCGCGCCGGTGCTGGCGGGGATGATGTTCTGGTAGCCGTTGCGGCCGCCGCGCCAGTCCTTCTTGGAGGGGCCGTCCTGCGTGGGCTGGGTCGCTGTCACGGCGTGGACGGTGGTCATCAGACCTTCGTCCAGACCGAAGGCGTCATTGATCACCTTCGCGATGGGCGCGAGGCAGTTGGTGGTGCAGGAGGCATTGGAGATGATTGTGTGCTTCGCGGGGTCGTACTGCTCGGTGTTCACGCCGAGGCAGAACGTGGGCACCTGCGCGGGCTCGCTCTTGGTGGGCGCGGAGATGATCACGCGCTTCGCGCCCGCCTGGAGATGCAGGCTGGCCTTCTCAAACTCCGTGAACAGGCCGGTGGACTCGAGGATGTAGTCAACCCCGAGGTCCTTCCATGGCAGCTTGGCGGGGTCCTTCTCGGCCATGGTCTTGGTGGTCTTGCCATTCACTGTGAATGAGTTCTCGGTGGCGGAAATCTCCGCACGCTTCCCGCCCAGCATGAACTGGCGGTGCATCGTGTCATACTTCAGCAGGTAGGCCAGGTTGTCGGCCGGGACGAGGTCGTTGACGGCGACCACTTCGATCCCGTGCTCCGCGGCGATGCGGTAGACGAGGCGACCGATGCGACCAAAGCCGTTGATGCCGACGCGGATAGCCATTGAGATGCTCCGTGGAAAAGTGCGGGTGGACGCGCGATGGTAGTGCCGGGCGGGAGGCCCCGGCAACCTGCATGAATATGCGTTTCAGGGTTGCAGGGGCGGGGCGTCCGCGTGGGTGGCCCGCCACTGCGTGATGGAGACGTGCAGGTCGCCAAGGGCCGCGAGGGCGATGCGGGTTTCCCGCAGAAGTTGCAAGGAGCCCGCGACGAGGGCGCCGACGCCCAGCACGGCCAGGACCGCCGTGAGAACCTGGGTCAGGAGTGGAACGCCGGGAATCTGGAAGTACCCGGCGAAGGCGCCGAGCAGGGCCACGCACGTGCCCGCGGCGAAGCAGCCGGCGGCGAAGTAGAAGCTGCGAAGCCCGCTCACCAGCATCTCGGCCCGGCGGTGGGCGTGCTGGAAGTCACGGTGGTTCGTCGCGACATCCAGGCCCGGGCCCTTCGACGTAAGGATTGAGACCGACGCGGCCCGGGCCCGATCCGATGCCCGGGCCAGCCGGTTGGACGTGCTGAGGATGAGCAGCGTGGATGCGTTCGTCAGAATTGCGGGGGCCGCGAGGAACGTGAGAACGGCGAAGGGGTTGTTGGCGATTTCGGATTGCATGATGGCAAGTGGCATGAGCTAGGCGAGGGCCTTGGCCGCGGCGTTCTCGTAGGCGATGCGGCCATTCACGAGCGTCACGATTGCGCGCCCCTTGACCTTGCGGCCTAGGAACGGCGTGTTCCAGGACTTGCCGCGGAGCTCGGCCCGCGTGATGGTCCACTCGAGGTCCGGGTCGATGATGGTGATGTCGGCGGGGCCGCCGATGCGGAGAGCGCCGAGGCCCTGACGGTCAAGGTTGCACAGGCGGGCGGGCTCAAGGGTCATCATGGCGATCATGCGGGGCCAGTCGATCAGGCCTGTCGCGATGAGGGCCTGCGCGTAGAGCGCGAGGGCGGTCTCCAGCCCGACGAACCCAAACGGCGCATCCTCAAAGGGCAGCGCCTTCTCATCAGCCGAGTGCGGCGCGTGGTCAGTCGCGAGCACGGTGATCGTGCCGTCCGCCACGCCCTGCCGGATTGCCTGCATGTCCTTGGTCTCGCGGAGCGGCGGGTTCACCTTCGCGAGCGTGTTGTACCCGTCGCACGCCTCGTGGGTGAGCAGGAGGTGGTGGGGGGCCGCTTCGGCCGTGACGTTCGTGTGGCCTGCGGCCCGGGCGCGGCGGATGAGATCAACGGACTCGCCGGAGGAGATGTGCTGAACGTGGTAGCGGCTGCCGGGGACGCCGCGGGCGAGGCGGATGTCGCGTTCAATGATGATCTCTTCGGCGGAGCGCGGCCAGCCGCCCAGTCCCAGGCGCGTCGAAACCTCACCCGCGTGCATCGCGGCGCCCTTGGTGAGCGTCGGATCCTGGCAGTGCTGCATGAAGCACAGCCCTGTCGCGGACACCGCGGACAGGACGCGGGCCATCATGCCGGCGGTCGGGATGCAGTCCCCATCATCGGAGAACGCGACTGCCCCCGCGCGGGCCATCAGACCGATCTCGGTGAGGTCCTCGCCCTTGCGGCCCTTGGTAGCCGCGGCCACAGGAAAAACGCGGCACGCCGCTGTGCTCGCCGCCCGGGCCATTACGAACGCGACCACCTCAGGAGTATCAAGTGCGGGGCTGGTGTTGGGCATGCAGCAGACCGTCGTGAAGCCACCCGCCACCGCCGCCAGCGAGCCCGTGGCCAGCGTCTCCTTGTGCTCCTGCCCCGGCTCCCGGAGGTGGACGTGGGGGTCGATGAGGCCAGGGGTCACCAGGCACCCCTCGGCGTCGATCACCCGGTCGGCAGGGGAGCGGGAAAGGCCGGGGCCGATGGCCGTGACGCGCCCGTCCCGGACCGCGATGTCGGCCGTCTGATCCATCCCCGAGGCGGGGTCAATAACACGCCCGCCGACGATCAGGAGTGAGTCCATGCGGGGCAGGATACGGGGATTGGAGGGCATTGGGGGCGGCACGCGGGGCGACTTGGAAAGGTCTTTGCGGCCCGCCTATCCTCCCCTTCACCATTCGGGGTGTAGCGCAGCTTGGTAGCGCGTTTGACTGGGGGTCAAAAGGTCGCAGGTTCAAATCCTGTCACCCCGACTTAGTTACGGAATGCCCCGCAGGGACTCAACCTGCGGGGTTTCGTTTTTGGCGGCTCGTGCGACGTCTGGGAGGCGTCGCCCGCTGGGACTTGCCGCTGATGATCTCCGAGCCACGAGGCATCACGTGAGCAAGCCAATGCAGTCTCTCGCCGAAGAGACGGAAACCCTGAAGTCGGCCTACGCCGCGCTCAACCGGAACGACATCGCGGGTTTTCTGGGAATGCTTGACCCACAGATCGAGCGGGCCGAGTTCCTGGAATCCCCGCAGGGCGGCACCTATCGCGGGATCCAGGCCGTGACGGAACACTTCGTAAAGGCACGCGGGGCGTGGGCCGAGGGCAGTTGCGAGCCGCAGCGGTTCATCGTCGCTGGTGATCGGATCGTGGTTCTCGTACAAGTGCGGGTGAGGCTGAAGCACGAGACGGAGTGGCGTGAAGGGCGGGTGGCTGATGTCTTCACGTTCCGCGATGGAAAAGCGATCGAGTTCCGCTCGTTCATCGATGAAGCGCAGGCGCTCGAATGGGCCGGCGCGAGGTGAGGCGGTCTACGCTGCTCTGAATCCAGGGAACAGCAAATGAAAGCACAGCCCGCGGGTGACTTCGATTACGACACGCACGGCCTGCAGTACTCGCAGCTGCGGAAAACCGAGCCGCGGATTGCGGGCATGGTGTACGCGGCCCTGGGCGAGGCCAAAACTGTCGTCAACGTGGGAGCTGGGGCCGGGTCTTACGAGCCCACCGACCGCCACGTAATCGCCATCGAGCCCTCCGCGGCCATGCGAGCTCAGCGGCCCGCACACTTGGCGCCGGCGATCAACGGGCGGGCCGAGGCGCTCCCACTCGATGACGGCTCCGTCGACGCGGCCATGTCCACACTCTCCGTACACCAGTGGCGGGACTGGCGTGGCGGCCTGCGGGAGATGCGACGGGTGAGCCGTGGACCGGTGGTGGTGATGACCTTCGACGGTGACGAAATCAACCGTTTCTGGCTGGCGGAGTACTGCCCGGAGGTGGTGGAGGCGGAGAAGGGACGGTTTCCGTCGATCGATGAGATTGGCCGCGTTCTGGGCGGGCGGGCGCGGGTGGAGAAGGTGCCCATCCCGATCGACTGCGTGGATGGCTTCACCGAGGCGTACTACGCGCGCCCCGCGGCCTTCCTCGACCCCCGTGTGCGCGGTTCACAATCGGCGTGGGGCTTCGTGCCGCAGGAGGTGCAGGAGCGGTTCGTGCGGGACCTGCGGGCCGATCTGGATTCCGGCGAATGGGAGCGCAAGCACGGCCACCTGCGGCAGGAGCCGGTGTTCTGGGGAGCGTTGCGGCTGATCGTCAGCGAGGTGTGAAGCGGTTCAGCAGGCCCCGCCGCCCAAAACGCGGAAGAACGACTCGATGTCCTGGTCGGTCCCGTAGTCCCCATCGGCGTTGAAGTCCGAGCCGTAGGGGAACGCAACGCCGCAGCAGTTGCCGCCCAGGCAGCGGAAGAACGCCTCGATGTCCGCGTCAGTGCCGAAGTCGCCGTCGCCGTTGTAGTCCGACGTGCCGCATTCAGGAGGAGTGGGGAGGAGCACGATCTGGCGGACGTCGCCGATGATGGTGATACCCGACGGGAGGAAGTCGGAGCGCTCGTTGGCCGCGAGGAACTTGCCGTCGCAGTCCTGGTCCCGGAGCCGGATGATCCGCTTGCCGCTGTTATCGCTGAACAGGACATCTCCACCGGGGAGGCTGAGGATGTCAACGGACGTGAAGCCGGTTTCGGCGGTAGAGAAAACGAGTTCCGCCTCACCCGCGTCGTCGGCATCGCCGTCGGGCGGGTTGGCTCCGTCCGGGAGGTCGGTCAAACGGTAAATCTGGTCGATCGCCGGCGAAGTCAGTGTGTGGTAGTAGAGCGACCCGGGGCGAGCGAGGTCGGGCTCCAGCGCGAACCCGGCGCTCGCGCCGGTGTACCACTGCCTGAACTCCGCGGCGGAGTCGTCCGCTCGCCCATTGCCGTCGAGGTCCATAAAGCGGAAGACGCCGTGGCCGCCAGAGAAGGAGTTGCGGATATAACCAACGTCCCCCACCAGAACCAGCTCCTGCGGCGAGTACGAGCCGTTGCACACGACGAATGCCGACGGCGAGTCCGCGACAACCTTGGTCATCTCATCCTGCGACATCCAAAGTCCATCGTTATCCGTGTCGCGGCAGCGGTAGACCGCGTCGCATCCGAAGCCGTTGCCGGCGTTGACAACCAGCACTTCCCCGTTGGCTGCGAACGCCCCGCCCGTGGGGAACGTCGTGCTGACGCCGGAGGCGTTGTTGACGTCCGCGATCATCCGAGACTCGCCCGCGTCCAGCGCGTCCCCGTCGTTGTTGTTGTCCCCGAACCGGTAGTACTGCCGGAGCACCTGGTCGCCGCCGATCACCGTCCCGTCGGGGCTGACGAAGAACGCGTTGAGATTGTCCGCGAGCCCAGTCCCCGCGGCGTTGGTCTCGTCGTACCAGACGAAGATCTCGTCGTTCTGGATGACCCCATCCCCGCTGACGTCTGTGAGGCGCCAGATCTTGTTATTGGCGCGGTCCGCGAGCAGGACCGTGATCCCGGCGTTGACGGAACCGGCGGCGAAGGACGTCAGCAGGGCGGCGGACAGCGCGGCGAGCGTGGGGCGCATGGCTCTCTCCTTGAGATGCCATGAGCCTACCCAGTTCGATCTCAGTTGCAACTCAGTCTCAACTGGAAATCTTCAACCCAGCGCCCGTCGGAGCTCCGCGCCCAACCTCTGGAGGTGATCCAGCGTGTGCTTTGCGGACACCGTAAGTCGGAAGAACATGGGCGTCGGCCCGCCCGGGTACTCGATGAATGGTGCGTACACGCCCGCGTCGAGCAGCTCTCGGTGGACGCGTTCCATGGTCTCGCGGGACTCGAGGCTGAAGGTGAAGATGGGAACGCGGTCCGCGGCCGTGGTGGGGGCCGTAAGGGTTGCAGTGCCGCCCGACCCGCCCGCCTGCAAAGGGGGCTGGAGTCGGGAGCTGGTGTTGATGGCGACGTCGCTGAGCTCGATGTCGAGGTCGGTGAGGATCTGGCGCATGGCCGCGGTGTTGCGCCGGAGCAGCGCGGTGAGCTCGGTTTCCCGCTGCATCACCCCCAGCGCGGCCCGCACGGCCATCGCAATCGGCGTCGGCGCAGGCGTCGAGCGGCGGTAGACATCCGCGTTCTCGCGGACCTGATCGATGAGCGCCCGCCGGCCAAGCACCGCCCCGCCGTAGCAGCCGAAGCCCTTTGCCAGGGTGGTCGTAATGCACACGCGCGGGTCGTTCAGGCCGGCCTCACTGACCGTGCCGCGGCCAAGCTCGCCCAGCACGCACACGCCGTGGCAGTCGTCCACGATCAAGGTGCTCCGCTGCTTGGGCAGGATGGCGAGCAGGTCCGCCACCGGGGCGACCGCGCCGTCCGCGGCGAACACCCCGTCGGTAAAGAGGGCGATGCCCTGGTCCCCGTACTGCCGCACCAGCCACGCGGCCGAATCAGGGTTCAGGTGCTCGTACTCGAACACCTGCATGCCCGCTGACGTCGCGGCCGAGCGAAGGCTGCGGTGGGCACGAGAGTCGATCAGGGCGACGCCGTGGCGGGCGCACAGGGCCTGGGCGATGGCGATGTTGGCCGTGTAACCCTCGGCCGTGAGGATCGCGGCCTCCTGCCCGATGAACGCGGCCAGCTCTCGCTCGAGGGCCTCGTGGACATTGGTGTTGCCGGTGGTCTCGCGCGAGGCCGTGGTGCTGATGCCGAACTTCGCGAGCCCCTCCCGCACCGCCCCCAGCACCGCCGGGTGATGCGCCAGGCCCAGGTAATTGCAGCCGCCGAAGGCGAGAAGCTCACGCCCGTCAACGGTCATGTGCGTGGCGGTGGACGATTCAACGTTGAGGCGTGCCATGGTGCAGTCCTGTTGCGTGGTGCGTCGCCGCTCCGCGGCGGTCTGTCTCTCTATTTCGGCGGTTGGTTCAGAAGTTCGTGAAGGACGAACCCGGTCTAACTACCGATTCTCCGACCTCGCCGAGGCATGGATCGGCGGCGGGATCGTCGCCATCGTGTGCAGGCCGGGCGGGGCCTTGAGGATGCGGGGGATCGAGTTGAGCACGATCGCGCAGGTGGCGACGTCTCCGTGGATGCCGCCGGGGATCACCATGTCGATGGGCGGCTCGCCCTGGATGACGACCCGGTCGTGGGGGCCCTCCTGCCCGATCGCTGCCTGGAACTCCAGGCGGACGACTTCGCGCTCGTCAAAGTACCCACGGGCCACCTGCCTGACGCCGGAGCACTTGCCGCGGGGGATGTTGCCCAGTCCGCAGACGAGGTCACGCTCGGCCTTGACGGGGGCGATGTCCTCCTCCCACCGTTCGATCGGCAGGCCGACGTAATGAGCGATGAAGTGGAGGCTCTCGCCCAGGCCGACGTGCCGGAGGCTGCCGTCCTTCACCTTCGCGGCGAACTGGGCGTCGTCCAGGCCGGCTCCGATCTTCTGCTGGAACGGGATGCGGCGGGCCGAGGCGTCCTGCACGCGGTAGCAGGCGATGCCCTTGACGGACTTGCTGACCGAGGTGAGAAACGCGGGGAGGGCGTCCATCAGGAAGCCGGGGTTGACGCCCGTGCCGAGCAAGCGGCCGCCGGTTTTCTTGCAGAGGTCATCGAGTTCCTCGGCCAAAGCAACGTGCCGCAGCCAGGGGTACACGAGTTCCTCGCACGTGCTGACCACCGCCTTGCCATGGCGCAGGATGTCGCGGAACGTGTGCTCGCAGGACTTGAGGTCGCTGCTGGTGCTGACGATCGCGACGTCGATCTCGTCCCAGTTGTCCACGGCCGCGAGGTTGGGCAGGATCTTGAGGCGAGCGTCCGCAGCCGGGACGACCTTGGTCAGCGACTGGCCCGCGAACGACGGCGACATGTCCACCGCGGCCACCACATGCCCGAGGTCGCGCTCGTGGATCTCGTTGAGGATCTTGACGCCCAGGGGCCCGATGCCGACGTGGAGGATTCGCTTCATGGCGGAGGGTAGCGGGTGAAGGAACCGCCGGGTTTGGCCGGATGCGGTGATTTACTCACCGAGAGCCTGCGAGAGTCGCCCATTGCTGTCGGATATGAGTTTTTCGGCGGTCTCGCGGGTGGTGTGCTTGCGGTGCATAACCACGGCGGTCTTGACCGAACCCCCGGCCCGGTCCAGAAGCGCGAAGCACTCTTCGCGGGAAAGGTCGGTCAGTGTCGCCACGATCCTCGCCGCGCGGTCCTTCAGCTTGTCGTTTGTGGCACGCACATCCACCATCAGGTTTTGATACACGCGCCCGCTGCGGACCATCAGCGTGGTCGAGATGGTATTAAGGGTCAGCTTCGTCGCGGTGCCGGCCTTCATCCGGGTGGAGCCGGTCAGAACCTCGGGTCCGGTCTTGAGGATGATCAGGTGGTCCGCGCTCGGGGGCTGGTCGATGGTGGTGCAGACGAGCAGGCCGATGAGGGGGCGGCCGCCTTCGGGGAGCTGCTTGCAGAAGTCGAGGGCGCCCAGGGCGTATGGCGTCGTGCCTCCCGCGGCGATCGCGAGCACCGTGTCGTTGCTCGTGAGCGAGAGTGCTTCGAGCTCCGGCCAGGCGCCGCGGAGGTCATCCTCCTTGGATTCGGATGACTTGCGGAGGGCCGCGTCACCGCCGGCGATGAGGCCGACGACTTTGCCGGGTTCCACCTGGAAGGTCGGCGGGGCCTCCGAGGCGTCGAGCACGCCCAAACGCCCGGACGTGCCAGCCCCCACGTAGATCAACCGACCGCCTGCAACGAACCCCGGCTCCGCGGCCTCGATAAACCGCGTGATCGTCTTGCCCGCCCGCTTGAGAGCGTGCTGAACCTCGCGGTCCTCCTGATGGATCAACTCCACGATCTCCCGGGCAGAGAGTGTGTGCAAGTGCATCGTGCGCGGGTTGCGTTTTTCGGTAGAGATGTGGGAGCGGTCGGGGGGAGCCTGATTTGTCATGGATAGACCCAAGCCCCCGAGAGCGGGGCCTTTGTGACGCCGGTGACGGCGGGAATGGTGATAGGAACCTTGTCCTGGCAGAGAGCGCCCAGGACGGCGAAGCAGATGGCTTCGCGATACTCAACCGTAACACCTGCATCGGCAGTGGTCCGAGGGGGATGGTTAAGTGCCGCTCCGAGGGCTGTCATTAGCCCAGTATTTCGCACGCCACCGCCGGCAAACAACACCCGCTCCTCCTGCAGAGCCTTCGCGAGCGTGTTTGCGATCGCTTCGCATGCAGATCTCAGCAAGCTCGGAGTGGGAACCTCGTGGAACTCAGTGAGTACACGTTCGAGTTCATCACCGGTGCCCAGCGAACGACCGCTCTTGCGCTGTCGATCGAGCATTGAGTGGAATCGAAGGAACGCAAGGTCATCGCGAACGCCTGCGAATGCCACCTTGCCATCTTCGTCGTAAGGGCGTCCCAGACGGGCGCGAGCGACTCCGTCCAAGAGTTGATTGCAGGCGCAGATGTCCCCGCCACCAAGTTCAACTTGAAGCGGAACGCGATGGTCGTCGGGTTCGAAAGTTGACGTCCACTTGCTGAAGTTCGCAAACCCGCCAAGGTTGACCACGCACATGGGGTCTTCGAACCTGTGGAAAAGCACGAAGTCCGCAATCGGCGTGATCGGTGCCCCCTGCCCCCCCGCCGCGAGGTCCGCCTGACGCAAGTCATACACCACGGGACATCTGACGGCGGCCGCGATTGGCGCCGGCTGCATCAGTTGCCAACTAAGCGGTGGCTGGTGAAACACGGTTTGCCCGTGAACACACACGAGGTCCGCCTTCTCGCCCGCGAGCAGTTCGAGGATCGCCTCCGCGTGCAGGAGCGCGAAGTCGCGTGCAACCGCCGCGATCTGTCCCGCGGTCATCGGCTGCTGCTCGGCCAACGCACGCAGCCGCGGGGCTAGGTCGCCCAGCTCCTTCGTGATACTGCGAACCGGACGCGCACGCATGGTCAGCCCATGCCCCTCGATCTCCACGAGTGAGGCGTCAAGGGCATCGATACTCGTCCCGGTCATACATCCAACGACACGGCGCATGGGTCTCCTATCGGCAACTCAGAGGTCGATCCCACGGTAGTACCCGCAGCTGTGCTCCAGCCCGCCCTCGCGGGAGCGGAGGAGCCAGAGGCGACGGTGCTCATCGATGATGCCCTGCAGCTGATGACGAAGCTCATCCCGCTGCCCAGTGGTGAGGCCGTCCGCTCGCCGGCGGCCGCTTCCCCGCACCGCGGCGAATCGGGCCACGTTCAGCGTGTGGTTCAACTCGTCGGCGAGTTGTGAGCGGAGGCCCGAGGGCTTGCGGGCCGCGACTTCTTCCAGCCGATCGCGGGCATCCAGCCAGTCGCTGTAACGGCCGACCGTGGTCTGCTCATCAAGCTTCTTGAGCATATCGATGAACAGCGCCGACTGGTTCGGCAGCTTCACGCGCCCCTTCGCCGAAAGCTCCCCGCACGTCTGCCGAAGCACCTGATCCACATCCCCCAGCTCGTCCAGCCATTGCCCAACCTGGAGCGACCGATCTCCGAAGACGTGCAGCGAGATCGCCCGCGCATCGACCTCGGCCTCCGGGTTCCACGCCCTCGCGGCCCCGTATGCGATCGCGTTCAGCGCGATGGGCCACTGCTGGTGGTGTCCCGTGTCGCCCCAATCGCAGACGAGGAACCCGGTGGCGTTGCCACGAATCCCCGCGTCCGCGGCCGCATCGATGTTCGCGCGGCGCTCCCCCGTTCGCCCCGTGATGCTCCGCCACGAACTCGTCCCGGGACACACCCAGACCTCTCGCCCCGCATCGCCCAGCAAATCGCACCACCGATCAAACGGCGACTCCGGCTCATAGCCCCACGCCAGCGAGATCAGCTCCTCGGGGATGTCCTTCACGCACTCGGGGTGCGAGAGCGCGATGTCGGCCCAGAACATCGGTCGCTTGCCGTGCAACTTTGCGACATCGCAGATCTGCCGCACAAAGTCCAGGTACACGCCCGCCCGCCCGCGCTTCGCGACCTCGTCCTTCGACCGGCCATACGCGATGTCGTACGTCTCGTCGCACCCAATGTTGACCAGCGGCGACGAGAAACACGGCAGCAGCTGAGCCAGAATGTCCCCGACGAACTCAATCGTGTTGGGGTCAGTCGGGCACAGCGAAAACGGCCCGCTCCGCGGCCAGACATCGAACACCCAGTCCCCATGCGTCTCCGCGAGGTGCGCGTACTTGGGGTGCCGCAGCCACGACGCGAGATGTCCGAAGCAGTTTTGGTTCGCAGCGAGCTCGATGGTGGGGCGGCACAGCGCATCCAGTGAGCGGATGTCCTCGGGCGTGAGCGGCGACCACCCCTGCCACACCTCCTCGTGCCCGGCGTACGCGAACGTGTGCTCGGTGTACAGCTGGAGATGGTTGATCTTGAGCCATCCGAGCTCGCCGACCAGGCGCGCCAGCTCACGGTTCGTCGGAACGCGGTCGCGTGAGACGTCGAGCATGACGCCGCGGGTCGCAAACGCGGGCGCGTCCTCGATGACAAGAGTGGGGCACTTCTTGGTGGTGGCGTACTGGTGCCGTAGCTGAAGAAATGTGCGGAGCGCGTGCATCCGCCCGCGGATGTCCGGCGCGGTAACGGTCAGGACCGCCCGCCCCTGCTCATCGCTCGCCAACTCAAGCCGGTAGGACTCGGGCGCCCCCGCAGCGGTCACATACCGCAACTGCCCCGCCTTCTCCGCGGCCTGCATCGGGTCAATCGGCGCATCCAGCGGGCGAGTCTCCTCCGGCAGCGACCACGCCTCCGTGATCAGCGCCGGCGGCCGCGTTCGGAGCGGGAGGAACGTGCTGATGTCGGCGGTCCCGCCTGTGAGGTGGAGCGAGCGCGGGTAGGGGATGAGCAGCGGTTCCATCGCCGCGGGGTCGGACATGGGGGCCTCCGTGCCCCGCCTTGGCCGCGGGGAGCCGGAAGATAGCCGAAGGCGTGTCAGTCGGGCCCGCGGCGGCCCGTACCGGCCCGTTGTCACCCATCGAACAGCCATCAACCCAGCCCAAAAACAACAAGACCCGGGCCGCGGCTATCCGCATTCCCGAGTCGCCGAAGTCCTGATTTCAAACCCGGCTACGTGTTTCCGCCCGCAGCCGAGTATAGGAGGAGAGAGAGACAAGACACTTGCAGAAGTTCGGGGCTTGCTTGGGCTTTCGCCCATCTGGACCCGTTCTTCAGTAATCCCGGCTACGTGTTTCCGCCCGCAGCCGAGTAGGAGGAGAGAGAGACAAGACATTGGGAACATGCCACAGGATTCTGGGACTGCCAACCGTTTGGGAAGGTTTTTCTGAATGGGCGGTTCAAGCCGGCGGAAGTGTCTGTGACGTCTGGACTTGCGCCGCTGAGAATATTTCGGCAGGTCGTGTCAGGCCGTGGCTTGTTCGTACAAGGACCCCGCAAAGCCCCAGTTCACCACGTTGAACCACGCGCTGACGTACTCCGTCCGCCGGTTCTGGTATTTGAGGTAGTACGCGTGCTCCCAGACGTCCAGGCCCAGGATCGGCCGAGCGCCCGTCAGCATCATGTCCTGCTGCTTCTCTTCCTGGATGATGTGGAGCTGGCGGGAGGTGGGGTCCAGGACCATCCACGCCCAGCCGCCGCCTTCGACTTGGTTGGCCGCGGCCTTGAAGTGGGCCGTGAACTTGTCGAACCCACCGAAGTCACGGGTGATCGCCTCGGCCAGCTTGCCCTGCGGCTGACCGCCGCCGCCTTTCCCGGGCGGGGCCATCATGTTCCAGAAGAGTGTGTGGTTGATGTGGCCTGAGCCGTGAAAGCTGAGCTCGCGGGACCAGTGCTTGACGAGAGCAGGGTCGCCGCCCTCGCGGATGGCCTTGAGCTCCCGGATCGCCTTGTTCGCCCCTGCCACGTACGCGGCGTGGTGCTTGCCATGGTGAATATCCATGGTCATGGCGTCAATGTGCGGGTCGAGGGCGTCCTTCTCGTATGGCAGGTCCGGGAGGGTGTACTCGCCCTTCTGAGGGTCGAATCCGAGCTGGGAAGGTGTCAGCACGGGTCGGGGCTCCTTGGGCCCGGGCAGTTGCACGGGGCGGGGGTCAGTCTTGGCGGGCTGCCCGAAGGCGGTCGTGGCGAGGGTTGCGGCACCGATGGCGCCAAAGGCGGCAAGGGCATCGCGGCGGTCGAGGGGTGTGTTCATCCAGTTCTCCTGCTTGTCCATGACTAGGGACATCGGGCGCAAGCAGGGGGTGAAATGAAAAAAGGGCGGGGTTGAAGCCCCGCCCTCGCAAAGAGTTATGGAAGGAAGATCAGGCCTGCTCGCCGACCTGCCACCGGTAGAAGGCCACGATGCGGGCCTTGTCGCCCACGATGTCCTTGATCTTCTTCTCGGGGTTCATGACGAAGGGCTGCTCCATCAGGGAGATCTCTTCGAAGAACTTCCGCATGCCGCCCTCGACCATCTTCTCGGCGATCTGCTGGGGCTTGCCGGACTCCATCGCCTGCTCGATGCGGAACTTGCGCTCCTTGTCCACGATGTGGACCGGGATGTCGTTGGCGTTGATGCCCTGCGGACGGGGGTGCGCGGCCGTGATGTGCATGCAGATCTGGCGGAGGGTCTCGTCCGAGACCGAGCCGTCGGCCTGGACCAGCACGCCGGTCTTGCCGTCGTGGTGGACGTACGAACCGAACGCGCCGCTGCCGGGGTCCTGGGTCAGCTTGTGGGCCCGAGCGACGGAGGCGTTCTCGCCGGTCGAAATCCGGAGCTCGTCAACGATCGCGTTGATGGAAGCCGGCAGGGGGACGATCTCGCCGGACTTCTCGTTGATGCAGAGGTCGGCGACCTTCTGCGCGGCCGCGACGAACTTCTCGTTCTTGGCCGTGAAGTCGGTCTCGGTGCGAAGCTCGACGATGGTCGCGGCCTCGTTGGTGCGGCTGATGGCAATTCGACCCTCGCCGGCGGCCCGGTCGAGCTTGGTCTCCATCTTGCCCTTGAGCTGCTTGCGGAGGAGTTCCTCGGCCTTCTCAACGTCACCGTTGGCCTCTGCGAGAGCGGCCTTGCAGGCCATCATCGGCAGCCCGGTCTTATTGCGAAGGTTCATCACGTCTTTTGCGTTGATCTCTGCCATGACACTGTCTCCGCTGCCCCTGATTTCAGGGGTGAGGGCGATTGGACTCGACTGGTGGATTCTACGGGTGTGTGCTTACTGAGCGGCGGCAACGGACTCGGGCCGGCTGCCACCGGCAGGGGCGTCCCCACCCTCATCGGAACGGAACTGGGCCCGACGGCTGCGGCGGGGCTGGTCGGACTGGGCCTCGGACGCGGGGGCGTTGGAGGGACCACCCTGGTTCAGTTCACGCTGCTGGCGGCCCTCGGCGATGGCCAGGCAGAGTTCGCGGATCACCACGTCGATGGACCGCATGCTGTCGTCGTTGCCCGGAATCGGGATGTCAACGAGCTCGGGGTCGCCGTCGGTATCGATGAGGCAGATGGTGGGGATGCCCAGCTTGCGGGCTTCCTTGAGTGCGGTGAGCTCGGACTTGACGTCCACGACGACGATCGCCCCGGGGAGCTTGTCCATGTGGCGGATGCCCTCGAGGTTGCGGGCGATCTTCTTCTTCTCGCGCTTCAGCTGGCTCTCCATCTTCTTGGAGTAGCTGGCGAAGTTGTCCGCCTGCTCGATGGCTTCGAGCTCTTCGAGGCGCTTGAGGCGGAGGCGGATGGTGCGGAAGTTGGTCAGCGTGCCGCCGAGCCAGCGCTCGGTCACGTAGTGCATCTTGACGTCGGGGACGCGGGTCTCCAGGACGTTCTTCGCCTGGCGCTTGGTGCCGACGAAGCAGATGTCCTTGCCCTCGGAAACGGACTTGGTGATGTACTTCTTGGCAAGGAGGAGACCCTTGATGGTCTCCTTGATATCGATGATGTGGATGCCGTTGCGCTTGCCGTAGATGTACGGGCCCATCTTCGGGTTCCAGCCGCTGGCGCGCTGGCCGAAGTGGATGCCGGATTCGATGAGGTCTTGGACGAGTGTGTTAGCCATGAGACAGGGTCCTTTAGCAGCGGCTCCGGCGGGTCAGGATCGCAAGCCGTCCGGGATGGTTCCCGGGCGTGCCTGTAACTCGCACAAGGGCGCTTCAGTGGGGCGATTTGCCCCGGGTTTCGGCTGCGACCGGACCCAGACAAAGGGGCCTGACCGCGGACATTCCCAGCCCCGATCCCGGGCTGGGCTTGGGGAAGTATAGAAAGCACATTCCCCGGGACAAGAAAGTGGGGTTAGAGGGTGGGCAGCCTGGGTGAGCAGTGGGTCGAATGCCGGTGAGGGGAGGTTATCGGTCTGGGCCGCGTTCGGGTAAGGGTGGATTGGACGGGTGTTCGCTGACCGGGCTCAACCCCGGGGCCGCCGCGTCCGATTCCGATGGGTGAGTCTCCAGTCGATACCACCCAGACGAGGGCCGGGATGAACCAGCAACAGCAGAACATGGCGCGTCAGTCGGTGCGTTATGACGTCTCGATCCGGGGTTGCGCGTCCATCGGGCCCGACCACCTGGCCAGCATCCACTTCGGGGCTGGCGCGGGGGCACGCGACGGCTGGATCGACCTCGACATCGTGGACTTCAGCAGCAACGGCGTGGGCATGATCTCGCCGGTGTACATCCCACGCCGGACACAGCTCATCGTGCGGGCGTACTCATTTGGCGAGAAGCCGGAACTGGTTCTCGAGGTTCCGGTGCGCGTGCAGCGGGTGTGCATGACCGACCGCCGCCCGGCTTATCTGATCGGCACCGCGTTCTCCGAGCCCGACGAGCGGGCGTCGCAGCAGATCGCGGCGTTGCTCGCCACATTCGCGGATGAGAGCCGTGCGGACGGAGTCGCCGCGTAAGCGGTGGGGAAAACATGGACTCCAAACACTTCATCATCAGAACACTCGTTGCGGACGGTCTGGTCACCGAGGCGGACGTTCGTCGCGCCGCAGAAGCTCCCCTCAAGCCGGGCGAGAACCTGCTGGACGCGCTGGTGTCGATCGGTGTGATCTCGTCGCGCAAGCTCGCGATCTCGAAAGCGAAGATCTGCGAGTACCCGTTTGTCGATCTGGCCCAGTTCGAGATCAGCATCCAGAACATGAAGTACCTGCCGCGGGCGATGGCGGAGCGCCTCACGGCATTCCCGCTGTTCGTCCTGGACGGCACGGCCACCGTCGCGATGCTGGACCCGCTGAACCTTCAGGCGATCGACCAGATCCGGCAGATCTTGAAAACCGAGGTCGATCCGATCATCGCCGACGCCGAGCAGCTGCGGGCCTTGATCGCCCGGGCGTACAGCCTCGCCCAGGCCGAGGGCGGCTTCGTCTCGACGGTGGGGGTGGAGGAGTCACTCACAACCGGCGAGGAGCCGATCGTTGCCGCGGTGAATCAAATCGTCGCAGGGGCCGTGGACAGCGGCGCCAGCGACATCCACATCAATCCCGATGAGAATGAGCTGCTGCTGCGGTACCGCGTTGATGGTGTGCTGACCAGCCAGCAGGGCCCGCCGAAGTCCTCACATACAAACATCGTGCAGCGCCTGAAGGTGCTCGCGAAACTCGACCTTACCCAGACCCGCAAGCCCCAGGATGGCAAGTTCCGCTTCACCCACCGCACGGGCGAGCACGTCGACATCCGCCTCAGCCTCATCCCCACGATCCACGGCGAGAACGTCGTCATGCGGCTCCTCCGCTCCGCGGGCAAAATCGGGCCCGTGTCGGGCCTCGGGATGCCCCCGGAGATGACGCGCTGGTACGAGGACGCCATCGAGCGGCCCCACGGCATGATCCTCGTGACCGGTCCCACCGGTTCGGGCAAAACGACCACGCTGTACACCGCGCTCAACCACCTGAACTCGCCCACGCGGAACATCATCACGATCGAAGACCCCGTCGAAATCCGGTTGCCCGTGATCCGCCAGGTGCAGGCGAACGCGGAAGTCGGTCTCTCGTTCGCAACGGCGCTGCGGAGCGTCCTGCGGCAGGACCCCGACGTCGTGCTCGTGGGCGAAATCCGCGATCAGGAGACGGCGAAGATCGCGGTGCAGGCCGCGCTTACGGGCCACCTCGTGCTCTCCACCCTGCACACCAACGACGCCGTGGGCGCGCTGTCGCGGCTCAAGGACTTCGGAGTCCCGATGTTCGCGGTGAACAGCGCCCTGCTGTGCGTGATCGCTCAGCGGCTGGTGCGGAAGAACTGCGAGCAGTGTGCTCAGCCCGAGACGGACGCCCGGATGCTTGCGATGGTGCCGCAGTCGATGCGTGGCACCACATTCCGACGCGGCTGCGGCTGCGGCGCCTGCCGCAACAGCGGGTACAAGGGCCGGATGGGTGCTTTCGAGATGTTCCGGATGACGCCGCGGGTGATCAAGCTGATCGAGCGTGACGCGACGATCACGGAGATTCAGGCGGCGTCGATCGAGGATGGGATGAGGCTGATGTGGGATGACGGACTGGTGAAGGCCGCGAAGGGGCTGACCAGCTTGAGCGAAGTTGCGAAGCTGCACGCCTCGGGCGTTGAACAAGAAGTGAGGATCGCGGCATGATGTCGTACACGTACAAGGCGGTCAGTCAGTCCGGCACGAAGACCAAGGGCTACGTGAAGGGCGTCGACGAGCAGGACGCTCTGCGCCGCATCACGGCCATGGGCCTGACCCCGCTGAAGGTCTCAAAGGCTGTGCAGAAGACCAGCAAAGCCACGTTCTCGTGGCAGCAGGTGAAGCCGGCCGACATCGTCGGGCTCACACGCGAACTCGCCGTGCTCGTCGAGGCCCGCGTCCCGATCGACCGCGGCATGGTGTCGATCGCCGAGGGCGACTGCAAGCCCGACATGCGGACGATGCTGCTGGACATGGCGGCAATGATCGAGTCGGGG
>Ga0208492_1000502_pt1 | contig 32584 bp, 25 predicted proteins | sample Subbioar_CSW14AB_FD_184820 | JGI IMG/M metagenome (GOLD analysis project Ga0208492, IMG submission 184820) | Serpentinite rock and fluid subsurface biosphere microbial communities from McLaughlin Reserve, California, USA - CR12Mar_CSW14AB (SPAdes) | ecosystem: Environmental > Terrestrial > Deep... | reverse complement strand
GCACGAGCCGTTGGCGTCCGCACTGAAGTGCGCGGCGCAGCACTGCTTTCCGGAGGCCGTCGCCAGCCTGCAGGCGCTGGACGTCAGCGCGGGCCAGCCGCCCGAGGAAATCGAGGCCCAGGCGCGCATCCTGCTGCAAAAGGCTCAGGACGGCGACGAACGCGGTGAGGTCCTCATCCTGACCGACGTCTTCGGCGCCACACCCTGCAACACCGTCCAGCGCCTGGCCGATGGCCAGCGCGTCAAGGTCGTCACCGGTGTCAACCTGCCGATGCTCTGGCGTGCCCTGAATTACTCGCGTGAAAGCCTGGACACCCTGATCACCCGTGCGGTGGCGGGTGGCTCGCAGGGCATCATGCAGATCGCGACCAGCCGCCCGCAGAACCAGGCGACCTCCGCCAGCAGCCATGATCAAGACCACCGTCACCATCAGCAATAAGCTGGGCCTGCACGCCCGCGCCTCGGCCAAGCTGACCAAACTGGCCAGCGCCTACCCCTGCCAAGTGCACATGAGCCGCAACGACCGCCGCGTCAATGCCAAGAGCATCATGGGCGTGATGATGCTGGCCGCCGGCATCGGCACCGATGTCGAGGTCGAATGCGACGGCGATCGCGAGGAAGAGGCCCTCAAAGCCCTGGTGGCGCTGATCAACGACAAGTTCGGCGAAGGCGAGTGACTTCGGGGTTTCACTGACCTGCATCCGGGCGGTAAACCCGCAGTTTCGGTCACCAGCGTGACGGAGTTTGTCGCCACGCCGCCACACACATGCCCCCGCGGACGAGCCGTCGCGGCACAGTCTGTTGCATCTGGGTCTGCGCTCGTTTCGAATGGCGGCAGCCCGTGCGGTCGATGAAACAAGCGGCCGCCGTTTCCAGCATTCAAGGAGTATCCATGGTCCGCTCTACCCGCTCGTCGGTCTGGCTGTCTGCCGTTTCTCTTGCCGCCCTGGCCTGCATCGGTCAACAGGCCGTGGCCGCCGAAAACGGCTTGCAGCGTTATTCGCCCGGCATCGGGGGCAGCGACATGACGGCGCCGCTGACGCCCGGGTTGTACCTTCAGGTGCCGCTGGTGCATTACCACGCGCGAAAGCTGCGCGGTGGCGATCACGACACGGCCACTGGGCCGATCACTGGCAGTTCCGTCCGGTCGCTCAATGGCATCAATGCGGACACCTATGCTGCGCTGCCTCGCTTGACCTACCTGAGCACCACCCGTTTCCTCGGGGCGAACCTTGGGTTCACGGTGATGCTGCCTTTGGTCAAGCGTGAGGCTCAGTTCTCTGCAACGGCCATCACCAGCAGTCCGGCGGTTGCCGCATTCCTCAACCCGCGACTCAAAGCAGCGGCTGATGCCCAGAGTGGCAAAGAGTCTGGGTTGGGTGACCTCGAACTGTCGCCGGTGCTCCATTGGGAGATCGGCGACAACCAAGCGGTCAACTTTGCCCCGACCATTGTTTTGCCGACTGGTGACTACGACGTCAAGCGCCGTCTGAACCCCGGCTACGGCAAGTTCTACACCTTCCGTCCGTCTGTTCAGTACAGCTACATCGGTGACGGCTGGGACTTCGGCGCGCGCACGGTGTTCTCGTTCAACACCCGCAACAAGGACAACGGCTACTACTCCGGCACCATGTTCAACGTCGACTGGCAGCTCATGCGCTTCATCAGCGACGATGTGCGCGTGGGCCTGCAGGGCTACTTCGTGCGCCAGCTCAGCAAGGACACCCAGGATCTGAGCAAGTTCTCCGCCCAGGAGATCTCCGACAAGGGCCTGCAAAAGGAAATCATCAACGGCAACCGCTCCAGCGTCACGGCCGTCGGCCCCGCCGTCGGTTGGGTCGTCAACGGTGGCGAAGCCCTGGTCGAAGGCAAGTTCCTGCAGGAATTCGGCGCCCGCAACCGCACCGAGGGCTCGGCCTTCTGGCTGTCGATCTCCAAGCCGCTGTGACACCTGGCTGAACGCCGTTTCGAGCTGGAGCTGACATGCTCAAAGACCCATCCCTGCGCGCGTTCATCGATGGCCTGCCCACGCCGGATGAGCGCCGTCGCGCGATGCTGATCGCGGCGGCGGCTTCGGCCCTGCTGCCGTTTGCGGCGCCGGCCCACGCGGCGGTCGAGCTCGAAGGGGTGGAGTTGCCCGAGACCGTCACGGCCTACGGCAAAAAGCTCATCCTCAATGGTGCGGGCCTGCGCAAGCGCGGCTATTTCAAGGCCGACGTCACGGCCCTGTACCTGCCCGAAAAGCGCACCACGCCCGAGGCCATCTACAGGCTCGATGGCATCCGCCGCATCCAGCTCAACATCCTGCGCGAGTTCACCTCGTCGACGATCTCGCGCATCTTCCTGTCCGACTTCAAGCAGTCGGCCACCGAAGAAGAGTTCAAGAAACTCATCGGCCCCATCGGCCAGATCGGCATGGCGTACTCGAACGTCAAGCGCGTGGTCAAGGGCGACGTCGTCAACCTCGACTGGCTGCCGGGCACGGGCTGGATGGCCACGCACAACGGCAAGCAGCTCACCAGCGATGGTGGGCAGTCGCTGGCCATCAACGATGAGCTGGCCTTCCAGATCTACCTGCGCATGTACATCGGCCCCGCCGCACCCGAAGAGTTGCGCAATGGCTTGCTGGGCCTGACCAAGCTCACCCGCGTGGCCGATTGACCCGATCCGAGCGGGCTCAGGTGCTCTTGTAGTGCGCCTCGAGCATGGGCGGCATCGGGGCGTCGAGCAGGCCGGCCATCAAGCGCAGCACGTCGGCGGTCTGGTGGCTCATCAGGCCCTGAGGGCTGTGGTTCATGGCTTCTTCGACCCAGGCCTTGATCAGTTGCGGGCGCAGCACCCACGACAGCTCCTGCAAGCCCGCCAACGCGTGGGCCAGGGCATCGGCGTCGGTGTTGATCGTTCCCAGGGTGGTGTCTCCCGCCTGGCCTGACCAGTCGGCGTTCAGCCGGTGGTTGACGGCTTCCAGCCAGGCCCGGTTGGCGGTGGGCAGGCCCGAGTCGGTCTGTTCCGCTGGGATGAGTCGAGCCAGGTAGGCAGACATCGTGCGCACGTGATGCAGGTCGGAGGGCTGCAGCGAGGCCAGGTCCTGGCCCTGTCCCGTCACCGGGCGCATGAAGGCCTGGCTGCCGCGCTGGTGCACGCCCATGCGGTGCCTCAGGGCCAGCCACCACAAGCGCTCGCGCGGGCTGACGCGACCATCGGCGCGCAGCAGGTCTCGGGCCTGCTCGACCAGCGTGCGGCGTTGGGGCATGGGCGACTGCGCGATGCGATCGGTCAGCCGCTCGAACTCGGCCACGCGGCGTGTGGGCAGCAAGGACGAGACGTCCTGCAGGATCTGCTCGGGCTGGAGCACGCCTTCGCCGACCTTGCGCCACAGCTTGGCCTCGCGCGGGTTCTCGGTGTTCATCATCAGCGCCAGCACGATCAGGCGCTCCTCGGTTGGGCCCACGCGCCCATGCAGGCGCTGCAGGGCTTCTCGGTCGGCCTGCAGCCGGGCTTGGCGGGCTTCGCGCTCCTGGCGTGCTGCGAGGCTGCCCGGCGCGGCTGAACCGCCACCTTGGTGGCTGCCACCCCGTGGTGCCGAACCCTCTGCTGCCAGCAGGGCACCCGGCGCGGTCGGGGCGTGGCGTGGTTCCACCGCGTCGAGCCGCAGCAGTGGGGCGGGGATGGGCGGCAGCACCGAGCCGCAGATGCGCAGGATGCGTGCCTGGATGGGCGGGTGCGAGGCCAGCCAGCTCACGTGCCCCGATTCCTGCAGCAGCAGCGAGGCGATCATGTCCGAGGCCGGGTGGCGCATGCGGCCGGCCAGCACCTGCTGGTCGTGCCAGATCTTGCGCAGCACGTTGCCCAGGCCATCGCGTGTGCGGGTGTACTGGATGGCGCAGGCGTCGGCCAGGTGCTCGCGTTCGCGCGAGACGGCGGACTGCAGCACGCGGCCAGCCAGCCAGCCCACCCAGCCGATGGCGGCGAACACCATGCCCAGCAGCCAGGCCAGCGGGTTGACGCGGCCATCGTCGTCGCTGGCCATCAGGCTGCGGCCATAACCGTGCACCAGCGAGAGTCCCCAGACCAGGGCCAGCAGGCGCATGGTCAGGGGCAGGTCGTCCTTCTCGATGTGGCCGAACTCGTGCGCCACGAGTCCTTGCAGTTCGGCCCGGTTGAGGCGCTCCAGCGCGCCGCGCGTGACGCACAGCGCCAGGTCCTGCGCGCCCCAGCCGGCCACGAAGGCGTTGATGGCGTCCTCGCGCGGCAGCACGAACACGCGCGGCACGGGCTGGCCGCTGGCGATCGCCATTTCGTCGACCACATTGAGCAGGCGGCGGTGCAGCGCGTCGCCGTTGTCGCCGACCTCGACACCGCCCAGCCAGTGCGCCACGCGGATGCCGCCGCCGCTGCGCAGCCGGTCGAGCTCGACCAGGGCGCCACCGATGACGAAGAACATCACCAGGGCGGTGTTGGTTTCGAAAAAGAGAGCCGGGAAGCCCTGCGTGAAGGGCATCAGCAGGCGCCAGCCCAGCGCCAGCACCAGGTTGACGAAACCGGCCAACGCCAGCAGCAGCGCGAAAAAGCACAGCAGCAGCCACGCCGTGCGGCTGTGGGCCTGGAGCTGGAATTGCCGGAACTGCATGGCTTCAAGGACAAGAGGGAGGCAGGGCCGAGGCGGTGCGCTTTGATCCGGGCCTCAGAACTGCACGCGCACGGGCTCGCGCTCAGCCTCGGAGCTGGTGGAGGCCAGCATCGCGCCCGGCACGAAGCCGAAGACGCCCGCCACCGCGTTGGTGGGGAACTGCTGCACCGCGTTGTTGTAGTTCAGCGTGACGTCGTTGAAGAACTGCCTCGCGAAGGCCACCTTGTTCTCGGTGTGGCGCAGCTCTTCGTTGAGCTCGTTCAGCTGGCCGTCGGCCTTGAGGTCGGGATAGGCCTCGACCACGGCCTGAAAGCGCGCCAGCGCGCCGGCCAGCGATGTCTCTGCCATCGACAGGCTCTGCAGGCGCCCGGCGTCGTTGGGCTTGGCCCGAACCAGGTCGCAGGCGGCCATGGCCTGCGCGCGCGCGGCGGTGACGCGCTCGAGCGTCTCGCGCTCGTGTTCGAGGTACTTGCGGGCCACCTCGACCAGGTTGGGGATCAGGTCGTGACGGCGCTTGAGCTGCACGTCGATCATGGCGAAGGCGTTGGTGATTTCATTGCGCAGGCGCACCAGGCGGTTGAAGGCGCCCACCACCCAGAGAAACACCAGCACACCGACAGCGATGATCATCAGGCTGCTCACGTTCACGATCAATTTCCTTCCTTGGTTTGTGTCGATGCTTGTGTCTTGCGCCAGGCCAGCCAGCCCGAGCGGCGCAGTTCGCAGGCCGGGCACTGGCCGCAGCCGTGGCCCCAGTCGTGCCGCTGGCTGCGATCGCCCAGGTAGCAGGTGTGGGTGTGTTCGACGATGAGCTCGTTGAGTGCATCACCGCCGAGCTCGTGGCTGAGCGCCCAGGTCTGGGCCTTGGTCAGCCACATCAGCGGCGTCTCGATGGTCATCGGGCCGTCCAGGCCCAGGCTGATGGCCACCTGCAGGGCCTTGAGCGTGTTGTCGCGGCAGTCGGGGTAGCCCGAGAAATCGGTCTCGCACATGCCACCGATCAGCACCGTGGCGCCACGGCGGTAGGCCAGGGCGGCGGCGAAGGTCAGGAACAGCAGGTTGCGCCCGGGCACGAAGGTGTTGGGCAGCCCGTTGGCCTGCATCTCGATGGCGCGGGTTTCGGTCAGGGCCGTGTCGGAGATCTGGCCCAGCAGACCCAGGTCGAGCAGGTGGTCGTCGCCCAGTTTCGCGCCCCAGTCGGGAAAGCGCTGGCGGATTTCCTCGCGCACGCGAAGGCGGCAGTCGAGTTCGACCTTGTGGCGCTGGCCGTAGTCGAAGCCGATGGTCTCGACGCGCGCGTAGCGGGCCAGGGCCCAGGCCAGGCAGGCGGTCGAGTCCTGGCCGCCCGAGAACACCACCAGAGCGGTGCGTGGGTCGTGCTGGATGAGGGCGATGTCGGACAGCATGGCGTTCAGGTGTGCTGGCGGGCAGGCAAAAGATGTTCCCTGAGCCCGGGAGCATAGACGATCACCGCCGGCAGGATGCTGCGCCCTGCTGGGCGGATGTTCCAGCGTCGGACGGGGGCGTTCGATCTGGGCGACAATAGAGGGTTTCCGACACAGGCTTTTCACTGGCACCGACAGGCAACGACATCCTATGGCCGCGTTCAACCACGAAACCGTCACCCACGTTCACCACTGGAACGACACGCTGTTCAGCTTCAAGACCACGCGCGATCCGGCCCTGCGTTTCGCCAGCGGCCACTTCGTGATGATCGGCCTGGAGGTCAACGGCAAGCCGCTGATGCGCGCCTACTCGATCGCCAGCGCCAATTACGAAGAGCACCTGGAGTTCCTGTCCATCAAGGTGCCCGATGGCCCGCTGACCTCGCGCCTGCAGCACTTGAAGGTGGGTGACAAGATCCTGGTGAGCCGCAAGGCCGTGGGCACGCTGGTGGTCGACGACCTCAAGCCGGCCATGAACCTGTACCTGTTCGGCACGGGCACCGGCCTGGCGCCGTTCATGAGCATCATCCAGGACCCGTACACCTACGAGAAGTTCGAGAAGGTGGTGCTGGTGCACGGCGTGCGCACCGTCTCCGAGCTGGCCTACCACGACTTCATCTCCGAAGACCTGCCCAACCACGAACTGCTGGGCGAGCTGGTTCGCGACAAGCTCATCTACTACCCGCTGGTGACGCGCGAGACCTTCCGCAACCAGGGCCGCCTGACCGACCTGATCGTCAACGGCAAGATGGCCGCCGACATCGGCCTTCAGCCGCTGAACCCGGCCACCGACCGCGCCATGATGTGCGGCAGCCCCTCGATGCTGACCGACCTGTGCAAGATCCTGGACGACCGTGGCTTCAAGATCTCGCCGTCGCAGGGCGAGCCAGGCGACTACGTGATCGAACGCGCTTTCGTCGAGAAGTGATCGCGACCACAGGGTGCCGAGCTGGCACCCGGCGTGACCAAGGCAGCACGGGTGGCTGCCTTTTTTGTTCCAGGGTCCTCAGGCGGTTTCGGCCTGCGGCCTGATCACCTGGGGCGTCAACCGGGGCGCCAGACGCGGGATGGCCTCGGCGACCCGCTCGCGCAAGGCCAGGGCGCGCGGGTGATCCCAGTACTTGTCGAAGAAGTAGTGCATCACGGTGTTGACGAGGGGCTCGATGAAGGTCACCGCGCCGGCCACCGCGATGCTGCCCGTCATGGCGTAGGTGACGCTGAAAGCGGTGATCACGTGCATCACGCCGAACGTTGCGGTCTTGGCCATGGTGGGCTCCTTTTCTGAAACTCGGGTTGTTGTTTGAGAATGGTTCTCATTATTTCGGGCGGCAAGCATTCGGTCAAAGCGATTGCATGAATTGATCCGATAGTTTTTGGCGATCAATCGGGGCTGGCTGACCACACCTGGTGCACACCCGGGCCACACCCGGTCGGCGCCGACCGGGCTTTGTTGAATACTTCACGGATTGCCCGGAGCCCACCCATGTCCTTGTCTCGTCGCCTTTCGCCCGCTTCCCGCCAACGTGGCCGCATGGCCTGGATCGCCTCCTGGGCCACGCCCATCGTGGCGGCGGCGGCCTACCTGCTGTTCTGGCCCATCCCGGTGACGCCGGTGGCATGGGAGGCCCCCAAGGACCCGGGCTACACCGGCGCGCACCAGCCCAATGAACGGCTCAAGGGCTTGCAACGCATCGCGCTGGGCGAAGGCCAGGTCGGGCCGGAGCACATGGTGGCGCACCAGGGTTGGGTCTACACCGGCCTGAGCAACGGTGATGTCGTGCGCGTGGACACCGCCGGCCAGCGCCGCGAGACGGTGCTCAACACCGGTGGCCGTCCGCTCGGCCTGGACGTCGATGCGCAGGGCCGTTTGCTGATCGCCGACGCTTACAAGGGCCTGCTGCGGGTCACCGGCCAAGGTGCCCAGGCCCAGGTCGAGCCCATCCTCACCTCGGTTTCGCACCCCGTGCCCGATGACCCGGTGCGCTATGCCGACGCGGTCAAGGTCGGCCCGGGCGGCACCCTCTGGCTCACCGACGCCTCCCGCCGTTTCGGGGCCAAGGAAAGTGGCGGCACCTTCGAGGCCAGCGTGCTGGACATCCTCGAGCACAGCTGCACGGGCCGGCTGATCGCGCAAGACCCGAACACCCTGCAGGCGCGCGTGGCCCTCACCGGGCTGTGCTTTCCCAACGGCATCGCCTTCTCGGCCGACGGCAAGCAGCTGTTCCTGTCGGAGACCGCCACCTACCGCGTGCTCGCCATCGACCTGGCCAAGCTCTCGCTGGTGCGCACCTTCGACGGCCACGTCGGGGTGCCCACCATCCAGCAGGCCATGCAGCAAGGCGCGGCCCGGGTGCTGATCGACAACCTCCCCGGCTACCCCGACAACCTCACGCGCGGCGAAGGCGGTCGCATCTGGGTCGGGTTGACCAAGCCGCGCAGCCCCGTCATCGACGCCGCGGCGCAGCACCCCATCCTGCGTTCGATCACGCTGCGCCTGCCGCGCGCGCTGTGGCCTGTGCCGAAGGCCTATGGTCACGTGATCGCCTTCGACGACACCGGCCGCATCGTGGCCGACCTGCAGGACCCCAGCGGCGCCTACCCCGAGACCACCGCCATCACCGAGGCCGATGGCAAGTGGTTCGTGCAGAGCCTGCACGCGCACGACATCGGCTGGATGCCGGCACCTTGATCAGCGCGAGGAGCCAGTGATCCAGCGGCGCATGGGCGTTTCGAAGTACACGAACGACATGCGCGCAGCGAGGTACACCAGGGCGATGGCGCCAAGCAGGCCCAAAGCGAAGCTGCCCGTGTGGCGCTCGATCAACCGCATCGAGGTGTGCATGATCAAGCCGTGGAACAGGTACATGAAGTACGAGACATGGCCGATGCGCACGAGGGTGGGCTGGTTCAGCAACCTGGCGATCCAGCCTTGGCCATGTGTGGCCGCGACGCTGACCGACAGGAGCAGCACGCCGATGAACAGGGTGTCGAAGATGAAGGCGATGCCGAAGCGCGCCAGCCTGTCGCCCCCGACGAAGGTGGTGCTGGCGTACAGCAGACCGATCACCACGGGGATCAGGCCGGGGGTGCGCAGCCAGCCAGCCATGCGGTCCTGCCATGCGGCTTGACGGGTCAACACCGCCAGCAGACAGCCCATCGAAAGCTCGTCGCCTCGGGTGTCCAGGGCCCGGTAAAGGTAGGCCTCGCTGGTGTCGGTGAACAACACCAGGGCGAGGCGCCAGGTCCAGATCGCCACGATGCCGATGGCCAGCACCCTCTCGGGGGCCCAACGGCGGCGCATCACCCAGGTCAGCAGCAGGGGCCAGATCACGTAGAACTGCTCCTCCACGGCCAGGGACCAGCAATGCGACACGATGTGCGTGGGCGCACCATTGAAGGCCTGGAAGTAGTTGGTCACGTAGAGCACGGCTGAGGCGACCGCGTCCCAGGGCACAGGCTTGCCGCGCACCAACAGGATGGCGATGGCGACCACAAGGTAGAGGTAGAACGCCGGCATGAGCCGGCCAAAACGCCGACGGTAGAAGCGAGCCAGGTCGATGCGCTCGTTGCGATCGATCTCATCGAGCAGCAGCCGGGTGATGAGCAGCCCGGACAACACGAAAAAGAGCTTGACCCCCAGGCTCGCCAAGGGCGCCACCCAGGGGGACCAGGCGGCCGCGCCTTCGATCCCATGGCCCAGCAGCACGAAAAGCACGGCCAGGGCGCGGAAGGCATCGAGACCCTGAATGTGCTTTGCCTGGATGGCGGTGCCGAGTTGTGGGCCGGTCAGGTCCCGGAAGCGAAAGGGGTTGTGGTTCACAGGTGTGTGTTGGCAGGGGTGTGGTCTGATTCTAGGGAGGACGGCTCAAGCGCTGCGCCAGGCCGACACCCCTGTCTGAAGGATCAGCGCGGCCACCACGATCAGGAAAACCACGCGCACGAAGGAGGTGCCGTGCCGCAGCGCCAGCTTCGTGCCCACGCTGCTGCCCAGCACGTTGGCCACGGCCATGGGCAAGGCCAGCGCCCACACCACGTGTCCGGCCGGGATGAACCAGGCCAGCGCGGCCACGTTGGTGGCGAAGTTCAGGCGCTTGGCCGCGGCGCTGGCGTGCAGGAAGTCCCAGCCCAGGCAGCGCACCAGCGCGAACACGAAGAAGCTGCCCGTGCCAGGGCCGAACACACCGTCGTAAAAACCGATCAGCGCACCGAGCCCGGTGGCGGTCAAGGCTTCGGCGCGCGGCGACAGGTGCGGCGCGTGGCTGTGGCCCAGGTCCTTGCGCCAAAGCGTGTAGGCCCACACGGCCGTGAGCACCAGGGGCAGGGCCAGCCTGAACCGGTCGGCCGGCACGCGCGTGGCCAGCCAGGCCCCGATCAGCCCACCCAGCATGGCCGCCACGATGGCGCCCAGCAGCCGCTTAGAGGGCAGCTTGACCCGCTTGGCGAACTGCCAGGCCGACCAGCCCGTGCCCCAGATGGACGCGGCCTTGTTCGTGCCCAGCAGCGTGGCCGGCACCGCCTGCGGGAACAGCGCGAACAGCGAGGGCACGATGATCAGCCCGCCACCGCCCACGATGGCGTCAACCAGCCCGGCGCCGGCCGAGGCCAGCAGCATCAGGCCGATGTTCGTGGCGGTGAGGTCGAGCAAGCGCGCCCGGAGTGGATCAGGTGCGGATCTCGCCCTGGCCCAGCACCACGAACTTCATCGAGGTCAGGCCTTCGAGGCCCACCGGGCCGCGCGCGTGGAACTTGTCCGTGCTGATGCCGATCTCGGCGCCCAGGCCGTACTCGAAGCCGTCCGCAAAGCGCGTCGAGGCGTTGATCATCACGCTGGCCGAGTCGACCTCGCGGATGAAACGCATGCTGTTGGGCTGGTTCGTGGTCAGGATCGAGTCGGTGTGGTGCGAGCCGTACTGGTTGATGTGAGCGATGGCCTCGTCGAGCGAGTCGACCACCTTCACGGCGATGACGGGCGCGAGGTACTCCTCGTACCAGTCCTGCTCGGTGGCGTCGACCACCTTGGCGCCGGGCACGTCGGCCAGGATGGCCTTGGCGCGGGCGTCGGCGCGCATCTCCACGCCCTTGTCGGCAAACACACGGCCGATCAGGGGCAGGAAGGCGGCGGCCTGCGCCACGTGCACCAGCAGCGACTCGGTGGCGTTGCAGGGGCTGTACTTCTGCGTCTTGGCGTTGTCGGTGACCTTCACGGCCAGGGCCAGGTCGACCTGTTCGTCGACGTAGGTGTGGCAGTTGCCATCGAGGTGCTTGATCACGGGCACCTTGGCCTCTGCGCTGATGCGCTCGATCAGGCCCTTGCCGCCGCGCGGGATGATCACGTCCACGTACTGAGGCACGGCGATGAGCTGACCCACGGCGGCGCGGTCGGTGGTTTGCACCAGTTGCACCGCGTTGGTGGGCAGGCCCGACTCGGCCAGCGCGGCCTGCACCAGCTTCCACAGCGCCAGGTTGGAGTGAATGGCCTCGGAGCCCCCGCGCAGCACGCAGGCGTTGCCGCTCTTGATGGCCAGCGACGCGGCCTCGATGGTCACGTTCGGGCGCGACTCGTAGATCATGCCGAACACGCCGATGGGCACGCGCATCTGGCCCACGCTGATGCCGGTGGGGCGGCGGCGCACGTTGGTGATCTCGCCGACCGGGTCGGGCAGGGCGGCGACCTGCTCGCAGCTCTCGGCCATGGTCTCGATGACCTTGTCGGTCAGGCGCAGGCGGTCCACCATGGGGGCCGCCAGGCCGTTCTTCTCGGCGTTGGCGATGTCGGAGGCGTTGCGGGCCTTGAGCTCGCCGGCGTGGGTGCGGATCTGGCGGGCCAGGGCGAGCAGGGCGGCGTTCTTGCCACCCGTGCTGGCGGCGGCCATGAGCGTGGCGGCGGCGCGGGCGGCCTGGCCGACGGCGTTCATGTAGTCGGCCACGGACTGGCCTTCGGCCCAGGTGACGGTGGATGCGGCGGTGTTCATCCCGCGATTGTCTCAAACCTGCCGAGACCCTGCACCCGCTATGCTGCGGGGGCTCCCCGCGCACCATGAATCACGCCCACCAGGTCATCCACATCCACCCCGAGGCGCCGCCCAAGCCGCCCGAAGGCGCGCCCTGCAATGGCTGCGGGGTGTGCTGCCTGGCCGAGCCTTGCCCGGTGGGCATGCTGGTGAGCCGCAAGCGGCATGGCGCCTGCGTTTTGCTGCGTTGGTCCGATGCGCAAGTGCGTTACGTGTGCGGGTTGCTGGCCGATGGCGATGCCGACGACGGGCTTGGGCGGTCCGACCCGCCATGGCGCCGACTCTGGCGTCGGCTGTGGCGAGCCTGGGCGCGCCGGCTGATCTCGGCCGGCAGTGGTTGCGACGCGAGCATCGAGGTGGGCCCGTCGCAGCAGAAATGAGCCGGTGCAGCCCGGCTACTCTGCGCGCTGCGTCAGGCCTCGCCTGCCTACGATGCTTTCATCGACCGCATCCACCCACAGGAGACCCGCCATGCGCCAGAAACTGCTGCAACACCTGCTGTTCGCTGCCATCGCCGCATGGGGCCTGTACCTGACCCAGGGTCTGATGGGAGACGCTCCCTTGCGCGCTCAAGCCGAGCCGGTGAGCACGGCCATGCTGGCCTTGCGCTGAGCCCGCCCAGGGTTCTGGCGCCTGTCAGCGCCCCTTCAGCGCCTCTCAGCGCCAACCGAACATGAAACTGCGCGCCAGCAGCCGCTTGATGGGCGGCAGTTGCTGCACCGCGCCCAGCCCCAGCCCCCGCACCGTCGCCAGGATGGGCGCCGGCCACGTGAAGCTGCGCGCCAGGAAATCGGTCGCGCCCATGAGCGCCAGCCGGTCGGGCTGACGGCGACGCTCGAACTGTCGCAGGGCCCGGCGCACCTTCATCTCGCGCGTGCCGGCGTCGTCCCCGGGGCCCCAGGCCTGTGCCTTCAGGGCCGCCAGCAACTCGTGCACGTCGCGCATGGCCAGGTTGAACCCCTGGCCGGCCACCGGGTGCAGCGTCTGCGCCGCGTTGCCGATGCGCACGATCGCTTCCTCGCTGACCAGCCGCGTGTGGGCGTTGAGCCCCAGCGGGAAGGCCTTGAGCGGCGAGACCTCCAGGATGCGGCCCACGCGGTCGGGGAAGATGCTGCCCAGCACCGTGAGCCGCTGGGCCTCGTCGAGGTGGGCCACCGGGTCGTCGTTGCGCTGCACGCACCACACCAGGGCCGCGCGCCGGCCACTTTCGCCACCCGGGCGCACGGGGCCGGGCGGCAGCGGCAGCAGGGCGGCCGGGCCCGAGGGCGTGAAGCGCTCGTAGGCCGCGCCCTCTTGCGCGGACGCATCAAGCCGCACCTGGCCCACCCAGGCGGTCTGTTCGTAGTCGTGGCTCAGGCCCTCGGGCCATTGCAGCTTGGGCTGGTCGGCGAAGACGCCGCCTTCGGCCACCACCACCAGGTCGAAGTCCTCGGCGATGTCGGCATCGACCTCGATGCGTTGCCCCGTGCCGTGCGCCACCCGCTTGAGCCCGCGCACCGGTGTGCCAAAGCGCATGGCCAGGCGGTGTTCGTCTTTCGTGACGGCCTCGAGCCAGGCGGCCTGAAGCGGCGCCACCAGGGTGCCGTAGCTGACCACGGCGCCCAGCTGGGGCACCCCCTGCTCGCGGGCGGTGATGCTCACCTCGGGCTGACCATTGCCAGGCCACAGCACGGTGGGCTGCTGCTGCGAGACATGCACCTCGAGGATGGGGGCCTGGCGGCCTGAGCGCGCGATGGCGTCCCACACGCCGATGCGACCGAGCTCCTGCACCGTGCCCAGCGACAGGGCGAGGGTGCGGGCGTCCTTGGCGATGTCGAGGTCGGCGGGGCGCGCGTCGAACACGGTGACGCGGGCCTCGGGCAGGGCGAGGGCGGCCTGCAGGGCCAGGCTCAGGCCGGCAGGGCCGGCGCCGACGATGGCGAGGCTGAGCGGGGGGGCGGCGGTGGCGAGGTGGTCCATGGGGCGGCGGGGTGAGGCGGCGAGGTGAGGTGGTGCGCGCTGAGGCGCCATTGTGCGGCGAATCCCGCGGCGGGCGGCGCAGCGGATCTTGTGGCGGATCATCCCCGGTGCGCCACCCGGCGCCAAGGCGGACACGGGGCCACCGACAGGCCTTCCTATAATCCGTCGCGTCGGGCTGCCATTCCGCCCCCCATGCGCCTGTCCGGGCGCGTCCAACCGTTTCCTTCGCGTGACCTCTTCTTCATCTCCCGCCAGCTACCGAGCCCTCGCCGCAGCCGACATGGCTGAGGTCGACCAGGTCATCCACCGACGGCTGTCTTCGCAGGTCGCGCTGGTCAACCAGATCTCGCACTACATCGTCAGCGCCGGTGGCAAGCGCGTGCGCCCCATGCTGTTGCTGCTGATCGCCGGGGCCCTGGGCAACCGTTCGAGTGAGCGCCACGAACTGGCCGCCGTGGTCGAGTTCATCCACACCGCCACGCTGTTGCACGACGATGTGGTCGACGAGTCGGACCTGCGCCGCGGCCGCAAGACGGCCAATGCCATGTTCGGCAACGCGGCCAGTGTGCTCGTGGGCGATTTTTTGTACTCGCGCGCCTTCCAGATGATGGTCTCGACCAACCGCCTGCGCGTGATGGAGGTGCTGGCCGATGCGACCAACGTCATCGCCGAGGGCGAGGTGCTGCAGCTGATGAACATGCACGATCCCGACATCTCGGTGGACGACTACCTGCGCGTCATCGAATACAAGACGGCCAAGCTCTTCGAGGCCTCTGCCCGCCTGGGGGCGCTGATCTGTGATGCCTCGCCCGAAGTTGAAGCGGCCTGTGCGGAATACGGGCGCACGCTCGGCACGGCCTTCCAGCTCATCGACGACCTGCTCGACTACGAGGGCAGCACGGCCGAGCTGGGCAAGAACATCGGCGACGACCTGCGCGAGGGCAAGCCCACGTTGCCGCTGCTCGTGGCGATGCAGCGCGGCACGCCCGAAGAGGCCGCACTGATCCGCCAGGCCATCGAGCAGGGCGAGGTCGAGCGCATGGCGCAGATCGTCGAGATCGTCAAACGCACCGGGGCGCTCGATGCCACGCGCGAGGCCGCACAGCAGCAGGCCGAGCGCTCCAAGCGCTGCCTGGAACTGCTGCCCGCCAATGAGTGGCGAGAATCTCTGCTAGAATTATCGTTTGACTCGATTCACAGGTCGTCGTGAAAACGGCGTGGTGATCGCGTTGAGATCGGGGTGTAGCTTAGCCTGGTAGAGCGCTACGTTCGGGACGTAGAGGCCGGAGGTTCGAATCCTCTCACCCCGACCAGACAAAAAACGGAAAAGCCCTAGTGAATCAAGCACTTGGGCTTTTTTGCTTTTGATCGTCATGAATGCCGATTCGGAGTAAATCTTGGCCCTCAATGGCCCAAGAATGGCCCAACAAGTCGATGTGGTTTTGACTGGGGGGCGCCGTGGGTTGGCGAGGCCAAGGCTTACCGCTTGACGATGCTGTGAATTTCCCCATACTGTCATGCATGGGTGGACATAACAGCGCTCCTGCCTAGCGCCCTACAAGAACGCTGTGTAGCCCAAGGCGCGAGAGGCAGGGAGATCAGGCCAACTGAGAGATAACCTGGTCGAAAGAGCAACTCAACGCTCGGCGTGTACCCGCCAGGGTGTAGATGCAGGTGCGCAAGCGCAACCGACACCTGCCATCAAGCCCAAGTGATCAAGGCCCCGTGAGGTGCGGCGAAGAACGTCAAGTTTCTGAACTTGATGCGCCGCAACCAACAGCACCGGCTCTCGCAAGCGCGTTTGCTTGTGAGACTCCTATGCCGAGATCATCTCCGGTCGCCCGTACTGGCGACTCATCACGCCCCGCACGGTCAAAAAGCGCAACCAAGCCGGTCGCGCAAGCTGTGGCAGAGGGATTCGCCCCCGTCTGCATCGCTCCTTCGTTGCTGCCTGTGGCCCCGCCTGCCGATCTGCCACGGATTCTGTTCATCGAGCAACTTGCCTCCCTCATTGGCAAGACAGAAACGACCATCAGGACGTGTGCGACCAACGCCAAGTACGCGCACCTGATCCCCCGGCCATTCAAGCTTCCGAATAGCCGCCGTTTGTGCTGGTACGAGCGCGATGTTCTTGAGTGGATCGAGTCCACCCGCCCCGCCGAGCCACCACCACCGCGCCGCCCCCGTGGCCGCCCAACGAAAGCCGAGCAGCTGTCGCGGGCTCGATGGGCGCAAAACAATACAGCGCAGCCGTCAGCCAAGGGAGGTGAGCAATGAGCTCCCTTGACGACTCCCCTATCGACGGCGACGCGGCCCTCCGTGACGACTATGCCGCTGCGTTGATCGCACGCGGCGTCTCCAGAGAAGATGCTCAGTCGCTTGCAGCCAGAACGCAGTACTTGCCGCAAGCGGCTCGGGCGGCAAAGCCCTCGCCGCGAGCAGATGGCCTTCTGTTATCAGATACGCCACCAAAGACGCTCAGCGCTCGTGACGCCAAGCTGCTTGAAGCAGGGGTCGCCATCGCGCAAGACCCACCAGATTGGAATGAGTTGATCTTCCATCACTCCATCCTTTGTCAGACCGGCCTGCCGCGTCGGAAAGTGAAGGAGCGGGAGTTCCAGCGTCGTGTCGGTTCGGCATGGCTGCACGTGCAGGCAGGCATCCTCAGCATTGCCGGCGTCCCGGTTCCTCAGCCCATTCCGTACGGCGCTACCCCGCGCCTTGCTTTGGCATGTATCGCCACGTTGGCCCTGCGAAGCAGTTCACCGGCCATCGAAATTGGTCGTACGCCCGCTGACTTCATGCGCTTGATTGGCCTCGCTGACACGCAAGGGGGGCGCTACAAGACTCTGCGCTGCCAGCTCAACGCCATGGCTGCCTGTCGGCTTCAGATGGGCTTCGCCGACCATACCTTCAACAGCATGGCCGTGAAGCAGTACGAAGCTTGGCTGCCGCGTTCTGCCGGTGAACTCAACAAGTGGCCCAATGTTCTTGTTCTCACCGACGACTTCTACAAAGAGTTGCGCGCACACGGCGTTCCACTGGATCGTCGTGCGCTTCACGCTTTGACCGGGTCCGCCCTGTGCATCGACATCTACACATGGCTGGCCTACCGGCTTCACCTCATCAAGGGGCCACCCGTGACCGTCCCGTGGGCGGCGCTGCGCCTGCAATTCGGGCAAGAGTACTGCGGCGTTCGTGCCGAGGACGATTTCCGCACGAGTTTCTTGCTTGCCCTACCCAAAGTGCTGGCGGAATACCCGCAAGCGAAAGTTACCCGATACCCAGGCGGGCTGGAGCTGCACGCCTCGCCTCCGCCCGTGCAACCACGAGTCTTTGCGGTGAGTCCGCCCCGCCGTCCGCGATGCGAGAGGAGCGGTGCATGAGCAAGCTCATACAAAGCCTAAAAGCCAAGATGCTTCAAAGCACCAACCTTCTACAGCAGCTTGCGTCCGACCGCTCGCGCAATGCCGGTCGCTCGCCCGACACGGAGCACGACTACCTGCGACTCGGGCAATCGTTGCTCACCCGAGCCAAGGTGGCGCAGGACGGGTTGATCGGCGTGGTGTCTGACACCCGACGCCCCTCCACGTTCCAGAAGCGCATGTCCGCCCTGCGGTTCACCCTGCAGCAAAGGCAGTTGGAATTGCTGGGCAGCATCATCGAACCCGTTTCGGATGAGCAGGCACAAAGACACATCGCTGCGTTCGACGAACAAATCGCGCGCGTGCAGACCCTGCTCGAACTTCGGCGAAGAGGCCTGGGCGGTCTGCGAGCGCTACGCAACAGCAAACGGCGAGCCCTCAGCGGGCTTCCCCCCGACTGGCGCGTCCAACTCTGCAATCGCGGCCGTGCGGGACGGTACGGTGCTGCCTTGCTGGTCGCAGCGCTGACGGGATGCCGCCCCAGCGAACTGGAGAGAGGCGTCAAGGTTTGGCAAACGCAGGACGCAGCGACGCAGGAGATCGAGATCCACTTTGAGGTCGCTGGTGCGAAGGTCAAACGGAAACAGGGGCAGCCGCATCGCCGCCTGACGTACGCGGCGGGAGACACGCATCCGTTGTTGTCGATGATCAAGGCGCTGTTGCCCGGCACGGCCGAGACCCCTGTCGTCGTTCAGGTCGCGAGCGCCATGAACTTCTCTGCAGAGGTACAGCGCTTAGCTGGCTGCTTGTGGCCTTCGCACCCGCACACCGTGACGGCGTATTGCCTCAGGCACCAATGGGGGGCGGATGCCAAACGGAACGGCGACGCAGACGCGGTCAGCCGGGGGCTGGGCCACGTATCCCGAAAGACTCAGAGGGCTTACGGCACCGCATCACAAGGCAAACCGGCACACAGGCTGAAGCCGCTGCGGATCGAGGCAGAGAGGCCGGTCAAGGGCAAAACGTCGGAAGTGGCGCCTACCGATCCCGACGAACCGGAGTCCGCAAGTTGATCCGACAAGACCAAATGGGGTAAACATCGAGTTATTGGGGTAATGGAGATCAAACATACCCCAATGTGCAGTAGTATTACCCCATTCTTCCTTGTCCGGATGCTGCTGCATGCAATCACTCTCGCCAGACTACCTCGCCAAGCTGCGCTTCGACGCGCAGCAGCTGGCGACACTGCGCGCCCTGGGTGAGTACAGGGGCAAGCAGCAGCTCTTCGTGGCGCAGTCGCCGGAGGTCTTGAGCGATCTGCGGCAAGTAGCAGTGGTCGAGTCCACCGAGTCGTCGAACCGGCTGGAAGGCGTGGTCGTCGCAGCGCACCGGCTCAAGTCACTGGTGCTCAAGAATGCCACGCCGCAAAGCCGTTCCGAGCAAGAGGTGGCAGGCTACCGTGATGCCCTCGGTCTGATCCATGAGAGCGGCGAGCAGATGCCGTTTTCCGAAGGCACGGTCCTGCAACTGCACGGCATGCTGTACCGCTACATGCCCCAACCAGGCGGGCACTGGAAGGCCACCAACAACGACATCGTCGAGCGCCACCCTGATGGCAGCTCACGCATCCGCTTTCGTCCGGTTGCCGCGCACCTCACGCCCATCGCGATGGCGGACCTGATCGCGCGCTACCGCTTGGCCTTGGATCAGCACTTGGCAGACCCCTTGGTGCTGGTGCCGCTGGCAATCCTCGACTTCCTGTGCATCCACCCCTTCCCGGATGGCAACGGCCGCATGGCACGTCTGCTCACCCTACAGCTGCTCTATCACTTCGACTATGCGGTAGGCCGCTTCATCAGCCTGGAGCGCATCTTCGAAGAGTCGAAGGAGAGCTACTACGAAACGCTGGAAGCCAGCTCCCAGGGCTGGCACGAGGCAGCACACGACATCGCCCCGTGGCTCGATTACTTCTGGGGCGCTCTACTGCGTGCCTACAAGGAATTTGAAGAGCGCGTGGGCACCATCGAGCGCGGCCGGGGCGCCAAGGGCGACCGCGTTCGCTCTGAAATTCTCAAACGCCAACTGCCGTTCTCGATCTCGGAGATTGAGGAGGCCTGCCCCGGCATCAGCCGCGACATGGTGCGCGTGATCCTTCGCGCCATGAAGGCCGAGGGGGTGATTGCCCCAACAGGAAAGGGACGCGGCGCGAAATGGTCGCAAGTCAAGGCGGAGGGGAAAACCTGATGCAACAGACGCTGACGCCATATCAAAGCCTGTACTACGCGTGGCTGCTGACCCGACGCGCGGCAGGCGACTCTGTCGAGTCGCTCGCCTCTACCTTGGTGGACTCGCAGGTTGACCTCAACCCCCATCAGGTTGAGGCGGCCTTGTTCGCCTGTGCAAATCCACTATCGCGCGGCGTCATCCTGGCTGATGAAGTGGGTCTCGGCAAAACCATCGAGGCGGGGCTGGTGATCTCCCAGCGATGGGCTGAGCGCCGCCGTCGCATCCTGATCATCGTGCCCGCCAACCTGCGCAAGCAATGGCATCAGGAATTGCAAGAGAAGTTCAACTTGCAGGGTGTTCTGCTGGAGGCCAAGAGCTACAACGCCCTTCGCAAGCAAGACCGCCGCAACCCGTTCCAAGGCGCAACAGGCCCCGTCATCTGCTCGTACCAGTTCGCCAAGGCCAAGGCCGATGACATCAAGGCCGTCGAGTGGGATCTGGTGGTTCTGGACGAAGCCCACCGCCTGCGCAATGTCTACAAGACCAGCAACGTCATCGCCAAGACGCTGAAGGAGGCGCTGGCGCACGTTCACTCGAAGGTGCTGCTGACCGCCACTCCTCTGCAGAACTCGCTGCTGGAGCTGTACGGCCTTGTCAGCATGATCGATGACCGTGTGTTCGGTGACATCGACAGCTTCCGCTCGCAGTTCACCGCGCAGCCCCGTGAGCAGGCTTTTGCAGCGCTGCGCTCCAGGCTTGCGACCGTGTGCAAGCGAACGCTGCGCAGGCAAGTCCAGCAGTACGTGCCATACACGGCACGGCGTGCCATGGTGGAGGAGTTCACCCCCTCGACCGAAGAGCGCGAACTCTCAAACTTGGTGGCCGACTACCTTCGCCGCCCAAACCTCAAAGCCCTGCCCGAGGGCCAGAGGCAGCTGATCTCACTCGTGCTGTGGAAGCTGCTGGCCTCGTCCACGCACGCTATCGCAGGCGCGCTGGAGACAATGGCCAAGCGCCTCGAAGGCGAACTCGAAGCATCCCCAGATGTCCCTGATCTGGCGGAGGTACTCGACGACGACTACGAGTCACTCGACGAAACCGCAGACGAGTGGGATGGCAACGCTGAGACCACAGACGCATCGCCAGCGGCCCAGCGCGACGCTGTTGCACAGGAGATTGCCGAGCTGCGGCACTTCAAGACCCTGGCAACCAACATCCGCGAGAACGCCAAGGGCACCGCGCTGCTGACCGCCCTAGACAAGGCATTCGCCGAGCTTGAGCGGTTGGGAGCCGCCAAGAAGGCCATCATCTTCACCGAGTCCAAGCGCACTCAGGAGTACCTGCTCTCGCTTCTAGAGAAGACGCCGTACGGTGAAGGCATCGTGCTCTTCAACGGCACGAACAGCGACGCCCGCGCCCAAGCTGTCTACGCGGACTGGATCAAGCGCCACCAGGGCACCGACAAGATCACTGGCTCGCGCACTGCCGACACGCGCGCGGCGCTGGTGGAGCACTTCAAAGAGCGCGGCACCGTGATGATTGCCACCGAGGCAGGCGCTGAAGGCATCAACCTCCAGTTCTGCTCGCTGGTGATCAACTTTGACCTGCCATGGAACCCGCAACGGATCGAGCAGCGTATCGGTCGCTGCCATCGTTACGGACAGAAGTTTGACGTTGTAGTGGTCAACTTCGTTGACCGCAGCAATGAAGCCGACGCCCGCGTCTACGAGCTGCTGGACCAAAAGTTCCAACTCTTCGAAGGCGTGTTTGGTGCCAGCGACGAAGTTCTGGGCGCCATCGGGTCGGGCGTCGATTTCGAACGCCGCATTGCGGAGATCTACCAAAACTGTCGCGATCCTGAGGAGATCAAGACCAGCTTCGAGCAGCTGCAGCGCGACCTGTCCGGCGAGATCAACGAAGCCATGGTCAAAACGCGGCAGATCCTGCTTGAGAACTTCGATGAAGAGGTTCAGGACAAGCTGCGTGTACGAGCGGAAGCTAGTAGCGCGGCGCGAAGCAAGTACGAGCGCATGCTGCTGGACTTGACGCGAGCAGAGCTCACGGGACACGCAACATTCGATGAAGAAGGATTCGTCCTACAGCGACTCCCAAGCTCCGCACTTGCTGGTGTCGAGCTGGGACGGTACGAATTGCCCCGGAGATCAGGCGAATCGCATCTGTATCGGATCGGGCACCCACTCGCCGAGTGGGTAACAACCCAGGCCAAGTCCCGAAAGCTGCCGATGGCCAAACTGCTGTTTGACTACGGCGCCTACGGCACGCAGATCAGCACATTGAAGAACTATCGCGGCAAGTCTGGTTGGCTGTCCGTGAGCCTGATCACCGTGGAAGCGCTGGGCAACTTGGAAGAGCGGCTTGTCGTGGCCGCCGTCACCGTTGACGGTTCACCGCTGGCCGAAGACGACCCCTCGAAACTCCTGCGCCTACCCGTGAAGCTGGAAGGGCCGTGCGATGGCAATGCCCCGGTGTCCGAACTCGCTGAGGACAGTCTGGGCCGCAGGATGGACATCTTGCGTGAGATCAACCAGCGCAATCTGGGCTACTTCGAGCAAGAGGTCCAGAAGCTGGACGACTGGGCCGACGACCTCAAGCTGGGCATCGAGCAGGAGATCAAGGAGATCGACCGGCAGATCAAAGAAGTCCGGCGTACGGCAGCCAGTGCGCCGACGCTGGACGAGAAGTTGTCGTGGCAAAAGAAGCAACGTGAGCTTGAGAGTACGCGCACGAAGCTGCGTCGCGAGCTCTTCAACAAACAAGATGAAATCGAGGCCCAGCGCAACGACATCATCAGTCAGTTAGAAGGCCAGCTCAAACAACAAGTCAAAGAGCAGCCCCTTTTCTGTATTCAATGGGAGCTAATCTAATGTCAAAAAGGGAGATCGCCAGAGGTTCAGTCTGGCGCCAGTGGGATCTGCACGTGCACACACCGGCGTCCTTCCACTGGACAGGCAAGAAGTTCGACGGAGACATGTCCTCTCCTGAGAACCGCACGCTGATCGACGAAATGATCGAGGCGATGAATGCCGCTGAGCCGGCCGTCTTCGCGATCATGGACTACTGGACGTTTGACGGATGGTTCGCTCTCAAGCGCCGACTGGCCGAACCTGGCGCACCCGCGCTGAAGAAGATCGTATTTCCAGGTATCGAACTGCGACTCTCCGCCCCGACGACCAAGCGTCTCAACGCACACGTCATCTTCGCCGAGACGATCCCAGACCACCATCTGCGCGAGTTCTTGTCTGACTTGAAGCTTGAACGCACGGACAGGGCCGTGTCCAAAGAGTCCCTGATCGACTTGGCAAGAGGCACGGCTGAAGACATGCTCTTGAAGAAGGGGCACAAAAAGGCGGCTGTAGACGGAGACGACAAAGAAGCCTTGATGGCTGGGTACAAGCTGGCAGAGGTGAAGGCTGACAGCTACAAAGCCGCCATCAAGAAGGTTCCCGACGGACAAGCCATCGGATTCATGCCATTCGATACGAGTGATGGCCTGACAGAGGTGAAATGGGAGGACCACTATGCCTACTTCCTCGGTCTCCTTGAGTCGTCTCCCATCTTCGAGTCACGCAATGCCGAGCTCAGAACTGCATTCCTCTGCGAGGAAACGCCGAAGAACAAGGCTTGGATCGGCAACTTCAAGCATGGTCTCAAGAGCATCCCGAGGCTCGTTGTATCTGGCAGCGATGCACACTGTTTCGTCGGCGTCGCCGGCGACAACGACCGCCGTGGGTACGGCGACTTCCCACCAGGCAAAAAGACCTGGATCAAAGCTGACCTGTCGTTCCATGGATTGAAACAGGCGATCCTGGAACCGGCCAAACGGTCGTTCATTGGAGAAAAGCCACCCAAGCTCCAGGCTGTGGAGACCAGCAAGACTCACTTCATCGAGTCGATCGAAGTTACCAAGACGGGCACCAAGACTGGTATCGGCAACTGGCTGCACGGCTGCGATCTGCCGCTCAATCCTGACCTTGTTGCCATCATCGGCAACAAGGGCAGCGGCAAGAGCGCCCTGGCCGATATCCTCGCGACTCTTGGACACTCCCGACAGGCAAAACACTTCAGCTTTCTGAAGACTGATCGCTTTCTGGGCAAGAGTGGAGATCCAGCACGTCAGTTCACCGGGACCCTGACCTGGCGCGATGAGAGTACCGAGAGTCGTCCGCTGAACGAGCCCCCAGCACCGGACAAACAAGAGCTGGTCAGATACATCCCTCAGCACTACTTCGAAGAGCTCTGCAACGATCACGTTTCCGGAAAGTCAGACGCGTTTGAGAAGGAGTTGCGAGCCGTCATCTTCTCGCATACCAGCGAGGAGATGCGTCTTGGCGCGCTCGATTTCGATCAGCTCACCGAACAGCAAGAACAAGCGCTGAGAAATCGACTGGGGGAGTTCCGCAAGGACCTGAAGACCCTCAACGCCACCATCGCTCGGATTGAAGACCAGCTCCAGCCAATTGAGGAAAAGAAGCTGACGGACCAGTTGCTGGTCAAGACACGCGAGATCGAAGAGCACCAGAAGATCAAGCCGGCGGAAGTTGCACCGCCACCTGAAACCCTGGAACCCGAGCAGAAGGAAGCTGCTGAAGCGCTTGCGGCCACGGCTCAGAAAATCGAAGCATCCACCAAGCGCACGCAGCAGATCCAGTCGGAACTCACATCAATCGCCAAGAAGCAGAAGGCGATAGCCAATGCAAGGGAGCAGCTGCGACTACTCCAGCGCGCCTACGAGCAAGCCCAGCAACAGGTTGCTGAAGATCTCCAGCTTGCGGGCTTGAACTGGGCCGACGTGGCTAAGCTGGAGATCAAGACCAGTTTGCTCGATGAACGGTCTACTGCCCTCACTGCGGAGCAGTCGACTTTGCAGACCGAGGCTAGCACTTTGGCCAGCGCCCTCGGGACACTCGAAGAAGCGAAGAAGGTACACGCAACCAAACTCAACGCCCGTCAACAGCAGTTCGAAACGTACCAACACCAGCTCGCAGAATGGACTAAGAAGCTGGATGCTCTGACCGGCACGCCGACTGAACCGGACACCAAGGTGGGCCTGGAAACCAGACTGGCCCAGATCAAAGAGTTGCCTGCCAAGCGCGTGGAACTGCAAGCAGCGCGACTTGAGCTGTCGGCCGAAATCTTTGAATCCTTGGACGCCCAAAGGAAGGCGCGAGAAGAGCTCTTCAAGCCAGTGCAAGACTTGATCAAGGCGAATGACTTGATCCGCGAGGACTACCGGCTTCAGTTCCAGGCGACGCTGGCCGCTTCGGCCGAGGCCATCGCGGAACGTCTCTTTGCTTTGATCAAACAAACGTCAGGTGTGCTGCGCGGCCAAGACACGGCGCTGTTTACCGTCAAGACGCTGTTTGACAGCCACGACCTGAACACCAAGGAAGGCGCCCTGGCCTTTGCAAATGCCTTGCATGAAAAGCTTGAACAAGCAGCAAAGGATGGTGGCACCGAGGTCGGAATTGCCAACCTACTGAAGAAGGACCAATCAGCAGTTTCGGTCTACGACTTGATTTTCGGGCTCGATTTTCTTGAGCCACGGTATTCACTGCTTTTCCAGGATACGCAGATTGAGCAGCTGTCTCCCGGACAGCGCGGTGCGCTTTTGCTGATCTTCTATTTGCTGGTGGACAACGGCAAGACGCCCATCATCCTGGACCAGCCAGAAGAAAACTTGGACAACGAGACGGTGTTCCGCCTCTTGGTTCCGGTGCTAACTGAGGCCAAAAAGAAGCGCCAGATCATCATGGTCACTCATAACCCGAACCTGGCGGTGGTCTGTGACGCCGAGCAGATTATTCATGCATCGTTTGATCGAGCCTCGAACTGCAGCATCAATTACGTAGCTGGCTCATTGGAAAACCCGACGCTAAACAGCGCCGTTGTGACCGTACTCGAAGGCACCAAGCCGGCATTCAACAATCGCTCTGGGAAGTACCACTGACATGGTGTTTCTGCCGCCCCCCAATACTTCCAAGCCGAGCGCTGGTATCAGAGGACAAGATTGCCTCTCTGCCAAGCCGCGTGATGCGAGCGCACAAGTTGAAGCAGCGCATTTTTCGTCGCTGATTGAGCGTTGACTCTATGGCAACAGCACCAATTCGCCCGCTTGAACTAGACCTGCTGTGCCAAAAGCTGGACGCCGACTACGCAGCGCTCATCACCGGGACGGGCACGAGCCCGGAGTCCCGCCGCAGCAATTTCCTGTCCAAGGCGATTGCGGCGTTCGTACTGCATGAAGCCGCTGGCGCGACCTTGGAAGAGGCCGTCGCCGCGAGCATCGACGGCGGCCTGGACCACGGCATCGACTCGGTATTCGTGGCTAACGATCAAACCATCTGGCTTGTCCAGTCGAAGTACAAAGAGTCCGGCTCCGGTGAGCCCGAGCTCGGTGACGTGGCCAAGTTTCGGGATGGCGTCACCGATCTCATCCAGGGCCGCTGGGGCCGCTTCAACAACGCACTTCAGAACCGCAGCGGCGCAATAGCCAATGCATTGAACAGCGGCGTCTGCAAGGTCAAGGTGGTACTCGCCTACTCCGGTACGGCAGTCTCCGATGACCGAAGGGACATCTTTTCCGACCTGGAGCGTGCGTTCAATGGGCCGAATCCCGGATTCCTGCGCTGCCACGCTTACGGGCTCACTACCCTTCACGATCTCCACTTGGACGGCATCTCGGCCGAAGCCATAGAAGCCGATGTCGAGCTGAAGGACTTCGGGCACACCCAGACGCCGTACAGGGCGTTCTACGGCCGCATGGAGGCAAAGCGCCTTGCAGAACTGTGGGTGCAGTACGAAGACCGCCTGGTTGACCGAAACATCAGACGCTTCAAGGGAACAACCACCGTTAACGCAGGCCTGACGGAGACCCTGCAACAGGAGCCAGAGCACTTCTTCTACTTCAACAATGGCGTCACGTTCCTCTGTGAGGCCATCAATGAGCAGCATCCTCGCGACCCCCATCGGGAGTCAGGAAGGTTTCATGTACGAGGGCTGTCCATCATCAACGGTGCCCAGACCGTGGGAGCCATCGCCAAAGAGCCGATAGCCCACTATGAAGCGAATCCCGCCATGGTGATGGCGACGTTTGTGTGCCTGGACAACGCGCCTGACGGCTTTGGCGATCAGGTAACGCAGTCCCGGAACCGTCAGAACGCGGTTGACTTGGAAGACTTCGCTGCGCTGGATGAGCGGCAAGCCATGTGGCAGCAGACGCTGAAGATGGCCGGTATCGAGTACATCGTCAAGCATGGTCAGGACGATGCGCCGCCATCCCCAACCAGTTTCAGCGCCCGAGAGCTGGCTCCGTTTTTAGCCTGCGCGGTCACGACGAACGAGTGGCAGGATTACCTGGTCGCTGCAAAGTCAGACAAGAAGCGGCTCTTCGGACGAGAGGGCCTTGTGCCTGCGACCGATCCGTTACGCCAGTCCTACGAGCGACTGTTCGCAGATTCTCTGACCGCCAAGCAGATGTGGCGCATTGCCCAGATCGGCCGCACCGTCATCGGCAAGGTTAGAGATCGTGCGAGTGCCGAGGGCGATCCCCAAGGGTTGCCGGCCGGCGCGTTGCCCGCCAGAGAGGTGCTGGCCCACGGTGCGTGGATGGTGCTGCACGTGATCTTCATCCGGCTGCCACTGCACAACGGCGCCGAGTTGAATCTCAACACGGACGAGCTGACGGCGCTCTCTCGTGAGATCGACTTGGTGGCAGATCGCTTGGTCACCGTCGTTCAAGCAGTTCAGTGGAACAAGCAAGCTCGCAGCGTCTTTGAAAACAAAACGGACTGTCGATCCGTGAAAGGCCGTTTGATGGCGGCCTTGGCGCAGCAGAACCAGGGAGGAAATCAATAGTGCAAGCCAACATCAAGGGGCTGGTAGATCGCCTGGAGCTTTCCCAGGCCAAGGCCATGATGCCTCTGTACGAGGCCATCTCCAACGCTGTTGATGCCATCGAAGAGCATCAGGACGGCTTTATCAACCACTCGATCCGCATCCGGTTGATCGCCTCCAATGACCTGGCCCACCAGGGCGGAGACGGAACGCTGGTCGTGGACGGCTTCGATGTCATCGACGATGGCGTGGGCTTCAACGACAAGAACCTGGCCTCCTTCAAGGAGGCCCACACCCTTTCGAAGGTGAAACTGGGTGGCCGAGGTGTCGGCCGCTTCACCTTTCTGAAGGTGTTCTCGTCAGTCCGCATTCGCAGCGTCTTCAAACGCGAGGGCCAGGCCCTGCTGCGCGAGTTCGACTTCAGCATTGAAGATGAGCTGAAGGGCGCGGATGTCACGTCCGAGGTCACCGAGAAGTGCGGTACGCAGACCTCTCTGCGCGGCATGGACGAGAAGTTCCGCGCCGGGTGGCCCACCCAGCCCGAGACCATTGCCGAACGCGTGATCGCGCATTTCCTGATTCGGTTCGCGGCCCGCTCTTGCCCGCCGATGACGCTGGAATCACCTGGTCACGCGCCGATTGACCTGCACGCGCTGTTCCAGTCCACGGTGCTCGCCCACATTGAGGAGCAATTCTTCGATGTGTCCGGCCATACGTTCGCTTTGCAGGCCTATCGACACCGTGATGGCCGCTCGCGCCACGAGCTGAACCTGTGCGCCAACGGCCGGGAAGTCACCACCACCAAGCTGCGAGACCTGCTGCCGGAGCTGCCCGAGAAGTTTCTGGATGACGAGCAGTCGCCGTACACCCTCATCGTGCTGGTGACCGGGGAGTATCTTGACGACCATGCCAACCAGGAGCGCACGCGCATCGCGTTTCAGAGCGACGACGAGCCCGAGCTGGAGCAGACATTGGTTTCTCGCCGCGCCTTGAACCAAGGCATCACAGGCGCATTACGCCCTTTGCTCACAGGCGACCTGAAGTCAACCAACGAAGAGAAGCGCGTCCAGATCGAGAGGTTCGTCGAGCAAGCGCCGGAATACCGGGCGCTGACGCATCCTCGCTACCGCGAAATCATCGAACAGCGAATTCAACCCGGCCTGTCGGACGAGAAATTGGACGAAGCACTCTTGCATGTCAAACGGGACGTAGAAGACAGTGTCCGCAAAGACTTGCGCCACGCGGCCACCTACTTTGAGACCGAGTCGTTTGAGCAGTATGCGGAGCGTTTCCAAACACTTGCGGAGCAAGCCAACGAGCTGGGCAAGGCCGAGCTGGCGAAGTACATCACCCATCGCCGGACGATTCTTGACTTGGTGTCGCTGAGCCTCAAAAAACGACGTTCAGACAACAAATACCCGCTTGAACGGGTCTTGCACAAGATGCTCTTTCCAATGGGAGCCACTTCGAAGGACATTTTCATTGAACAGCAGAACCTGTGGGTGATTGACGAGCGGCTTTGTTATCACACGTTGCTCACCTCTGACAAGAAACTGAACTCGATTGAGGGTCTTGAAGACACCTCCGGAAAAGAGCCAGACATCTGCGCCTTCTTCTACGACACACCCATCGGAGTTCGGGAAGAAGAGGACTCCACAGGTGCGATTGTCGTTATTGAGTTCAAGCGCCCCGGTCGCGACGATTATCAGGCGGACCCCGCCCAGCAGATCATCAAGCGGTTTGTCGAGATTCAAGAGAGCAAACTTGACGATGTGGATGGAAGGCCCATCAACGCTCGCGGCATTCGATTTTTCGGCTATTTGATTGCGGATTTAACGCCTTCTCTCAAGCGAGAGATGCGCATGAACTATCACGAGTCGATTGACGGCGAAGGCTATTTCAAGACGCTCACAGGCGGCAACGGCTACGTCGAAATAATTTCCTACGACAAGCTTCTGAAGGATGCAGCACGCAGAAATCGCGTGCTTTTCGAGAAGCTTGGTCTGCACAAGAATTAAGGCAGCAAGATCATGAACAAACAAAAATTAGAACTAACCTGGATTGGCAAGGAAAAGCGACCCAAACTGGAGCCACGCATCCTGCTCGAAGACCCGGAGAAGTCTTACCACGCCAAGCATCGTGTGACCGAGAACGACATTTTTGACAACCGGCTGATCTTCGGGGACAACTTGTTGGCATTGAAGGCGCTCGAACAAGAGTTCTCGGGGCAGGTTAAGTGCGTCTATATTGATCCGCCTTACAACACGGGCGCTGCGTTCGAACACTACGATGATGCCCTTGAGCATTCGACGTGGCTCGGGCTGATGCGAGATCGCCTAGAAATGCTTCGCAGACTCCTGCGCCCAGATGGATTTATTTGCTGTCATATTGATGATTCAGAAGGGCACTACCTGAAGGTGCTGATGGATGAGGTTTTTGGCCGCTCAAACTACTTGGTTACGCTATACGTGCAAGTAAGGTACGCCGAAAAAACCTTGAAGCAGGATATGGCCTTCCATAAGCAGGTCGAGCAGATTCATGTTTATCGGAAGGATTATGGTGCTCAGCCAGTATTGACCCAAAAGGATCTGTCATTCGACAAGTTCTGTCATTACATTGAAGAGAAGGCCGCCGGAACGAGCCTAAATCTTGGCGGCAAGAAGGTGACTTTGTTCGGTGCTGGGGACTGGAGTGTCAAAAAGAAAGAGGGCAGTGCAAAAGGGCTTAAGGAAATCTGGGCAACCGGCTCTATTCTTGATGGGAACTCGTCAGGCCGCTTTTTCAGAGATTACCTTGCAGGTAGGTCTTCGATTGATGGTCTGGGGGCGCTATACAAGGTGGAGGGGATCGGTGACGATGGACACGGGCATCGTTACTTCACCGGGCCAGCGCGAGCGACGGCTACGAAGGGAAAATACTACCAAGGAGTCCCTTTAGGGAAGCTGGAGCCCGATGCTGAGGCCCAAACGCAGCCCATCGAAAACTTTTACGATTTGGCCGGCAGTTTTGGAAACTGTCGTCACGAAGGCGGCGCCGATTTCCGCTCAGGAAAGAAGCCGGAGGCTTTGCTTGAAATCGTTCTTAAGCATTTCTCTTCACCTGGCGACCTCGTCCTGGATTCTTTTGCGGGATCAGGAACCACGGGGGCGGTCGCGCACAAGATGGGACGTCGTTGGATCATGGTCGAGCTTGGAGAGCATTGCCATACGCACGTTGTTCCGAGAATTAAGAAGGTAATCGATGGCGAGGATAAAGGCGGTGTTACCGATTCGGCCGGCTGGCGAGGAGGGGGCGGCTTTCGCTACTACAAGCTTGCTTCCAGTCTGATCGTCAATGACCGGTGGGGTAACCCGGTTATCAACCCGGAGTACAACGCCGCGCAGTTAGCCGAGGCGCTCGCCAAGTTGGAAGGCTTCACATATGCCCCATCGGAGGTGCAGTGGTGGCAGCACGGGCATTCCAGCGAGCGAGACTTCATCTACGTCACGACCCAAAACCTGTCGGCTGAGCAACTGGAAGCGCTATCGGATGAAGTCGGCCGCGACCAGAGCCTGCTCGTCTGCTGTGCTGCATTCCATGGCGTCACCGCAGCAAAGGCATCCGAGCGCTGGCCGAACCTGACGCTGAAGAAGATTCCGAAGATGGTGCTGGCCCGCTGCGAGTGGGGTCACGACGACTACAGCCTCAACGTCGCCAATCTGCCAATCGCCGAGACGACAGAGCCTGCCGAAGAGCACGAGCCTGCAACTGGCGCTGCCACACGCAAGACCAAGAAATCCGCTGCCACGAATGCGGGGCAAGGCGGTCTGTTCGGGGAGAACGAAGAATGAATGCACGCGTCCAGAACGCCGTCACAGGCCGACTGTCTCTGCGCCCGCCGCAAGCCGAGTCCCTTGCGAAGCTAGTGCGCGCTATCGAGGCCGCGCCGGATCTGCTCGGCCACGACCAGAACGTGGCGGCCATCCTTGCCACGCTGAAGGCGGAATTCCCGACGCTGGAGGACTTTGAACGCGAGTTCCCCTCGCTGTGCTTCTCGCTGGCCACAGGCGTGGGCAAGACACGGCTGATGGGCGCGTTCATTGCCTACCTGCACCTGGCGCATGGCATCAACAACTTCTTCGTGCTGGCGCCCAACCTGACGATCTACAACAAGCTGATCACCGACTTCACGCGCAACACGCCCAAGTACGTGTTCAAGGGGATCGCCGAATTCGCTCAGCAGCCGCCCTTGATCATCACGGGCGACAACTACGACCAGACCGGTGCGGTGGTTCAGGACCAGACGATGGGCTTTGCGCACGACGTGCGCATCAACATCTTCAACATCTCCAAGATCAACTCCGAGGTGCGTGGCGGCAAGGAGCCCCGCATCAAGCGCATGCGGGAGGTGCTGGGAGACAGCTACTTCAACTACCTGGCCAGCCTGGACGACCTGGTGCTGTTGATGGACGAGTCGCACCGCTACCGGGCCAGTGCGGGGGTGCGGTCCATCAACGAACTGAAGCCCTTGTTTGGCCTTGAGGTGACGGCCACTCCGTTCGTGGAATCCACGCGAGGCCCTGTGCCTTTCAAGAACGTGGTGATGGACTACCCACTGGCGCGGGCGATGGAAGACGGTTTTGTCAAAGAGCCTGCAGCCGTGACCCAGCGCAATTTCGACGCCAGGGCGCACTCGGCAGAAGAGATCGAGAAGATCAAGCTGGAAGATGGCGTTCGCCTTCACGAAACCACCAAGGTCGAGCTGCTGACCTATGCCCGTGAGAACGGCGTGAAGGTGGTCAAGCCCTTCATGCTCGTGATCGCACGGGACACCACGCATGCCTCGCAGCTGAAGACGCTGATTGAGTCATCGGCCTTCTACGAAGGGCGCTATGCGGACAAGGTAATTCAGGTGGACTCCAGCCGTACGGGGGCCGAAGAGGAGGAAATGATCTCCAAGCTCCTGGCAGTGGAGAGCGTGGACGAACCCACCGAGATCGTCATCCACGTCAACATGCTCAAAGAGGGCTGGGACGTGACGAACCTCTACACCATCGTGCCCCTGCGCGCGGCCAACGCGCGCACGCTGATTGAGCAATCCATCGGTCGCGGCTT